>RCMY010003868.1_pt1 | contig 13121 bp, 12 predicted proteins | sample 2041341 | NCBI WGS metagenome assembly RCMY01 (sample SAMN09708234, study PRJNA481090) | Marine sediment metagenome, whole genome shotgun sequencing project. | reverse complement strand
GCGCCGATGTTCGGCATGATCATGCCGGCGAGATACCCGCCGAACTTCTGCACACGGGCTCGGACGCTCGTGCCTTCCATGTTCTTGTTCAGTGTGGCATCCGGTAGGGACATGTCACACCACCTTTCCGTGACAACTGTGTCGGACCGAGCTCGCGGTCATTGCGGACTCATACGGACATTCTGCCCTCCGAATCGCCCCGTGTCAAGATGTTTCAGACAGAAGCAGACAATTATCCCGACGATCTACTGCTTTTGGAGGAGAAAACGGTCTCAAGTGGACACCAAGATCTGGTGTCGTGGACCCGTGGACCCGTAGACCCGTGGACCCGTAGAGCTGTCAGGCGGTGTGCAGGCGTACTGCTATGTGGTCATCTGCGTCGATGATCCACGTGACCTCCGAGAGGTCAGTCACCACGGCGTCAGCCGCGAGGTCTTCCGGGTGCTTGGTGGAGGCGATGCCCAACACTGCACAGCCGGTGGCGTGAGCGGCGGCAATCCCGGCCGGTGCATCCTCGACCACGAGAATGCGGGATGGCTCCACGCCGAGGCGCTCGGCCGCCAGAAGGAAGCTGTCGGGGGCTGGCTTGCCCTCGGACACCTGGTCCCGCGTCACGATCACGTCGGGAAAGGGCAGCCCGGCTGCCTCCATGCGAGCGCGCATCAGATCGTCAGTGCAGGACGTGGCGATGGCCACGCGTTCCCGTGGCAGTAGATCCAGCGCTGCCATGGCGCCGGGCAGGGCCACAACACCCTCGGTGTCGGTCACTTCCAACACCTCGATGCGTTCGGTGGCGGACTCGACGTCCTCTGGGGGCAGCAAGGCGGCGGAGACGGCAGCGCTCGGCATGCCCAGCAGTGCTGGCATGCGGTCCAGGGAGATGTTGTACTCGTCTGCCCACCGCTCGTAGGAGCGGATCATCGCCACATGTGAATCGATCAGCGTCCCGTCGAGGTCAAAGACCACGGCGTGAAAGGAGATGCCCTCGAGGGGACGGGTGGAGGGTGCAGTCACTTCCACAGAGTCATCAGTGAGAACCCGGCCACGATCAGCACAAGACCGATGCCCACGTTCCAGTTGCCGATGGCAGCCATGGGAGCGATCATGCTGCCGGCAAGGTTCCAGACAACGAGCCAGAGCACTCCGAGAAGGAAGACGGGCACGAATACCCAAGGCACCCATGGACGCGGTGCGCCCTTGATGCGTTCCATTCTGCTGCGCTGTTCGGAACCTTCAATCGACTGCTTGTGCTGCTTCTTGGCCTTGGCCTTCTTGCGTACCCTGGACTCTGCCACTGGTCCTCCTTCGTTGGCACTCAGAAGAGTAATCCAGCGAGCCCCAAACCTCAGCATCCGGACGGGTATCAAGCGGGTTAAGCTGTGCAGATGGGCAACGCTCTGGCGCGCTTCACGGCGCACGCATCGCGGGCGTCGACGCGCGCCGGGGGTGCTCCACGCTCGGTGCGTGGTCGCCTCGTCACCTTGGGGATCTGCGTCCTGGCCGGACTCATGATCACGGTGAGTGCCATCAATGCGCGCGGCACGGACCTGCGCTCGGATCGCGCTGACAGCGTTCGACAACTCGTGGCCACCCAAGCGGATCGCAACGAGGAGCTTCGCATCACCACTGATGAGCTGCGCGCCGAGGTGGACGAGTTGACCTCCCGTATGCAGGGCGGGTCGAGGATGACTGATGCGCTACAGCAGGCTGGACTGGATGCCTCCACGGTGGCTGTCAGCGGTCCCGGGATCCGGGTGGCTCTGGACGACGCCCCACTGGAGGTGAAGCCGGCGGGCGTGCACGACGACGCACTGATCGTGCATCAGCAGGACATCCAGGCCGTGGTCAACGCCATGTGGAGCGGCGGTGCCGAAGCGATGACGATCCAGGGACAGCGGGTGGTGGCCACCACCGGCATCAAGTGTGTGGGCAACTCCGTCGTGCTGCACGGTGTGCCGTACGCACCTCCCTACGTCATCGAAGCCATCGGGGACACCGACGGCATGGAGAAGGCCGTCGAACTCTCCGAACAAGTGGCCATCTATCGGCAGTATGTGGCTGCCTACGGTCTGGGTTACGCCTTCGAACGCGTCACGACCCTGGATGCCCCGGCCTTCAGCGGTGCCATCGGCCTGCGCCAGGCCGAGCGGACCCGCTGAACCAGCCCCGCCCGGTCCTGGGCTGCCATTTCGGGCGGCTGGACCCGGATGCCGACTCCTGCGCCACCGTAAACGAAGAAAACCACTGACGTGCCCAGTGCGTCAGGGGCCATCTTCGCTGGGGGTGACGTGCGGCAGAATCGCTGGCGTCGTCCGGAAAGTGCGAAGGAAGAGGCGCTCGCCAGATGGCGGCAGCTGCCAGAGGGTGAAATGGAGGAGGCTCCTGCAAGAAGTGCGACAATGCAGGCGTGCCACGCATTCTCGTGATCGACAACTACGACTCATTCGTCTACAACATCGTGTCCTACCTGGCCCAGCTCGGTGCCCACGTGGACGTGTGGCGCAACGACGATGCGAGGTTCTCAGCGACCGAGTGGCATGCCCCATTCGACGGTGTCCTGATCTCGCCCGGACCGGGAACCCCGGAACGAGCCGGGGTGTGCATCGACGTGGTGCACGAGATCGGCGGTCGCGTTCCCCTGTTTGGTGTGTGCCTGGGTTTGCAGGTGATGGGCGTAGCGCTTGGGGGAGTGGTGGAGAGGGCTCCAGAGCTGCTCCACGGCAAGGTCTCGGATGTCTTCCACGACGGCCGGGGAGTCTTCCGTGGTTTGGCCTCGCCCGTCAGTTCGACGCGCTACCACTCCCTGGCCATCGAGCCCTCCACGATGCCGGAGGACCTCGAGGTCACGGCGCGCACCGAAACCGGCGTCATCATGGCAGTGCGGCATCGCACCTGGCCCATGGAGGCGGTGCAGTTCCATCCAGAATCAGTGCTGAGCGAAGGCGGCTACCAGATGCTCGCGAACTGGCTCGCCGATTGCGGCGATGCCGACGCCCCGTCTCGGGCCGTCGGCATGTCGCCGCTGGTGGAGACCGCCCTCAGCTGACGGCTCATTCGTCTTTGGGCGGGTCCACAGGGTCAGCGGCCGGTGCGGGCTTAAGCTCTTTCACCCACCTTATGGTTCCACTGCAATCCGAATTTCGATGGCGCCCGCAGGCTCCAACGAACTGTTGGCCGCTGGGGACTGCGCGAACACTATGCCCGGTACCTCTTCATCCGTCTTGACCATGGTGATGGTTGGTTCAGCGGTGAACCCGGCATCCGTCAACACGCCCTTGGCCTCGGGCTCGGTGTAGCCGCGAAGATTTGGCACCTTCAATTCCGTGACCGCCGCGGCCTCGGCCAACCAGATCGTGATGGTTTCGCTGCCTGCCAAAGCGTTCCCGGCTTCGGGGTCCTGCCGCACAACTTTGCCGGGATCCGTGTCAACTGTTTCCTCTGTCCTGATGTCAAGCGAGTCGAAGCCCGCCTTCTTGGCCAGATCCTTGGCTTCAGCCTCGGTGAACCCGAGGAGGTTTGGCACCAGCCTTTCTGTGACTTTTGCCACATAGACCGTGATGGTGTCGCTACGGGCGAAAGGGGTCCCTGCTTCGGGATCCTGCCTGAAGACGATGCCAGGCTCAGCTTCATTCGTCTCCTCAGTCTTGATGTCAATCGAGTCGAAGCCCGCCGCCTTTGCCAAGTCCTTGACCCCGTCCTCAGTGGCGTCTGTCAATGTTGGAACGATGGAGTTTCCCGTCGCGATGGTAATGGTCACCAGACCTTCCGGGTCCACGTCCCCGCCCTCTTGCGGTGTGGAGTCGGTGACGGTGCCCGCCTTGGCGGTGGGATCCTCGTCTGCCGGGTCTGCGTCCTCGGAATCGACGTTGTTGAAGCCCGCATCGCTGAGTGTGCGCTTCGCCTCAGCCTCGGTGAGGCCGATGATGGTGGGGATCACCTTGGTGTCAGGCCCAAGGCTGACCTCCAGCACCACTGTGCTGTTCACCTCCACCTCTTCACCGGCAGGTGGTGTCTGTTTGAGCACCTTCCCCTTGTCCTCCTCCGTGCCAACGACCTCCGTGACCTCGGGAACAAGTCTGGCGTTCGTGATCGTGTTCTCCGCGCTCGCCTGCTCAACGCCGGTGACAGCCGGGACGGGCACCATCTCCGGCGGCTCGACGCCGGGATTCAGGATCATGGCGATCGCCACCACCATGCCCACGAGCAGGAGGCCGGCGAGCACGAGAAGCACCACCAGTGGTCCGCGCGACTTCTTCTTCTCCTCCTCCTCGATCTCGGCGGGAGAGGCCTGCATGGCCACAGCGGTTGGGGCGGGGGTAACTGCCGCCCTGCGGGCCGTGGTCTCGTTCTCGGAGGCCATGACGGTGGTCGGATCATTGGCGCCCGGACCCACGACGACGGCGTGGACCTTCTGATGGTTCATGGCGCGCAGGACATCGGCACGCATCTCGCGTGCGTCCTGGTACCGGTCATCGGCGCTCTTTGCGAGTGCCTTGAGCGTGACGGTGTCCATGTCCGCGCCGACCTCGGGATCCACATGGCTGGGGGGCACGGGGGCCTCCCGCACATGCTGGTAGGCCACGCTCACGGGGGAGTCGCCCTTGAAGGGCGGCTCGGAGACCAACAGTTCGTAGAGAAGACAGCCGACGGAGTACAGGTCTGAGCGCTGATCCACCTTCTCGCCCCGGGCCTGCTCGGGCGACAGGTACTGCGCGGTGCCGATGACGGCAGCCGTCTGCGTCATCGTCGCCGACGTGTCGGCAACGGCGCGGGCGATGCCGAAGTCCATGACTTTCACGGCACCTTCGGGTGTCAGCATGACGTTGGCCGGCTTGATGTCGCGGTGGATGATGCCGGCGCGGTGGCTGTAGTCCAGGGCGTCGAGGACGCCAGCGGTGAACTCCAGGGCACGCTCGGGCAGGATCTTGCGACCGTCGCGCAGCACGTCGCGCAGCGTCACCCCCTCCACGAGTTCCATGACGATGTAGGGCACCGAGACCTGCGACGACGGGTCGAGTTCCTCGCCGGTGTCGTACACGGCCACGATGTTGGGGTGGTTCAGACCGGCCGCAGACTGCGCCTCCTTGCGGAAGCGGGCCTGGAAGGTGGGGTCACTCGCGAGGTCTATGCGCAACCTCTTGACGGCGACGTCGCGGGCGAGACGTGTGTCGCGCGCGCGCCACACCTCGGCCATGCCACCTCGCCCAATGATCTGGTCGAGCTCGTAGCGTCCTCCGAGCAGCGTTCCACGCTGAGTCATCGAATGGTTCCTTTCGGTCGGACAGAGCCCATTGTGGGGCACGTTGCATCGGTTCGGTTAAGAGTGGTCATCGCAGTGCCTTCAGAATCGCCGTGAAAATGGGTGCGGCCACGCGGCCGCCGGAGATGTCGTCGCGCTCCACGTCGGCGCTCTGCACGAATGCCACCACGGCCACCTTGGGGTCCTTGGCGTATCCAACGAACCATGCGTATGGCGGGCGATCGGGATCTGATTGGGCCGTGCCGGTCTTTCCGCCAATGGTCATGCCATCCACCCGAGCGGGGCGGCCGGTGCCGTCGCTGACCACCGATTCCATCATCTGCTGCATCAGTTGGGCGTTGGCCTCGGTCAGCGGGCTGCCCAACTCATGCGGCTCGGTGGAGCGAATCACCTTCAGGTCCGCACCGGTGACCGTGCGCACCACGTGTGGCTGCATCATGTGGCCGTCGTTGGCGATGGCCGCGGTCACCTGCAACATCTGCAGGGGCGAGGCCGCGACGTCGAACTGGCCGATTGCCGAGAGGGCCGTTTGGGCCTCGTCGAGTTCGATGGGGAACCGGCTGGCTGCTGATGGAAGGTCGATGAGGGACGGTGAGTTGAAGCCGAAGGCCTCCGATGTGGCACGGAGCTTCTCCCCGCCCAACTCCATGCCGAGCGAGCCGAAAGCCGTGTTGCAGGAGGTGATCAGTGCCTGCTCCAGCGTCACGGTGGTGCCGCCGCAGTTGGTGGAGTTGCCCATGGAACGCGACGAATTGGGGAGCTGCAGGGACTGGGGCGCGGCGAGTTCGGTGGAGGGCAGCATCCCGCTCTCCAGAGCTGCGGCGGCGGTCACCAGTTTGAAGGTGGACCCCGGGGGGAAGACCTCGCGCACGGCCCGGTTCTTGAGGGGTTCATCCGTGGCGTTCAGCAGTTCGTCCCAGGCGACCCGCCCCTCGGTGAGGTCCAATGTGGAGAGGCGGTTGGGATCGTAGGTGGGGGTGGACGCCAGCGCCAGAATCTCCCCGGATTCCCAGTTCATGGCGATCGCTGCGCCTTGTTTGCTGCCGAGGGCTTTGACGGCGGCGGCCTGGGCCGCCGGATCAAGCGTCGTCGAGAGGTTGGCGCCCTGACGGGTCCGTCCCACCAGCAGATCGATGATGCGGCTGACAGCCTGGATGGAGCCGGTCCCGGACAGTTCCTCGTTGTATTCGCTCTCCAGTTCGCTGCGTGCGTAGTCGTAGGAGTACCAGCCGGTCACCGAGGACCATGTGGTCCCCTCGGGGTAGGTACGCACGAACGGGAAGCTGCCCTCGGCGGGGTTGGTGATGGCGATGGGTGTGTTGCCCACCAGGATCGCGCCACGGTCGCTGGCGAATTCGGCATCCCGGACGCGACGGTTGCGGGGTTCTGCGTTGAGATCGTCAGTGCGCACCACGGAGATCCACGTGACGTTCAGCAGGAGTGCGGCCATCATGAGGGCAACGAAGATGCTGACCTTGCGCAGTGGGCCGTTCATCGACTGATCACCGACGTCGCATCGTCTGGGGTGATCAGTTCCTGTGGTGTGGCGGTGGCCACCTGTGGCATCCGTGCGCGGTGCGAGATCACCATCAGGATGCCGATGATCATCCAGTTGGCAACCATGGACGAGCCACCCTGGGACATGAAGGGCGTTGTCAGGCCGGTGAGGGGCAGAAGGCGGGTGATCCCGCCGATGATGGCGAACACCTGTAGGGAAAAGACGAATGCCAGCCCGCCCGCCAGGAGTTTGCCGAAGCCGTCGGGACACAGCAGGGCGGCCTTGAGACCGCGGGCCGAGATCACCGCATAGAGCATCACGACGGCCAGCAGGCCCAGGATCCCGAGTTCTTCGCCGATGGCCCCGGCGATGAAGTCACTTTTGGCAAGAGGGGTCAGGCCGGGTCGTCCCTGACCCCAACCCCGCCCGAAGAGCCCGCCCCAGGCGTAGCCGAACTGGGCGCTGATGACCTGCAGGTTCTTGTCGAAGTTGCTGAAGGGATCAAGCCAGGCATTGACCCGGCGGGGCACGTGGTTGGTGAAGTTGAAGGCCAGGAAGCCGGCAACGAGGAACATCACGCCCGCCAGCAGAGGCCAGGCAGGTCGTTGTGTGGCGATGTAGATCATCACCGTGAAAAGGCCGAAGAAGAGCAGCGCGGTGCCCAGATCATTCTGGAAGACCATGATCCCGAGTGCGGCCACCCACATGACGGCGATGGGCCCCAGGTCTCGAGCGCGAGGAAATTCCAGGCCGAGGAAACGTTTGCCGGCCAGGGCCAGCACGTCGCGCTTCTCGTAGAAGTAGGCGGCGAAGGCCACGGCCAGCAGGATCTTCGCCACCTCGGCTGGCTGGAAACTGAAGCCGAAGGCGCGGATCCAGATGCGTGCGCCACCGCGCGAGATGCCCAGGCCCGGCACGAGCGGTAGAAGCAGGAGGGCCACGCCTGCGATGAACAGCAGGTAGGGGTACTGCTGCAGCCGTCGGTGGTCACGCACGATGATCAGTACGGCGATGAACAACACGACGCCAAGCGCGGTCCACAGCATCTGCGAGGAGGCATCTGTGCGGGGCGGGTCAGGAATCTGATCGATACGAGCGATCATCGCCAGGCCCAATCCGTTGAGCAGGAAGACGCACGGCAGGATCACCGGATCCGCGTAGGGGGTGATGAAGCGCACGAAGAGATGGGCGATGAGAGCCATCCCGTACCAGAGGCCGGCCACCACTTCGATGTTTGAGGGAAGTGCGTCGTAGAGCGCGAGATGGGTCATGATCCAACCGACCAGCCCGAACGAGCAGGCCACCAGGATGAGGAGGATCTCCACGTTTCGCCGCCTGAGGTGGACCACCACCTCGCCCGTCGCCGCGGGCTGTGTGGGGACTGACATCAACATTCCTCCGGGTCAGTCTCCGCGGAGGCGGTGGGCGTGACCGGCGCCAGGTATGTGGGGTAGTTCGGCGATCCAGTGCTCAGACCCGACGGCGATGCCGTGGGCGTCGGAGTGGGGGGCTCCGGTGGCTTGCTGCGTTCCTCGCGCACCGCGACACATCGCTCGGCCCGCCAGCGCAGTTCCTCCACTGATTCGTGCGCGCCGTCCAGGCCTGCCGTCGCGATGGTGTTGTTGACGGCGCGCTGGTAAAAATTTGGTAGATCCGTGATGGCGATGTCCGTGCGTTCTGTCAGCACGTTCAATTCCACACCGAGCAGGGATCCGGGTAGGCCGTTGTAGATGGCAACGCTGCCACTGGCCTCTGCGAGGTAGTAACGCGAGGTGCCATAGGCCACCACCCCCCAGACACCGCCGCCGAGGATCAGGATCAGGGCCAAAGTGCCGCCCACGACGCCGGGCCAGCGACGCGACGTGACCTCGGGTGCGTAGCGGGCCACCTCCTCGCCCGCGTGATCCGGATCCGGCTCGGGGAAGGGTTCCTGCAGAGGGGGGACAGGACCAGACGTGTCGGGAATGATGCGCTCGGTGGCGGAGCCAACAAGTTGCGGTGTCGCCGCATCCAGTGCGTCGTCCTGTTCGACGACGTCCGCCAGCACAATCGTGATGTTGTCGTGTCCGCCGGCATGGTTGGCCGCCACTGCCATGTCTTCGATGGCAACGCCCAGGTCATCCTGGGAAAGGGCTTCGCGGATGTTGTCCTCGCTGATGAGGCCTGACAGGCCGTCCGAGCAGAACATGATGCGATCGCCGATGGCGGCATCCACGAGTTTGAGGTCTGGGCTGACGCCCTTCTGGCCGTTCAGCACCCGAATGATCAACGAACGATGCGGATGGGTCTCGGCCTGCTTGGGCGTGAGACGTCCCTCGTCGATCAGCTGCTGCACCCAGGAGTGATCATGCGTCAGTTGGTTCAGCTCGCCGTCGCGCAGGAGGTAGCACCGGGAATCGCCAACGTGAGTGATGGCGAACTGGTTTCCATCGAACATGGCGCCGCAGAAAGTGGTGCCCATGCCGTCGAGGGTCAGATCGTGGGAAACGAGTTGCGACAGCCGGGTGTTGGCATCGCTGACGATGCCCTCCATATGAGTCAGCATCTCTTCGCCCGAGAGGCGCTCATCAGCCGCCGCTGCGACCGTGGCAGCAACGGCGGAGGCCAGGTCACCGGCGGCAGCACCGCCCATCCCGTCGGCCACCAACAGCATGGTGGGGGAGGCGTAGCCGGCATCCTGGTTGTTCTTGCGAACGCGTCCAACTTCCGAATGCGCCTCGAACCGCAGCGAATGGGTCACGGCTCAAGCCTCCAGCCGCATCAAGGTTTTGCCGATGCGGATGACATCACCGAGCGAAATGGCCACCGGCGAGGTCAGGCGCTGACCGTTGACGTAGGTGCCATTGGTGGATCTGAGGTCCGTCACCACCCAGGTCCCGGCGTCGCGCTGCACCAGTTGGGCGTGACGGGCCGATGCGTAGTCGTCGTCGAGGAAGAATGTGCTGTCCGCCGCGCGCCCCAGGTTGATGACGGGCTCCAGCGGAACGGACAGCCCTTGTTGGTTGCCCTGGCTCACCGCGAATCTACTGGGGGGCGCGTCCCTCCCCCGTTTGCCGCGCTTGCTCCGAGGAGTGTCTGCGGCCGGGAGGGTGGCTGCGCTTACGCGTCGGCCGAACATGTCCTTGCGAATGACGTCGGCCACCAAGGCGATGAACAGCCACAGCAGAGCGAGGAAGACGATCTTGATCGCGGCGACGATGAGTTCAGACATGTCACTGTTCCGAAGGAGAGTGCACCAGCATCCTCGTGTTGCCGATTTCGATGCGGGAGCCGTCCCTCAGCTTGGCCTGATTCACACGTGAACCATCCACGACGATGCCGTTCGTGGAGCCCAGGTCCTCGATGCTGACCTGAGGCGCCTCAGCTGTGCCTGTGACCGTGATGAGCGCGTGGCGACGCGAGATTCCGGGATCGTTCAGACGCAGATCGGCCTCGGAGCCGCGCCCCACCACAAGGCCGGGGGGTACCAATGGGTGGCGCACCCCGCTGACCTCGATCACCAGTGGGCGGGTGGGACGCTTGGAGGATGCAGATGAGGACGTCGGCTGCGCAGCCTCGCGGGAGACTGCCTCACTGGCCACCTTGAACTGTCCCGTGGGAAGCGCCTCGTCCAGATCGTAGGTGATGGAGATGGGGCCGTTGAAGACGTAACTCCGTTCCCGGGCATGATCACGCAGGTCCGGGATGATTTCCGAGTTGATGGTCTTGGAGTAGGGGAACAGCCGTGCGTGATCATGCTCTGAGAGAAAGACGGTGAAGTCGTTGGGGACGAGTCGCTTGTCCCGGCTCAGCAATTTGGCCTCGGCATCCAGTTCACGCTGGATTCCGGCGGCGATCTCCACAGGCTGCACGTCGCCCTTGAATGCGCGCGCAAAAACCTTGTCGACAGCGGCACCGATTCGTTTCTCAGCGCGGTCGAAGACTCCCATGTGACCTCCTTCCCTCAACGTGGACGTGGGACAGCTTACCGAGCGTGCTCGGGTTGGACACCTTGGAGGGGCCGGACGCGGATGCGTGGCGGGGTCTGCCCTTGTCAGATGCTATCGGTCAGGGTGGGAGGGTTTGCCCAAGGAAGCGTGGGAACGGCAGCCGCGTAGGCGGCAAGGATCTCGACGGAGCCCTCCAGAGCACTGATGGCCTCATCCGCCACCCGAGCCTCAACGTCTGCTGCGACGCGGCGCACGCCGGGTGCTGTTCTGAGCGACTCCAACACTTCCTCGCGCACCATGTTCCACAACCAGTCACGCTGCTGATCGAGTCTGCGGGCCACGAGGTCGCCGTCGGATTCGAGCGCCACGCGGTGCTTGGCCACCGTGTCCCAGACCTCATCCAGGCCGGCACCGGTGTAGGAGGAGCAGGTCAGGACCGGGGCGCGCCGCTTCTCCGGTTCCCCGGAGATGAGCTTCATGGCGATGGTCAGTTCGCGTGCGGCCACCCGGGCGGCCTGCTCGTTGTCGCCGTCGGCCTTGGTGACGGCAATGACGTCGGCGAGTTCAAGAATGCCGCGCTTGATGCCCTGGAGTTGGTCCCCTGCTCGGGCCACCTGCAGCATCAGGAAGGTGTCCACCATGCCGGAGACAGCCACTTCGGACTGCCCCACACCCACGGTCTCGACGATGATGACGTCGTATCCGGCGGCCTCCAGAACAAGCATGGATTCGCGGGTGGCGCGAGCGACGCCACCGAGGTGCCCGGACGATGGAGACGGCCTGACGAAGGCCTCAGGGCGGTTGGAAAGATCAGCCATCCGCGTCCGGTCTCCAAGGATGGAACCGCCGGTCCGTGACGAGCTGGGATCCACCGCGAGCACAGCCACCTTGTGGTGGCGCTCGCTGATGAGTTTGGCGCCCATCGCATCGATGAACGTGGACTTGCCGGCTCCGGGAACCCCCGAGATGCCGACGCGGAACGCCTTGCCGGTGTGGGGTGCGAGCCGCTGGAGCAGATCGTGGGCCTGGACTCTGTGTTCAGGCTTGGTGGACTCCACCAGCGTGATCGCGCGGGCCACGTGGCCACGCGAGTTCTCGAGGACCTTCTTCGTCAATTGCTCCACAGTCAGATTCCGCACAATCCCACCCTAGCCACGTACCCGGATCCACGAACCTCCGCCCCGCCCCTCCGGGCATACTCGTCGCTGCGAAAGGTGTCCGAGTGGTGCGCGGTTCATGGAAACGGGTATTCCCAGCATGAAGGAGTATCTGCACGATATATTTGCTTGATGGAACGGCGAAGAGTCCAGCACACCAGTCTCGCCCTCGTGGCGTCGTTCGTGATCGTTCTTACGGCCTGTGGCTCGGGTGGATCGGACCCGGGCGAATCCGGTATGTCAGAGTCTGCTCCACCCGTCAGTGAGGCGACGGCCACTCCGGACACCGAGAACGGGGATGAAGGCACAGCCGGGGGCGAGGACGGCGGCTCCGCAGGGGACGACGGCACTTACACCGCTGAGGACAGCGGCTCGGGGCTCGTCAGGCTGGATGGCGTCGAGTATCCGAACTTCGTGGGTGATTGTTTCGTCCACAGAGGGCTCGGCGACGACTTGCTACCGGTGGAAGTCGGTGACCTTGCCACGCCGGGGTTGACGGTGGTGGTGGGGGTGGACAATGTTGCCTCCGAGCCGGACCAGGAGGCCAACTTCGTCATGTTGAACGGGGAGTCATTCCGGATGGCTGGTCTCGGTGGCAACGGAACCATTGACAGCATCGAGTACGTCGGACCCCGCGCCTCGTTCGGCTCGGTCGAGCTTGCGCTGGTGGCCTTTTCCGGCACGACCGATGACGGCCTTCCGGTGGTCGCCGAGCTCGTCTGCGAAATCGGATTGGGTTGATCCTCTCCCAGTTTCGAGTTGAGCGTGGGGTGCCTGTGGGTTGTCCCGCACGGGTCCTAAACTTGGCTTGAGTGGACGTTCATGAGGGTCGACGGAAGGGTTTCGCAATGGCTCGAGTGCTCGTGTAGAGCGAACGGAGGTCAGCCGAATCGCAATACGGTGTGAGGAGCCTGACGACTTCCGCCGGTGTACCGATCCGCTTTTCCGGATCAGTGTGCGACAGCTGATTGATGATCGATGCGATCTCGTTCGGGACATCCGGATTCAATTCGCGTCCCGCGAAAGCCCGGCCTCCCGACGTTGCTTCCCCTATTTCGTCAGGCGATTGCAACTCGTTCTCTGCCAGCGGCCCATTCTCTGCCAGCGGCCCATTCTCTGCCAGCGGCCAGTGCCCGGTCAACAATTGATAGAAGCTGGCACCGAGTCCAACCATGTCGACTTCGGGCCCCAGTTGGTCGTTCCCGCTGCCGTGTTCTGGCGTTTCGTGTTCTGGCGTTTCGTGTTCTGGCGTTTCGTGTTCTGGCGTTTCGTGTTCT
>RCMY010003867.1_pt1 | contig 13122 bp, 15 predicted proteins | sample 2041341 | NCBI WGS metagenome assembly RCMY01 (sample SAMN09708234, study PRJNA481090) | Marine sediment metagenome, whole genome shotgun sequencing project. | reverse complement strand
GTTGTTCATGCTTTTATTGTAAAACACATAAACATCATTAAACACATCCAAGGTATCACCAACTTTTTTTGCATTAAATTTTTTGGGTTTTGGAGCTTCTTGACTTTGTGTTTCGGACAAAATCAATTGGGAAGTGCTTTGTTCTTTTTTACAGGACATCAACACCAAAAGAACGAGAATATAAGGGCTAATTTTCAACAAATTCTTTTAAGGTATCAATGACATAATCTACTTCAGCCTTCGTATTAAAACTTGAAAATGAAAATCTTACAGAAGGTTTTAGAAGATTTTCAGCATTTAAGATCTCAGAAAGCACGTGCGAATTTTGATTGCTCCCACTTTGACAAGCAGAGCCTTTAGAACAGGCAATTCCTTTTAAATCCAATTGAAAATGGAGCATCCCGCCTTTTTCAGGAGCAACTGGGAGACAGACATTAATTAAGGTATAAGTGCTCTCTTCAGTATTAACGCAATTGCCATTGAAGGTCATTTTTGAAGAAAGACCTTTTAATTGGTCAATGAAATATGTTTTTAATTCTAAAACCTGTGCCTGTTCTTTTTCTAAATTGGCATAACTCAGTTTTAGAGCTTCTTCCATTCCAACAACATTATGAATGGATTCCGTACCTGCACGATAACCACGCTCCTGCTCACCTCCAAAAATTGATGCCTTGATACCAGAGCCCTTTCTGATAAAAGCAAAACCAATCCCTTTTGGACCGTGGAACTTATGCGCACTTGCCGCTATAAAATCGATGGGAATGGCTTGTAAATCCAATTCATAATGTCCAACAGATTGTACGGTATCACTATGAAATAACGTGTGGTTGGATTTACAAAGTTCCGCTACCTTTTTAAGGTCCAATTTATTGCCAATTTCATTATTGATATGCATTAAACTCACCAGCTTTTTATTCTGAGACTGCAATAAACGCTCAAGATCAATTAAATCGACCATACCGTTTTCAAGTAAATTGACGTAGGAAACGGTCATATCAAATTTCTTTTGAAGATGCTCTACGGTATGTAAAACCGCATGATGCTCCAATTTACTGGTAATGATTTCAGTAACGCCCAAATCCCTAACAGCACTTTGCAAAACCAAATTATCGGCTTCCGTACCTCCTGCAGTAAATACAATCTCTGAAGCACTGACATTAAAAAAAGAAGCAATGGTTTTTCTGGAACTTTCCAGTAAAGATTTGGCGGAGCGCCCCATACTATGTGTGGATGATGCATTACCGAATTGCGAACGCATAACCTCTGTCATACGCTCAATAACAGCATCACGCATGGGAGTGGTGGCTGCATTGTCAAAATAAACTTGTTTCATGATAAAATCCTTTCGAATCGCAAAAATACTCCAAATAAAATTATTCCGAAGATGGGACGTTATAAATTCACAAATGCCGTATTTTTGCTACCAAATTGATTGAAATGCAGAAAATAATTTACTTCTTAAGTTTATGTTTGTTGGTCACAGCTTGTAACGATGGTGACATCATTGACGTGGAACTGGATTTTGACAGAACCTTATCCATATGTGATTTAAGTCCGGGAAATTATTTTTTATATGACACAAAAACAGACCCATCGGAATCTTTAAGCTTGATTTTCCCAAAAAACTCTGCTACGGAACTCATTTTCAATCCAACCGAAAATAATTACAAAGCCACTTTCCCTATAAATGGTACAAATTCAATCTTCAACTATCGGACCTATGATGGGAAGGCTGAAGATTTACTGTGCAATATATTACCTGATGCCGCTACCAGAATTCTTAAAGATTATGCCGCAACATCTGGCACAGTAACAACGATAACGACGTTTGTTGATGATGACGGCGACGGTATTCCTGCACATATTGAAGATGCTAATTTAGATGGCGATAATAATCCTGCAACAAATCCCACAGATACTGACGGTGATGGCATTCCTGATTACTTAGATCAAGATGATGATAATGATAATGTCTTGACCAAAGATGAAAAACACAATTACACTGAGGCTGATGGATTGTCAAAAGCACAGGATACGGATGGCGATGGCATTCCAGATTACTTAGACGATGACGATGATGGCGATGGTGTTTTAACGCGATTGGAAGACGCAAATATGGACGGCGATCCAAGGAATGATCGTGATCAAAGTTCTCCTACACCAAGTGTCCCAAGATATCTTGATAAAGAGGCAAAGGATAAATATGACTATCCACACTTCAATAAAAACGTATACAAACGTACAATTACTGTCAAGTTTTATATTAACAATGTCAATTTGGACGTGATCAGTTTGACTGAAATTGATTTTGGCACGTACACGTATACCATAGATATTGAAAGTAAAATTGAATAGTGCTATCTGAAATTTTACATTTTACCTATTTCATAATAACCAAATCAGTTCGTATCAAAAATTTCGAGTTTTATTAATTCTGAAAAATATAGACTTCGGTAGCACCTATACCGTATTTTTTGAAATCGGCATCATAATGTTTGACATTCTCATAGCGGCCAAAAAGTGTTTCCAATTCCATTTTTAGCACGCCTTCTCCAACGCCATGAATAAAGACAATTTTTTGGATGCGTTTGCTGATGGCAAATTCCAATTGACGTTTTGCGGTATCGAGTTGCAATGTCAACATATCATAATTGGATAAGTTCCGCTGGTTCTCCGTTAATTTATGAATATGTAAATCAACTTCCATTGCCGGTTGGTTTCGTTCTTTTGGTTTCACTTTTACAGATTTTCGCTTGGTATTCTGCTCTTTTTCTGAAAGTACATCACTAAAGGAATGATCAGAGAAAATACGGGATCTCAAAGAGTCTTTCCCGTCCATTTTCAGCAATTCATTCTCTTGAAAGTCTAAAAGAAACCCATCATCAGTTTCAATAAAAACCGTCTTTCCTTCAATTTTTGAAACCGTTCCAGAAATGGCTTCATCCAATACCGTAACCTTATCTCCTACTTTTAAACTCATAGCTATTCGTCTTTATTAGAAGGTGATTCTTGATCATTTTTACTAGGAATATTTTTAGATATCCGATACACACCAATCATCAAAATCACGATACCTCCAATAAGCAGATATTGATTTTGATCCACTCCAGCTTTGGCGTAAATGGCGATCAATCCGCCAACAATTATTAATAAAAGGTTAAGTGCTCTTGACATGCTCATAGGTTGATTTTTTATACAAGGAAAAACGAAATTAATCATTTAGAATCAAAATAGCATTGGTTTATAGCAAATCTAAGCTCAAAAGTTTTATGAAATAATTCCTTTCTTTTTATACATTTGCGTATGACTCTTTTTAACCTTATCAAACCAGAAGACCTCATGTTCCCTTGTCTCAACAAGCAACTCTTTGGTGTCGAGTGTTTGGGATGCGGGATTCAGCGTGCCACGTTTTTATTCTTTAAAGGGGAGTTTTTATTGGCTTTTAAAATGTATCCAGCCATTTACACGCTTTTTTTATTGACACTTTTCCTTATATTTAACCTGTTTATTAAATTCAAATATGACCATACCATTAAGATGGGCTTGATCTTTTTGAATGTAGGCATTGTAGTTATCAGCTATTTTATTAAAATCATCCACTAAAAACCAACCACATGGAAAAACAACAATTACCTAATTCAACCCTCATTTTAGTTTTCGGAATTATATCCATAGTCACTTGCTGTTGCTATGGTGTCATCGGATTACCTCTGGGCATTATCGCGTTGGTACTCGCCAATAAAGCGACCGCACTTTATGCTACTGATCCAGAACTTTACACCGGATTTCAAAATGTAAAAACAGGGAAAATTCTTGCGATTATTGGTATCATCTTAAATGCGATTTTCTTAATGACAGTTATTTGGATGTACGTATCCATAGGAGCTGATGGTATTCAAGAAATGCAGGAACAATGGCTAAAAGGCCTTAACGAAGGTGCGGTAGAATAATCTCTTTTTTTGAATTAAAAAAGCGGCTAAATTATTTATTAGCCGCTTTTTTTATATCTAATGCTCAATAATTCACATCGCTCCGGCAATCATTGCAAAAACAAAAATCAGGACATACAAACTGATAATTACAATTGTGAAAATTCCGATAAACTTATAATGCGATTTCAAGTTTGAAAAAGCAGAGGTCAATTCGTCATTATTATTGGAATTCAAGGCACTCTTCATTTTTCGTGAGAAATTAAAAAGATAAAGTACAGGAAAAAAGTAGAACAGTGCTATTACAACATAAATCATCCCAAAATAGGACATATCTACACCTAATCCTGCATACGGATTCCCACCTGGAATGAGGTTCATCGCAAGACTAAAAAACAGGCCGCCAAGGATCATCAATCCAATACCTATAAATCCTAAAATGGAGAGAAAATACGTCCATGTTGAAGTTTCCTTCAAAAACCCCAAAATTACTGGTGGGAGATTCAACTCAAAAGTTTCAAAAGCCGATTTTTCTTCCATTATTTCGAATTAGGTTCAAATTGTTTCAATGTTTTTATAATAATCCCGATACATTCCAAAAGTTGCTGCTCGTTAATTACTAAAGGTGGCGCAAAACGGATGATATTTCCGTGGGTTGGTTTTGCCAAAAGTCCGTTATCTCGCAATGCCAGACAAATATTCCAAGCCGTATCACTATCTTCACTGTCATTAATTACCACAGCATTGAGCAATCCTTTACCTCTCACCAATTTGGCAATCGTACTTTTTTGGATGTAAGAATCCAATTCACTTCTAAAAATCTGACCTAGTTTTTCAGCATTCTCTGCTAAGTTTTCTTCTTTAACCACTTCCAAAGCAGCTATCGCCACTGCTGCTGCAACTGGGTTGCCTCCAAATGTACTACCATGATTCCCAGGCTGGATGACGTTCATTATAGAATCGGCTGCCAACACTGCGCTTACTGGATAAGCTCCACCGCTTAAAGCTTTCCCTAAAATAAGGATATCAGGCTTCACATTTTCATGATCTACTGCCAAAAGCTTTCCTGTTCTGCCAATTCCCGTTTGTACTTCATCTGCCATAAACAAGACATTGAACTTTTCACATAAGGCTTTTGCTTTTGCCAAATAGCCTTCACTTGGCACATAAACTCCAGCTTCACCTTGAATTGGTTCCACCAAAAATCCTGCAACATTTGGATTATTCTCTAAAGTACGTTCCAATTCTTGCAGATTATCATACTCTATTTTTATAAAGCCGTCCGTAAAAGGCCCGAAGTTTTTGCGTGCAACGGGATCACTTGAAAATGAAATGATGGTGGTCGTTCTTCCGTGGAAGTTATTTCTACAGACAATGATCTCCGCTTGATGGTCGGCGATACCTTTGACTTCATAAGCCCATTTTCTACAGATTTTAAGCGCTGTCTCTACAGCTTCTGCACCCGTATTCATGGGCAATACTTTGTCATAGCCAAAGTATTTAGTAGCATACGCTTCAAATTTCCCCAAGACGTCATTGTAAAATGCACGTGAGGTCAAAGTTAAGGTTTGCGCCTGCTTTACCATGGCATCAACAATTTTTGGGTGACAATGCCCTTGGTTGACAGCAGAATAAGCAGAAAGAAAATCATAATATTGTTTTCCTTCAACATCCCAAACATGCACACCTTCTCCTCTACTCAGTACTACTGGAAGCGGATGGTAATTATGTGCACCATACTTGTTTTCTAAATCCATCGCTTGTTGCGAAGTCATGTGGTCTAAAACAGCCATTTTATAAGAATTTACAGTTTCATGTCTTCAAAAGACACGGTTTGACATCATATAGATAGACGCAAACATTAATAATTAAATCTCGCCTAGCGAGTAAAATAACCATTCCTACTGTACCTTTATTCTTTCGAGATCCCGATAGCTATCGGACGAAAAAGCAGCGTGGGAGAGAAATCATCCCTAAGGACTTGCAAATTAGCAAATATTTAAACCTCTTAAAAGTTTTTAGCCCGATTTTACATTTAAATTTTAGAAGTATTTTCTCATTTAATTTAAACCGTATAAAACCTTACAAAACATTAAATTAAGCCAAGTTCTTAAGACACATAAATTCTAAGGTGACACAAAATAATGCGTTCAATTTAACTATCTGTCCTAATTCTCAAAAACTATTAGAAATTAAAACAAGGTTTCACTAAGAAAATCGCAATTTCTAATTCGTAAATCGCAATTGGTTTCACTATTTTTGCGGCATGGGAAGAAGAAATAGAAAACAAATCTTTGAGAATGTTGTTGTAGTTGACGCAGGTGCCAAAGGCAAATCAGTGGCAAAATCACCTGACGGTGCCGTTATTTTTATGCAAAATGTGGTACCAGGTGATGTTGTGGATGTAGAAACTTTTAAGAAGCGTAAATCCTTTTACGAAGGGAATGCCATCAAATTCCACGTATATTCTGATAAGCGTACCGAACCAAAATGCCAACATTTTGGCGTTTGTGGTGGTTGTAAGTGGCAAGATATGGGCTATGAACACCAATTGTTTTATAAACAAAAGGAGGTGGAGAACAATCTTAAACGAATCGGTCATTTAGAGCTTCCTCCTGTGACGCCTATTTTAGGTTCTGCAAAAGACTATTTTTATAGAAATAAAATGGAGTTTTCCTTTAGTGATAGCCGATGGTTGACCTTAGATGAAATTCGATCCAATGAGGATGTAGGCGATAAAAATGCCCTCGGTTTTCATATTCCTGGAATGTGGGATAAAATTCTTGACATTGAAAAATGCTGGCTTCAAGCGGATCCGTCCAATGCCATTAGAAATTCGGTCAAAGAATTTGCTGTTAAAAACGGACTTGAATTTTTTAACACCCGTAATCAAACTGGATTTTTACGAACACTTATGCTTCGTACATCATCTACTGGCGATATTATGGTGCTTTTTCAGTTTTTCAAGGAAGACAAGGAAAATCGTGAGCTGCTATTGAATTATATAGGTGATAAATTCCCGGAAATTACATCGTTACAATACGTCATCAACGGAAAAGCGAATGATACCATTTATGATCAAGAAGTGATTTGTTATAAAGGAGAAGATCATATTTTTGAGGAAATGGAAGGGTTGAGATTTAAAATAAACGCCAAATCCTTCTATCAGACCAATTCAGATCAAGCCTATGAACTTTATAAAATCACCCGTGACTTTGCCGATTTAAAAGGTGATGAACTCGTTTACGATTTATATACCGGAACTGGGACGATTGCTCAATTTATTGCAAAAAATGCAAAAAAGGTGATTGGAGTGGAATCTGTTCCTGATGCCATAACCGCAGCAAAGGAAAATGCACAATTAAATGGCATCGATAACGTTGAGTTTTATGTAGGTGATATGAAAAATGTGTTCAATGCCGATTTCATAAACCAGCACGGCCATCCTGACGTGATCATTACAGATCCACCACGTGATGGAATGCATAAAGATGTGGTACAAGAAATTCTGAATATCGCTCCTAAAAAAGTGGTATATGTGAGCTGTAACAGTGCCACGCAAGCAAGAGATTTAGAAATGATGGACGCGATGTATAAAGTCACAAAAGTGCAACCGGTTGATATGTTCCCTCAAACGCATCATGTCGAAAATGTTGTACTTTTGGAAAAAAGATAAGAGGATTGACGATTGACTATTTTTGATTGACGATTTTTGATTAACGATTGATGATTAAAATGATACTCACGACAGTAATTTAAACAAGAAACCACAGAAACTTGAAACAAATAAAATTCCATCAAAACATTAAAATCCTACTTTCTCTTCTCATCATTGTGAGCCTATGGAGTTGTGAGCGTGATGATATCTGTGCTTCTACAACATCTACAACACCACATTTGATCATTCGTTTTTATAATATCAATGCGAACTCAGAGACGAAAACTGTTAGGCGAATGGATGTTACCGCAGAAGGTAACCCAAAGTATATTGTCAATGATAAAACTATTGACTCCATTGTACTGCCTCTAAGAGTAGATGCCTTGGACATTTTGAATACCTCCAGATTTGTGCTTACAAAAGATAGAGATTATGATACAGATGATGATCCAAACACGATTTCGAATACTGACATTATTGAAGTGAAATACACCCCTGAACTTATTTATGTTTCAAGAGCGTGCGGTTACAAAAGCGTATTCAACAACCTGAGTGCAACTCGGGAAACAGACCTGAGCAATTGGATTATAGATATTCAAGTTATTAAAGACACCATAAACAATGAAAATGCAGCGCATATCAATATTTATCATTAGTCTGATTATCTTGATGGTGTTTCCAGAAACATCATTTTCTCAGGAGGTTCAAGAAAAAAATGCTAATGACACCATCATTATCAAACAGAAATATGGCTTACGTTTAGGAGGCGACATTGGAAGGTTAGTGCGTTCTTTTATAGATGATGATTATAAAGGATTTGAAATTACAGCAGATTACCGACTTACCCAGAAATTATATTTGGCCGGAGAATTAGGGACTGAAGAAAACTCCATAAGAAACGATTATTTAGATGTCACAGCAAAAGGCAGCTACTTTAAGGCTGGTATAGATTACAACCTCTATAGAAACTGGCTTGATATGGAAAATCTCATTTACACCGGATTGAGAGTTGGTGTCAGCACTTTCAGCCAAAACCTAAACAGTTACAAAATTTACACGACTGATCAATATTATGACACACCTTTTACTTCCACAGATTTACAAGAATATAAAGGTTTGTCTGCTATTTGGGCTGAATTGGTCATAGGTATCAAAGCTGAGATTGTCACCAATTTGTTTATTGGTTTCAATGCACAGCTTAAAGGTTTGGTGGCGGAAGATCAACCTACAAATTTTGAAAACTTGTTTATTCCGGGATTTAATAAAACTTTCGATAGTGGCCGATTTGGCTTCGGATTTGGTTACAATGTATCGTATTTGATCCCTATCTATAAGAAAAATAAAAAAATAGCTATAGAGGACTAATTCTATACAAATTCTTCAACTTTCACATTCATTTTATAAAAAAATTACTTAACTTTTGCATACTAATACCAACGTATGCACAAAGATGAGATTGCCGATTTATTGGAGGAAAAATACCACGCTCTACTTAATTTCCTTGAAGTTCAAGATAATGAAAAATGGACAAAAGGACCAGAAGGAAAATGGACTACAGGTCAGCAAGCATTACATTTACTGCAGAGCATTAAGCCTTTAAATGATGTCTTGAGCATGCCCCGGTTTTTTTTCAAATATGCTTTTGGAAAAAACGATCGCGAATTATATGATTATGATACCATCGTTCAGAATTATCAGAAAGCTTTAAAGGAAAATAACGACTTCGTCTTTAAGGCTTCCAAAAATATGAAAATTCCAAAACTGAAGGATAAAACCTATATTTTAAGCCGACTTCAGGTAGAAAGCAAGAAACTACAATACAAAATCAGAAGAATATCTGATAAAAATTTAGATACATTAGTGCTTCCACATCCTCTAATGGGGAAAATGCCAATTAGAGAAATTTTAATGTGGACAGCCTATCATGTGGAACATCATACAAAACAACTTCAGGAAAACTATTAAACTTTAGCGGAACCTCCAAGGAAGTTTACTCCATGTACTTCCCTTTTTTACTGCCTTCATACATCACATACTTCACCAATCTCGCTTCCAATTTAGCATTGACTAAATGGATTTTTCGAGAAGGTCTTAAGCCCACATGTTTTAGAGCTTCAAGATTTGATGTTATAAACCAGGCATCGGTTCCCGGATAATTTTGTTTTAAGGTATCACCAATGCTTTTATAAAAGGATTCCATTTCTATATCCAAACGTTCACCATACGGCGGATTGAACACCATGTGCAACTTCTCATCCCCTGCTTTTTGAGTTTTAAAGAAATCTTCGTGCCTTACTTCAACAAAATCTTCCAATTTTGCATTTTTGATGTTTTCTTTAGCTTTTTCAACCGCACTTGGCGATTTGTCATAACCAATAATGCGATGGTGAAAATCTCTGGTTTTACTCAAAAGAGATTCCTCAATTTTCTCAAACAACTCCACATCCCAATCCTGCCAGCGCTCAAAAGCAAACTCCTTTCGCATTAAATTTGGAGGTATATTACAGGCTATCATTGCCGCTTCGGCTAAAATGGTACCACTACCACACATTGGATCCATAAAATTGGTTTGTCCATCCCAACCCGACAACATAATCAAACCTGCGGCCAATACTTCATTGATAGGTGCAATGTTCGTTGCCGTTTTATAGCCTCGTTTATGTAAAGAATCGCCTGAAGAGTCTAAAGAAATATTGCACATATTCCTATCAATATGGACGTTGATTTTTAAATCGGGAAATTTAAGATCCACATTTGGACGTTCACCAACAGTATCCCTAAACTTATCCACTACGGCATCCTTCGTTTTTTGCGCTATATAAAGCGAATGGGTAAATAAGTGGGAATGTACTGTGGCATCTACAGCCATGGTTCCTGTAGGTTTGAGATATTGCGCCCAATCCATTTTATAAACCTGATCATACAAGTCCTTTTCATTGTTGATTCTAAAACTATGGATCGGCTTTAAAATTTTAATCGCTGTTCTTAGCGCTAAGTTTGCTTTGTACATGAAACCTTTGTCACCTACAAAACTCACATTTCGCACACCAATTTTCACATCTTGTGCTCCCAATTGGGTCAACTCGTTGGCAAGTAACTCTTCAAAACCAAATAAGGTTTTGGCAACCATATTAAAATTATTATCCATTGTTCTCCTGATATAGATTGCAAAAATAAAGTATTTTTGCAGTCAGACGAATTTATAATGACAAAAGACACATCAGAGTGGTACGCCTCATGGTTTGATACCCCTTATTACCATATTCTTTATGCCGACAGAGATCACGCAGAAGCCCATCAATTCATGGATAATTTGACCCAGTACTTAAATCTGCCGGAGCATGGAAAAATACTCGATCTCGCTTGCGGGAAAGGACGCCACTCCATCTATCTCAATTCTTTGGGCTATGATGTTACTGGAGTTGATCTTTCAGAAAACAGCATTGCCTATGCTAAAACGTACGAAAATGAAACCTTGCATTTTGATGTACATGACATGTGTGAGCCTTATAAAGATAAATTCGATGCCGTATTTAATCTTTTTACCAGTTTTGGCTATTTTGACGAATCAGAAGACAACCTGAATACTATAAAAGCCATAAAAGAGGATCTAAATGAATTTGGCTTTGGGGTCATTGACTTTATGAATGCCGATTTTGTAATTGAAAACTTAGTCCCTGAAGATGTAAAAATAATCGGTGGCATAGAGTTTCATCAGAAAAGATATGTTGAAAACGGACATATTATTAAAGATATCAGTTTCACAGATCAAGGGAAAGATTACAACTTTCAAGAGCGCGTTAGAGCAAAGACCTTATCTGATTTTGAGGCCCTTTTTGAACAAGCTGGTGTTTATTTACTCGATGTTTTTGGCGATTATAAATTAGGTAAGTTTCACAAAAGCACTTCAGAACGACTAATAATGATCTTCAAATGAAGCAGTATCTTTTACCTTTCTTAGCGGTTGTTATTGGTGTGTTTTTGGTATTGATCTTCAAAAATAAAAAATCCAATTACACCAAGTTTCTATTATCATTCAGTGGTGCGTTTTTATTGGCATTGACGCTTTTTGATTTATTGCCAGAAGTCTATCAACATTTAGATGCCAAGCAAACAGGGTTGTTCATAATGTTGGGTATCCTTTTGCAGATTTTGCTAGAATTTTTCTCCAAAGGTGCGGAACATGGCCATGTGCATGTACATGAACAGGAAGACGGTTTCCCATGGGTGCTGTTCATCAGTTTATGCATCCATAGCTTCTTGGAGGGTTTTCCTATTCATCAGCACAATGATATGGTCTATGGCGTGCTCATCCATAAGATCCCCATTGCGGCATTGATTACCACCTATTTGTTCGAGTCAAAATTTACAACGAAACAGATTGTAGGATTTCTTGTCATTTTTGCTATTATGACCCCTATGGGAACCCTTGTTTCGAACACCGTACCCTTTGTAGGCGAATATCTATTTTTCATCAATGCGATTGTTATTGGTATCTTTTTTCATATTTCAACCGTCATCCTGTTTGAAAGCAACGAAAACCACAGATTCAACCTTACAAAACTGATACTGATTGCATTGGGGATTTTGGTGGCATACCTAATTTGAAATTCTAGGAAAACAAAAATATCGCAAATAGAACTAAGCTTTAAAAAAAGCCAATAATTAAGTCAAAAGATTTCCGCCTTCGCGGGAAATGTTATGTTTAGCAAAGAAGAATCGAGAAAATTAAGAGAAGAATTTTGGATCAGTTTCGGAAAGTCATTCCCTCGAAAATGGATTCTTTATGATACTAAATTGAAAGGATTTGCCTTTAAATTCCATTTTGATACGAAATCGGCCCTAGTGACTTTAGACCTTGAAGACGATCTGGAAAACCGAATCAACTTTTGGGATAAGCTACAATCCCTGAAAACTATTTTAACTGAGGAATTTTTACCCGATGCAATTTTTGAAGAAGCGTATTATTTAGAAAATGGCAAAGAAATTTCTAGAATCTACGTGAATTTAGATCAAAAAGTATCCATTCACAATAAAAACACTTGGAGGGATGTCATGGAATTCTTTGTTGAAAAAATGACCTTGTTTGAAGCGTTTTTTGAAGATTATAAAAAGCTTGAGGATAAATCTGTTGTGGTTGAAGAGTTTGGAGGAAAAGATACGGCTCTTCGAATTATTGAGGAGAGTTTTGTGTTGTACGACGAGACTTTTGGAGGTGGGAAACGTTAAGTTTTTCTACCATTAAGGAATTAAGAAGATTAAGGTCTTTTAAAGTGATATTCTTAATGTCCCTTAATTCCTTAATGGTTTAAAAAGTAAAAAGCCTCAATGATTTAAATCGCGACAATATTCACGGCTTTTCAGACATTGGTGATTTTGCGAAAAGCTTAAAAAGCCCAAGAACGGTAATGATGCTTGTACCTGCCGGAAAAATTGTTGACACAGTAATAGAAGAATTGCTAGGTGTACTCAAAGAAGCAGATAACATTATTGATGGAGGTAATTCTCATTTCACAGATACCGAGCGGCGATTCA
>RCMY010003865.1_pt1 | contig 13124 bp, 10 predicted proteins | sample 2041341 | NCBI WGS metagenome assembly RCMY01 (sample SAMN09708234, study PRJNA481090) | Marine sediment metagenome, whole genome shotgun sequencing project. | reverse complement strand
ATCTAATTCTTTAAAGTACTTTATAAATAAAGTAAAGTCTATCTCACAATAATAGACATATCCACACGACGTGCATGCTGTTCTGAGGACAATTTATCTTCTCCTCTAAAAGAGACAATGATTCGACTGGCGTCTATTCTATTATTGATAAAAGCTTGTTCGACAGCTTCTGCTCTACGCATAGAAAGTTGTTTATTATAATTCGCATTTCCTACGGTGCTTGCCCATCCTTCGAGCATCACTTTTGCCTCAGGAAATTGATTTAAAATCTGGGTCAAATCTTGAATGTATGGAAAATAATCGGCTCGCAACGTTTCTGAATTGTTGTCGAAATAAACTTGTTGTTTGAAATACGACTTGATTTCGCCGGAATCTTCGGCTTTAGTCAATTTATCAGCAGCAATCATTTTTGATTCTAAACTATCCATCTGACGTCTTACATCGTTCAGCCTGCCTTTCATATCAGTAAGGCTATCCCCAAAAGAATTTTCCTTTTGGAAACTCGATTTATACGCTTCAACACTTTTTAAAGAATCAATTTGATATTGTAACTCTTTAATCTTTGTGTTGTTCGAAGGAATGATGGTTGCTGTACTTCTATCATTTGACGGATAAATCGCACTAGGGGCTGCATTACTAGGCATGATAATCGTCGAATTATCTCTACTCCTGGACGGTAACGCATTGTTACCATAACTTAGATTGTCGATTCTTTGGTTCAAATAACGTAATTCACTTAGGATTTGCTGATTCGAAATTTGATCATAACCACCAGATTGTATTCCTTGACGCTCTTGTTCCGTACGCCGTTCGTATTTTAATCGTAGATCTGCTAAATCTTGTTTCCGCTGTCTCGTTTCTCTTTCTTTAAGTTGCGCACGTCTCGCATCTGCTATCGTGCTTAAAAATGAGCTCAGTTCCGCTTCTGTCATTACAATAATACTTTTATCAGCAGTCTTTTCGCTTTGGGCGAAAAGACTCACTGAAAATAATATACATACAGAAAGAACAATCGTTTTCAATTTATGTGTATTTAACTGTAACATCTTTTTAAAATTTTAATTTATATCCAACAGATATTCTGTGTATATCGACAAAATTGTGAGCGGTATAATCTGCAAACAATTTGCCACCAAATACATTAAAAGAAGTCCCTAACACCAAGTTAGGACTAAACGTACTTTGTCCGACAGCATCATTATATCCAAGTCCTAGTCCTGCATAAGGTTCTAAAATAATACCTGCATCTACTTTGAAAGGAATCACGACATTGGCGTTTATTCCAAATCCCGTATTTTTACCTGGAGCCAAGTATAGGTCTGGCATAAATTTAAATGGCGAATTAGTAAAGGCATAGTTGCCTCTTATACCAATAATCATTGACACATCATCAGCTATAACAACACCTGTAAAGACCGACATACCTTCATTTACGACCCAGCCAGTTGCAACACCTGTATCTTCAGGTTCAGATTGCACGATCGTATTACCATCTTGATCTGTTACCACTTTAGTCTCTGATGGACGTACCATCTGTGGTGCAGGCGCGGTGGTCTGTTGACCTGGTGCAATTATTAAAGTTTTGTCCTGATTTTGATTTTGATTCTGCAAATTATCACCCAGATTATTGATTCTGTCAGTGTTTCTATCGATTTTTCTATCGAGCTCATTTAATTTGTCCAGAATTTTTTGGGAAGCGTCTTCTTGACGCGCTGGCGTAAGATTTTCTCTATATACTCCTGTGTTTATCTCGAGTAACAAGCGTTCTAGACGATCCATTCTATCCTCAATGGTTTGTGGCTTACGTGATTCTTCATCAACACCTTGAATCACTTTTTCAATCAAATCTTCAAGTTCTTTTGGAGTCATTTCAACTCTCGATCCTTTTACTTCTTTTTCAGTTTTCTTAGGCGTAGTTATTGGTTCTTGACGACCGTCCTGTTCGCGTTCTAAAGCTTTTTTCTCTTCGATGATCGCTACTGCCTTCTTGGTATCATTATTTTTATAGGCGTCAGAAAGTTCAGATTCAAGCTCATCAATTCGGTCTTGATATAGCTGTGTTCTATCCTCTACTCTGTCATCAATTTCATCTTGTAAAATTCGATCGGTATTACTACCTGTTTTACCTAATTGAAAACGGATCCCCGCAGTGTACATTGTATGTTGTTTTAACTCACTTGGAGCAATCGTATTTTCCAAATCATTGTTTGCACGATCGGATGTAAATAACAAACTTGCATCTCCATATAATTCAACATTTCGGGCAACAGGAATATTTAAACCTAAACCACCTTTTGCAAAATAGCCAGAAGAGGCACCCATAAGCTCATCTTTTCCAATATAGCTTCCTTTATAGGCGTTTAAATAACCTCCACCAACTGTTAGGTAAGGCACCAAACCTCGAGAAACATTCAGTTTTGCAATAAATTCACCACCATACATGGCTAAATCGTCCCAGTCAGTAGATATCTTCTCATTATTGGTAGCTTGATAGTAAAAACCTCTAATACCTACATATTGATTCAGATCAAAACCAATTTTTCCTCCCAGAAAATAAGAATCTGACAGATTGGAATCATTATCAAAATTAACATAAGCTCCACCTGGTTCTAAAATTAATTTGAAACCGCCTAATCCTCCAGAAAACTTTCTGTAATAAGCTCTGTCCAATGCACTAAACTCTTCTGGACTTCGACCGCCTAGATACAGTTGTAATCCAGCCAATACTGACCAGTTGTACATTCTAGTGTTGTTGTTGTCATTCAACCAACCTTCAATAGTGCTTTGATCTTGCCCCTCCTGGTATAGCACAGAAGATGGATTCATATTAAAGACCGTATTTTTAGCCTCTAAATTCAAGAATAACCTATTGCCTAACTTAATCTGGGTCCCTAAACCTATGTTAGCATAAATCTGTTCTGATTTTTGCACGTTTGTAGGTGCACCCACTGCAGCAATATCTACTTTCAGTTTTTGTACCCCAGCACCAAGTGTTAAATAAGGAACAAATGTACCGCGTGTAGGAATATTGGCTTTGAACTCGCCACCTATTCGTTCCACGTCTACTTTTCTTGTGTTAAAATTATCTACGAAATCATCTGAAAAAATGTCGAAACTTTCAACTGTATTATTAAGGTCGTTAGATATTTCGTAAACTCCTCTTAATTCAATGGCTTCTCCAAATCCAAAACCCACTCTCCCTCCAAACATCACACCATCTTCAATAGCGGTGTTTTTGTCAAACCAGTTATAACTGGCAGTAGGCTGTAAGGTTACTGTGACATCTTTCATTTGGGCCTGTCCATTTGTTACGAACAGAGCCAAAGCACAAATAGTAATTAATTTCTTCATATCATTTTATTTTTAATTATTATAAAGTCAACATTTTTAATTTTTCAATTAAGAAAAGCGTCAAATAAATTCATTTTAATAACGTAATTTTTTAAACTATAGACAAAAGTAGGCGATTCAAACATTTCCAGAAATGACTTAAGTCAGTTAATAATAAAATATTTGAACGAATTATTTATTTTCAAGAAACCATAAAAAATTTTAAAAGGAAATATTTTCTTACAAATTTTATTGTAACAAGGATGATTTTATTGCTGGGAGTGTATCGTTACAGAATTTAAATTGATGTTCCACTTGGACATAAGTGTTATTAAATTAACACTATTATAAATTCTGTTCCTTTATTTACTTCACTCTTCACGCTGATTGATCCACCTAATTTTTCCACTTGCATTTTCACCATATAAAGACCCATACCTTTCCCTTCAGCATGGTTGGTATGAAAGCGTTTGTATAATCCGAACATGTCAACACCACTTTTATTAAGATCTACCCCCAACCCATTATCTCTAAAGGTGAGAATCGTTTTTTCTTTGACCAATTCACTTTTAACAGTAATTTCTAAAGGCACGTCCGGCCTCCTGTATTTGATACTGTTTGAAATGAGGTTATAGAAAATGCTATACATATAACTTTTAATCGTGAACATTTTATCTACTTGACTGAAATCTATTTTAAAGTTTACCTGTTCTTTTTCTAGAATATTTGCGATGCTATCTTGAATATCTCTGACAATTTTTGAGAAAAATAGGTGCTCCTTTTTATCGTTTAATTGTCTTCCCAAACTTAAGATGACATTCAAATCAATAATTACCTCATCTAATCTTTCCGCAGAGGTAGATAACGCATTCATGATAAATTCTCTTTCGTCTTCTTTGAGATCGTTATCATTAAGCAATGCAATCAAACTAATAATATTTCCAACTGGTGATCTCAAGTCATGAGAAATAATATCAGAAAACTGTTCATGATCTTTATTACGCTGGACTAAATCTGCCGTAATTTTTTCTTTAATGGCTACCTCTTTCTTTTGTTTTGTAACATCTCTAAAAACAAGTACCACCCCCATGATATTTCCTTTTAAATCAAGAATAGGTGCACAACTGTCGTTAATAGAATATTCTTTTTTCTGATTGCGCGAAATCAATATTGTATCTGGGTCTAATTCTAAAGATTCACCAGTTTTAAGAACTTTTTTCACCAGGTTATCACCTTCTTCTCTCGAAATGCTATCGACGATGCGAAACACCTCAGATATTGGTTTGTTTTCCGCATCTTCAAATTTCCATCCAGTCAGTTTCTCTGCGACGGTGTTCATAAGTATAATATTTCCCTTCGTATCTGTTGCAATTACCCCATCACCAATACTCTGAAGTATAACTGATTGTCGTTCCTTATTAAATTGCAATGCATTACTAATAAGTTTTGGCATTACATTCTTGTCCATTAAAATAGTTTCATGGTCTTCATTACTCGGCTTTCTATTTGAAAATTTTTCACGGTTCATGACAAAAAAATAATTTAAAGTTCTACACAAGAATTCCTATAAAAAAACTATACTGCAAAGATTAACCGTTTATCGAAGAAATGTATTACACAAATTGGTTAATAAGTTGTATATATTTCGTAAATTCCTTGAATAACATTTTATATTCCTCTTTAATTGAATAGAATAAAACTATAGATTTTTAAAAATTTAATTAAAGAGTATTCAGATTTTGCTTTTCTATTATCAACTATTATATTAGATATGTCATGCCGCATGATAGGAGATACTAAAAAGCTAATGGTCAGTTCTGCTTTTTTTCATGGTAATTGCAATAACTGCCACTCATAACGGTACATCAACACGCCAAATGAACTAAAATGGTTGTACAAATATTTTCTTTTATTATAATATTGATGGGTTGTAAAAGTAGTATCAGCCCTTACTAATTCTACATAAATGAAGTTATACATTAAATACATGGTGAGCTTAAGATGCAAGCTTATGGTAAAGTACGAATTGGAAAAACTAGGTGTCAATTATTCTCATATCGATCTTGGTGTTATCGAACTCAAAGAAAGAATTACTGATGAAGTGAAACAACAACTAGAAGTTAATTTAGCGGTGTCTGGTCTGGAATTATTGGACGACAAAAAAAGCATTCTCGTAGATAAAATAAAAAATCTGATTATTGTGATGGTTCATTTTTCTGATGAAGTACCTAAAGTCAATTATTCGGATTATATAAGCGACATGCTGGGTTATGATTATAAATATCTTTCAGTTTTGTTTTCTGAAGTTCAGGGTGTTACAATACAACAGTTTATCATCAATCATAAAATAGAAAGAGCCAAAGAGTTAATTCTATATGATGAATTGAACCTTACAGAAATATCTCATATACTACATTATAGTAGCGTGGCTCACTTATCCAGCCAGTTTAAAAAAGTCACAGGCCATACGCCTACTTATTATAAGTTGATTGGTGAAAAGAGAAAAGTTAATCTCGAGAACCTGTAACACTTGTAATTTTTAATTCCTCTTTTGTAACCTATAACAAATGGAATCTCTGATATTTATAGGAATGCAATTAAGCATTGGACAACACCTTTTAAAATGGCAATAAAAAATAAATTAAATGAGAGAAGCACAACGGAATCTTTCAAGATAAAAGATGATTGGGACAAACAGGCAAGTGCACTAAGAACTAAATATCCCACACTTTCCAGCGAAGATGTGAAATTTGAAATAGGTAAAGAAGAAGAGCTCTTTAAAAGAATAGAAACCCGATTGGGCAAAACCCCAGATCAAGTGATTGGTATTTTGAAAAACGTTTATAAAGACGTTATTGAAACAGCATGATTGATTTAAAATATATCGGAGTTAAAAAGGACCGCATCATAAAATGCGGTCCTTTTTTATGCGCAATTAAAATAAGTGAAGTCTATAAGTAACACGAACCTTTTGGAACTTACAATTCATAATTATCCATGTTTTCAGGAATTTGCTTAATTTGAAAATCAGAAAAGATGTTTTTACAAATCTTTTACCACTTCAAGAATTTGAGCAGAAAGTTTAGATATATCCGTTGGTTTATTGAGATAACTCGATGCGCCAAGAGTTCGAAATTCCTTAATGGTTTCTTTCGAAAAATAAGTGGAATACATGATGACAGGAATATGTTTGAGACTCGCATCTTTTTTTAATTGCTTTAAACAGTCACGACCATCTAAACGCGGCATGTTGATGTCAAGAAAAATATAGTGTGGTAATTGTACTGCTGTTCTTAAAATCTCAATGCCCTCTTCACAACCCTCGGCCTCTATACATGCTATAGAACCAAGTATTTTCGTTACGCCCTCTTTAAAGAAAAACCGATCATCGGCATCATCATCAATAATCATAAAATAAGTGGTATCCATAATCTGTTACTGATGTGGTTTTTGCGATTGCTTAAAGGGAAGGATGACATGAAATGATGCCCCTTTATTTTCTTCGCCAATAGCAAAGGTGACTCCTTGGTGGTTTTTTATGATTTTTTTTGTAAGCGCTAGTCCAATGCCAGTACCGGCAAAATTTTCATTATTGTGAAGTTTTTGGAATATGGTAAAAATTTTCTTAACATATTTTTGATCAAAGCCAATGCCATTGTCCTTTACAATAATTTCCGCATAAGATAGTAATGGATTCAAACTTGGATATTTCTTAATTTGTTTTTCTGTGAGCGTGCGCGCTGTAATTGTGATAACTGAAGGTACATCGGCTCTTGAAAATTTAAGTGCGTTGCCAATGAGGTTGTAAAAAAGCTGAGTCATTTGCAACGGGATGGCATCGATGGTTGGGAGATCATCACATGTTATTTTGGCTTTCCTTTCATTAATTAGCAGTTCAAAATCGGTTAAAACATTTTTTACAGTTTCATTCAAGTCTGTTTTCACGTGTACTTTCTCGTGTTCAAGCAAGCTCGAATAATTGAGTAAATCACGGATAAGCGTTGTCATTCGAGAAGATGCATTTTCGATTTTGTCGAGATAAGATTGTGCTTCTAAGCTCAATTCCTCTTTATGATAGTTCTGTAACAACTTGGAAAAGGTTAAGATTTTCCGAAGTGGTTCCTGCAAATCATGGCTGGCAATATGTGCAAACTGGTCTAACTGCGTATTGGTTTGCTTTAATTCTTCGTTTGATTTTTTAAGATCAGCGGTTCGTTTTTTTACTTTAGTTTCTAATTCTTCAGCAAAGGTCTTAAGTTTTTGTTCTGCTAATCTTCTCTCCGTAACGTCTTCAATAGCCAGCAATATTAATTGCTCTGATGTTTTTTCATTCTTAATCTGTCGAGCGTTCATCAACAGGTTACGATTACCCAATTCAGGAAGGTTAAGGATGATTTCAAAATCATCAATATGATTTTTTTGAGACAGAACCTTTACAAGCATAGAGCGAAGTTTAAAATCATCAAACTGATGGTGCTGAATTTCATAAAACCACTTATTTTCTGTCTCCGATTCATCCACTTTAAATTTTTTATAAAAGGCAGCATTCGCGGTTTTAATATTTAGATTTTTATCCAGAACAATTAGGGGATGGCGCATCGTGCTAACGATACTGTCTGAATAAATCCTGGCAGCACTCAGTTGCTCTTGCTTCTCATACAACTCATGGTTTACGATGATTAACTCTTCATTTGTAGATTGCAGTTCCTCTTTGGATGTTTCCATTTCCTCATTCAAACTTTGCATCTCCTCATTGCTACTCTGTAATTCTTCATTAGCACTTTGTAGTTCCTCATTAGCAGCTTCCATCTCTTCGGTGATGGAGCGCATATCTTCACGATTGAAAGCCAATTCCTTTTCTAGTTGCTCAATTCGCTTTGCTGCTTCGGCTGCTTTAGTTTTTCCTATTGAAGATAACTTTTCTTCTTTTTCATTGGGAATTGCTATTTTCTCAAAACGGATGAGGTAATGCCGTTCAACGGTATCCGTAATGGGAATAATTTCTATCGTAACCGAAAACTGTTTTCCTTTAGCATCTTCCTCAGTCTGAGAATTTCTGCCCATCGGAATATTCTCTTTGATTACTGCCGCCTGATTCTTGGAAGCTTTGTGAATGGCGTTTCGCAATTCAAAACCTAAACCTTCGCGGGCCATTAACAAAAGGTTATGCGTGGGTTTTCCCTGTGGTGACTGAAGAAAATCTGTGACATCTCCGTGGATGTGCACAATATCCATTTGTTCATTAACCACAACACTTGCAGGTGATTTGGAAATCATTATGGCCTCCGCACTTTTGCGAAAATCTGTTTGTGTGGCCTCCGGTTTGATTATGGATTTAAATTTCCTTTTTGATGCTTTTTCCTTTAATTCTGTGGCAATATGCCTAAAACGACCTTTAACTGGCTTACGCGAATAAATTTTCTCTTTCTTGGCCACTGATGCAAATAAATCGGAAGATGCCCCTATGGATTCAGATTTACCCAGAAACAGAAATCCATTTTCTTTAAGTGCGTAATGAAATGTGCCGAATGCTTTCTGTTGTAAAAAAGAATCCATGTATATAAGTACATTACGGCAACTGATTAAATCCATTTTTGCAAATGGAGGATCTTTTAAAAAATTGTGAGTTGCAAACACGCACATATCACGTATGAGTTTGTTTACTTCATATCCGCCATTTATTTTCGTAAAATAATTTTCTATATGTGCTGCAGCAACCGTTTCTATTTCAGCCCTAGTGTAGATTCCTGAACGGGCTTTCTTAATTGCTTTTTCAGAAATATCGGAGGCGAAGATTTGAATTTTTGGTTGCTCGCGATCTTTATCCGGATTCGCTTTCAAAAACTCCTGTAGGCAGATGGCAATCGAATAGGCTTCTTCGCCTGTGGAGCACCCCGCAACCCATAAACGAATGAGTCCATCTGGATTTTTATTTTTAAGTATGGATGGCAAAACTTTTTCCGACAAGGTTTCAAAAGCTTTTGGGTCTCTAAAAAACGATGTTACCGGAATAAGCATATCCTGAAAAAGTGCATCCTGTTCGGCGTCATCAGTGCGCAAAAATTCTAGATAATTAGTAAGATTTTTCTTTTTTACAATGGCAATTCGTCGCGCCAAACGCCTGCGTAAAGTAGGCTCTTTGTAATGGGTAAAGTCTACGCCACAGCGCTGTCGAAGCACCGAAAGAATCTGTTTGAAAACTGACCCATCATCTTTGGCATCTGGATCTTCCTTCTCTTTTACCTTAATTTTTTTTTCTGTACTGTTTATTTGCAAAAGATGTTCGGGAATCTCCTCGGGAGCTAAAATAAAATCAACCACTCCAGCGTTGATGGCATTTTCTGGCATCCCATCATAAGCTGCCGATTCCATGTCTTGCGCAATGCTAATTCCGCCATATTCTTTGATGGATTTCAAGCCCTTAGTTCCATCTTTACCGGTTCCAGATAAAATCACACCAACTGCAAATTCTTTATGAACTTCAGCAAGTGAGGTAAAGAAAATATCGATGGACAAATTTAGAATCTTATTATCTCGTGGCGTGAGTTGCAACACACCATTTGTTGAGGTTAAAATTTTATTGGACGGAATGGTGTAAATATGGTCGGGCGCAAGATGGATGTCTTCAGTAATTTCATGCACAGGGATTTTTGTGACGCGTTGTAAGATTTCTGGCAACATACTTTCGTGCTCTGGATCAAGATGCTGCACCAACACATACGCCATTCCAGAACTTTCTGGTATCGCTGCAAGTAACTTCTTGAAGGCCTCAAGACCTCCAGCACTCGCGCCAATACCTATAACGGGAAAGTTCTGCAAGGTGGCAGGGGGTTGCTTCTTTATTTTCTTTTCTGTTGCCATTAATGTAAATGATTTTTAAATTATTTTTGCCCGTACTCTCAATCTTACGTATTAAACACGTAAATTTTATATTCGAGAATTTGGATTATAGTTTTATATGCTCTCATTGGATTTCGGTAATTATAAATTCAATTATGATTAGGCAAGCTTTGGAACAGAAACAAATTGGCGCTGTTTAGTTCTTTTCTGTTCGGTACAATGCTGTACCTCCTTCGGAGCAGGCAATAGGTAAAATTAAAGTCCATGCCCTTCACGAAAACTTTAAAACCTAGCCATGCTATTGTGTTTTCTTATCACAAAGCAATAACAAAAAGTATTTAATGATTCTAACCTTTGGAGGTATTAATACGGAACTTAGTGTGGCTAAAAAGTGTTCGCAACAATTGGGTCTGACTAGTCTTGTCCTACTTTTTCCATTGCTTTTACTAATTCTTCGGGCAATGGATAAATATCGGATAATTTGGTAAGAAAATAGTCAGCTCCAAGCTCTTTGGATATTTCTTTATCTACTTTATAATCTGAGGTGCTGTAAATAATAACTGGAATATTTTTTAAGGCATTATCTTTTTTTAACTCTATGAGACATTCCTTGCCATCCATCTTCGGCATATTCAAATCGAGAAAAATAAAATCAGGCAGCTCCGATCCCTTTCTCAATTGTTCAAGTGCATCCACACCGTTCTCGGCTTCAACACATTTAAAAGATGGATTGTATTTACGTATGGCGCTTGAGAAAAAAAAACGGTCCTCTTTATCATCATCCACAATCATTAGCAGTTTTCTATTTGAAAGGTCGTTTTTCTTAGATACCATTTAATTTAAATTTAAAATGTTTTATGTAAATTTAACCCATATAATTTGAGATGTATTACATTTTTTAGAAATATGTTATATAATCATCTTGTAGATTGGTTATGCAAAATCTTAGAAATCACTCCAACTCATCTTATTGCTACATTTTTTCAAATTGAACTAAGTTTAGAATAGTTGGTGCCAACTACTTTAATTGTTGACCAGAAAATTTTAAGATAACTTGGGCGAAAAAAATAACACATTCTACTATTGAATGATCGCATTTGCCAACAAAGAAAAAGATATTTTGAAGTTAGTGTTATTCTGTACCCATCACCATAAAAAAAGCCTCTCAATTTCTTGAAAGGCTTGTTTTTGCTAGTATCGGGAACCGGACTCGAACCAATGACAAAAAGGTATAGCGTATATACTCCATAGATACTCCATGGATAGTGTATGGATAGTGTATGGATAGTGAATGGATAATCGAAATGAATTAAGGAAAGGTAATTGTTTTGTAATGTGTGAAAATGATAGGAACGAAAATTCATACCTACCCATAATAGATTTTAATAAATTTGATATTCCTCAACTCTTTGACTTGATCCGTTAGTAGGATATAGTCTCAGCTGTGATAAAAATGACGAGTTAACCCAACCAAGCCAAAGGAAAAATTATCGCCATTACCGGCGGATGTTATGGCGAAGTCGTTTTAATTGAAGTGGAGAGCTCAAAATGCATTGGTCTTCAGGGTATTTTTTTCGACTCAGATAAAGAAGACAATCCTATAACTTACCAAAATGCCATTGCGGTGCCTTTTTTTTCGAAAATAGGAATTTCATATACCGTTTTACAGGTCATCGGAACGGAACTGCACTTTAAATATCGCGAACTAACCCAGAAATAACGCAAACAATCTTTACTCTTTCATTCAGATCCTACACTATTATGCAATACAAATATTGCTCCCCCACCGGTCAATCCTTTTAGTATTACGAAAGTTCTCAACTATTAAAAGAACTATATTTACATTATTATGTGCCACTAATTCCATTTGTACATCCAGCTGCCAATTTAATTCTATGAAAAAAACGATGACACTCGTATGCGCCATTTTATTTGTTAGTGCAAGCCATTCCCAACAGCAAGAAAAAATAAACTATTTAAAAACGTTTGCCAAAGCCTATGGCTATGTAAAATATTTTCATCCCAGTGATGAAGCATCTGAAACAGACTGGAATAGCTTTGCAGCATTCGGGGCTCACGAGATTTTAAAATGTCAGAATCAAACAGAGGTCATAGCTACACTAAACAACCTATTCCAACCTATGGCACCAAGTGTCATATTTTCTAATACGAAGCAAAACTACGATATCAGGGCAATCACACCCAGCAACACTGAATCCTATGAACCCATTTATTGGCAACACAAGGGCGTTTCAAAAGACATGATTCACCAAGATCAACGCTACAGCAGCATTAGAGTCAATAGTTACAATGAAATTGATGAATCAAGGGGCTTCGGCAGTCTTAGCTTATCCATAGATCCTGAAAAATATAAAGGAAAGGAAATAAAATATACAGGTTGGGTAAAACTTAAGGAGGGTTCCGAAGGTTCGGGGCATTTATGGGCACGTGTGGACAAGTCTGACAAAACAGTTGGCTTCTTTGAAAATATGTTCTATAATCCCATTACAAGCATTAAATGGAACGAATATGAAATTATTGGGGAAATAGATGATCTCGCATCAGAGCTTTTTGTGGGAGTTCTTTTAATTGGCGACGGCACTTTGTTTTTAGATGATGTCCATCTCTATTATAAAGAGCAGAATGAATGGGTAGAGATTCCTATTAAAAACAGTGATTTTGAAGCACAAACTATTGGGGTCAAAAACCAGGATACAAACTGGACAGGAAAAAGTATAGGCTATTCATATGCTCTTTCAAATACCGAAAACAAAGCAGGTGAAAATTGCGCCGTAATCACCTACGAAGGACAATTCAAGAAAGTAAAAGTCGAACCCCTGTTCGATTCCTTTCCAAAATTTGGGGAGCTCATAGAAAAAGAAATCGGGGTGGGCATCTTATGTCAAATTCCTATAAATCTATACGGAAACATTGAACACACCTTTCCCGAAAGT
>RCMY010004345.1_pt1 | contig 13128 bp, 9 predicted proteins | sample 2041341 | NCBI WGS metagenome assembly RCMY01 (sample SAMN09708234, study PRJNA481090) | Marine sediment metagenome, whole genome shotgun sequencing project. | reverse complement strand
TGGATCTCATCGATGAACAGGATGGCTTCGGGGATCTTCTTCATCTCGGCCAGCACGCCCTTCAAGCGCTTCTCGAAGTCGCCGCGGTACTTGGTGCCTGCCACCAGCGCGCCCAGATCCAGCGCGTAGATGACGGCGTCGGCGAGCACCTCGGGGACCTCGCCGTCCACGATGCGTTTGGCCAGACCCTCGGCGATAGCGGTCTTGCCCACGCCGGCTTCACCAACGTAGAGCGGATTGTTCTTGCGACGGCGACAAAGCACCTGGATCGTGCGTTCCACCTCGTCGGCGCGGCCGACCAGCGGGTCGATCTTGCCGTCCCGAGCCAACTGGTTGAGGTCGACGGCAAACTCGGACAGCGCATCCGCCTTGCCCTCACCCTCGCCTTCCGCCGGACGCGCATCGCCGTCGGTCGGCTGGCTGTCGCCGCCCTCGCCGTGCCGGGCAATGCCGTGCGAGAGAAAATTGACCACATCCAGCCGGACGATGTCCTGCTGGTTGAGGAAGTACACAGCGTGCGAGTCCTTCTCGCCGAAGATCGCCACCAGTACGTTGGCGCCGGTGACCTCCTTCTTGCCCGAGGACTGCACGTGATAGACGGCGCGTTGGAGCACACGCTGGAAGCCCAGCGTGGGCTGGGTGTCGCGGTCGACGTCTTCCGGGAGCACCGACACCGACGTGGCGATCGCCTGCTCCAGGTCGCTGCGCAGACGATGACCGTCCACGTCGCACGCTTTCAGAACCGCTTCGGCAGACGTGTTGTCAAGCAGTGCCAAAAGCAGGTGTTCGACCGTCATGTACTCGTGTCGCGCCTCGCGGGCGCGCTTGTAGCACTGGTGGCCGATGCTGTACTCGAGATCCTTGCTGAACATGGGGCATGTGCCTCCGGTAACTACTGCAACCCAAGATGGGGATGCCGGCACCGATTTCCACGCCGCCAGCAGTTCAGGCCCTTTCCATCGTACACAGCAGGGGGTGTTGGTTCAGCCTCGCGTACTCGTTGACCTGCGCTACCTTCGATTCGGCCACGTCACGTGTGAAAACCCCGCAAACCCCGCGGCCGCGAGTGTGCACATGGAGCATGATCTGGGTCGCGTTTTCGGCCGTCATGGGGAAGAAGCGCATCAGCACGTCGACCACAAAGTCCATCGGCGTGTAGTCGTCGTTGAGCAGCATGACCGAGTACAGCGGGGGTGGCGCGAGTTCTGGCTTGGCGGCCTCGGCCAGCGCGCCATGTTGATGTTCGATTTCGGTGTGTCTGGGCATCCGCCAATTATAGGACCCCGAGGCGCCCGGTACCGGCTTGGAATGGACGCGCCAGCGACCCTGCTCCAGAATTGACGTTCCTGTAACCCGGATCCGCCCATGAATCTGAACCGCGCGGCGACCGTCGCAACCGGTTATCCACCGCCTTCTATTGCGTCCTGCGCAGGGATGCGGCGGATGCTTGGGTGGGCTCCCGCCAACCGTCCTGCCCGGGCGGCGGACGGCTTCTGAATGCCGTACCGCGAAGGCCGCTTCTGGCAACCTGACGTCACCGTCGCGACAATCGTCGAGCGCGAAGGTCGCCTGCTGATGGTCGAAGAGACTTCGAACGGGCGTCTGGTGCTGAACCAGCCCGCGGGTCACCTGGAGCCCGACGAGAGTCTGCAGGATGCCGCAGTGCGCGAGGCCCTTGAGGAGACACGTTGGACTATTCGACTGACCGCCTTCATCGGCGCATACCAGTGGAGTGCGCCGACCGTCGCGGCGGGAGGCAACGGACGCCAGTACCTGCGTTTCGCGTTTGCCGGGGAAGCACTCGACGAGGATCCGTCAAGGTCGCTGGATGACGGCATCCTGCGTGCGCTGTGGATGACCCCGACGGAGGTCCATGATGCCGCGGCGCGCCATCGCAGCCCGCTGGTGGGACGGGCGGTCGAGGACTATATGACCGGCCGCAGGCATCCGCTCGATATTCTGCGGCACACGTGACCCGCGTCCGCGCCACCGGCACCGGCACCGGCTCCGCTGGACCGCGGACCATCGTTGGCATGTCCGGCGGCGTCGACTCGTCGGTGGCCGCCCTGCTGCTGCGTGATGCAGGCGAGCCAATCGCCGGATTGTTCATGCAGAACTGGACCGACGATGGCAGCGGCGAGTGCCGCGCGGAGGACGACCGGCGCGATGCGGTGGCGGTATGCGGCCGGTTGGGTATACCGATCCACTTTCGCGATTTTTCCGGCCAGTACTGGGACGGCGTGTTCGAGCACTTTCTTGCCGAATACGCTGCCGGCCGCACACCCAATCCCGATGTGCTGTGCAACCGGGAAATCAAGTTCAAGCATTTCCTCGACGCCGCGCGCGAGCTGGGCGCCGGGTTCATCGCGACCGGTCATTACGCACGAATCGATCAGGTTGAAGGCCGCCACCGGCTGCTGCGCGGTGTCGACCGCGACAAGGACCAGAGCTACTTCCTTCACCAACTGGGACAGGCGCAACTGGCTGCGACCCGCTTCCCGTTGGGCGACATGCACAAGCCTGCCATCCGCCAGATGGCCCAGGACGCGGGTCTGCCGACCGCCGCGAAGAAGGATTCCACGGGGATCTGCTTCATTGGCGAGCGGGACTTTCGCGAATTCCTGGGTCGCTATCTGCCCGCACGCAGCGGCGAGATGCGCACGCCGGACGGCCAGTTGATCGGGATGCATCCAGGGGTGTTCTACTTCACGATCGGGCAGCGCGAGGGCCTCAATATCGGCGGCGTACGCGGTTTCCGGGCGGCCCCCTGGTACGTTGTGGGCAAGGATGTAGCCAGCAACGTGCTGTATGTCGATCAGGGCAGCGACACGCCATGGCTGAAATCGAGCCTGCTATGGTCCGAGCCGGCGCACTGGATTTCCGGCGCCGCTCCCGCGGCTCGCTTCACGTGCACGGCGCAGACCCGGTACCGGCAGGCCGACGAACCCTGCGAGGTCCGGGTAGGCGATGATGGCACTCTTGAAGTGCATTTCACACGCCCCCAACGTGCGGTGACACCCGGGCAGTCACTGGTCCTGTATGACGGACCGGTATGTCTCGGCGGTGCGATCATCGCGCGCACCGACGCTCCCCTTGAACAACGCCTGAGAGCTGCCAACGAATGACCGATACAGGTACCACCGCCATTCCTTCCCGCGGCACGCGCTTCAATCCCATGTCCGATCGTGTGCTGGCTTTGGCTGGCATGGCCCAGGCCCTCGCCCAGGTACGCCGCATCGCGGACACCGGCCAGGCCGAAGCGGGTGTGCTGGACACCATGCTCGCCTCGGTGTTCCGTATCGATGCCGCCTCGGTCGCCGATGTCTATGGCGGTCCTGTCGCGCTGCGTCCAGGCTTGCTGCTGCTGCGTGACTATTTCGCCGGGACCCTCAAGGATCCGCAACTGCCGCGATTGGCTCTGGCGCTGATGCAACTGGAACGCCGATTCGTGGCTAATGCGGACATGGCGACGGAAGTGCAGGCCGGGATTCTCGCGCAAGCCGACAAGGCCAACGAGATGGGTTTCACCCATCCCGAGGTACTGGCCGCGCTGGGTGCTCTGTATTCCAAGACCCTGAGCGGCCTGCGACCGCGCGTGCTGGTGCAGGGCAACCCGCACTATCTGGGACAACCGGCTCTGGTCGCCGAAGTGCGTGCCGTACTGCTGGCCGCTGTGCGCTCAGCGGTGCTCTGGCGGCAATCCGGCGGCGGTCTGCTGGATTTTCTGTTGCGTCGCCGCGATCTGGCCGCAGCGATCAACGCCCACCTGGGCGGTTGACGGACCGAACGATCAGGGTTGTTGCGAGGTCAGAACAGAAAAACCCCGGCCGAAGCCGGGGTTTTTTACGCATCAACTGCGAGTTCTGGACACGGCGGTATCAGGCCACCTCGACCTTCTCAGCCGAGGCTTGGTACTCCTCGATCTGGTCGAAGTTCATGTAGCGGTAGATATCAGCGCTGGCGGCATCGAGCACGCCCACGTCCGCCATGTACTCGGCCTTGGTCGGAATCCGTCCCAGACGTGAGCAGATCGCGGCCAGCTCGGCCGATCCCAGGTAGACGTTCGAGTTGCGACCCAGGCGGTTGGGAAAGTTTCGTGTGCTGGTCGAGAAAACGGTCGCGCCTTCCTTCACCTGCGCCTGGTTGCCCATGCAGAGCGAGCAACCGGGCATCTCCATCCGCGCACCCGCACTGCCGAAGGTGCCGTAATGGCCTTCCTTGGTCAGCTCGGACGCGTCCATCTTGGTCGGCGGAGCCACCCAGAGTTTGGTAGGCAGGTCGCGCTTGCCTTCCAGCAACTTCGACGCTGCCCGGAAGTGACCGATGTTGGTCATGCAGGAGCCGATGAACACTTCGTCGATCACCGCTCCGGCGACGTCGGACAGGGTCTTCACGTCATCCGGGTCATTCGGGCAGGCCACGATCGGCTCGTGGATCTCTGCCAGATCAATCTCGATGACGGCCGCGTACTCGGCGTCCGCATCGGGCTGCAGCAGTTGCGGATCGGCGAGCCACGCTTCCATCTTCTCGATACGCCTCGCCAGCGAACGGGCGTCCTGATAGCCCTGCGCGATCATCCAGTTCAGCAGGGTGATGTTGCTGGTCAGGTATTCAATGATCGGTGCCTTGTCCAGATGCACAGAGCAGCCCGCGGCCGAGCGCTCCGCGGACGCGTCCGACAACTCGAACGCCTGCTCCACCTTGAGGTTCGGCAGGCCTTCGATCTCGAGGATACGGCCGGAGAAAATGTTCTTCTTGCCCTGCTTGGCGACCGTCAGCAGACCCTGCTGGATGGCCGCCAGCGGGATCGAGTTCACCAGATCGCGCAGGGTCACGCCGGGCTGCATTTCGCCGCTGAAGCGCACCAGTACCGACTCGGGCATATCCAGAGGCATGACGCCCGTGGCGGCCGCAAAAGCGACGAGACCGGAGCCGGCCGGGAACGAGATGCCCACCGGGAAACGGGTGTGAGAGTCACCACCGGTGCCGACCGTATCGGGCAGCAGCATGCGGTTGAGCCAGCTGTGGATCACACCATCGCCAGGACGCAGCGAGATGCCGCCACGGGTGGAGATGAACTCGGGCAACGTGTGATGCGTTTTGACGTCAACCGGCTTCGGGTACGCGGCGGTGTGGCAGAAAGACTGCATCACCAGATCGGCGGAGAAACCCAGGCAGGCCAGGTCCTTCAGCTCGTCGCGGGTCATCGGGCCAGTCGTGTCCTGGGAGCCGACCGAGGTCATCGTTGGTTCGCAATAGGTGCCAGGACGCATGCCCTGCCCTTCCGGCAAGCCGCAGGCTCGGCCGACCATCTTCTGCGCCAGCGAGAAGCCCTTGCCGGTATCCGGCGGATCCATCGGCAGGCGGAACAGGTCGGTCGCCGGCAGGCCGAGTGACTCACGTGCTTTGGCCGTAAGACCACGGCCGATGATCAGCGGAATGCGGCCACCGGCGCGCACTTCGTCAAACAGGACGTCGGACTTGAGCTCGAACTCGGAGATGACCTGCCCATCCTTGAGCGCCTTGCCTTCGTACGGACGCAGTTCGATCACGTCGCCCATGTGCATCTGAGACACATCCAGCTCGATGGGCAGTGCGCCGGCATCTTCCATGGTGTTGTAGAAGATCGGAGCGATCTTCGCGCCAAGGCACACGCCACCGAAGCGCTTGTTGGGAATAAATGGAATGTCCTGCCCGGTGAACCAGAGCACCGAATTGGTCGCGGACTTGCGGCTGGAACCGGTACCGACGACGTCGCCCACGTACGCAACCAGGTGGCCCTTGCCCTTGAGCGACTCGATGAAGTCGATCGGACCGCGCTTTCCGTCCTCTTCCGGCTCGATTCCTTCTCGCGCATTCTTCAGCATCGCCAACGCGTGCAGCGGGATATCGGGGCGTGTGGTCGCGTCCGGCGCCGGCGAGAGGTCGTCGGTGTTGGTTTCTCCCGTCACCTTGAGCACGGTGATGGTCATGCTTTCGGGCACTTCCGGACGACTGGTGAACCACTCCGCATCCGCCCAGCTCTGCAGCACGGCCTGCGCGTTGGCATTACCGGCCCTGGCCTTCTCCTCAACGTCGTGGAAGGCATCGAACACCAGCAGCGTGTTCTTCAACGCCGCCGCCGCGATAGGGGCCAGCGCAGCGTCTTCCAACAGCTCGACCAGCGGTGCAACGTTGTAGCCGCCCAGCATTGTGCCCAGCAGTTCAGTGGCCCGCTCGCGGCTGATCAGCGCATTGGACTCTGTGCCCAGCGCGATGGCCGCCAGCCAGCCGGCCTTGACCTTGGCGGCGTCGTCGACGCCCGCCGGGACGCGATGGACCAGCAGTTCGATCAGGAACTCCGCCTCCCCGGCAGGCGGAGTCTTCAGCAATTCGATGACATCGGCGGTCTGCTGCGCGCTCAGCGGCAGCGGCGGAATACCAAGGGCGGCGCGCTCGGCAACGTGGTGGCGATAGGCTTGCAGCATGACGACTCCGGAGGATTCTCGGGACAAACAGGGGAGGGTAAAGGGCTGACTCAGGTGTGCGGCACGATCAACTTCAGACCTTTGAAGTAGTCGCGGTAAAACGTGTCGTTCCAGGTGATGAGGCCGTCGCACTGCAGCAGTGCGTGTGCGCCGACCATGAAATCGTCCATGCGGCGCGGATCACCGCTGCGCTGCCGATGGCGACGGTGCATCTCGCCGGCGCGCAAAGCGGACTTCGCTTCCAGCGCGTTGAATTGGATGCCCATTTCCTCCAGCGCTTCCTGAGCCTGGGCGCCTCCGCGCAGCGACGTGCAGATTTCCGCCAACGTCGTACCGCAGACCACCACCCTGCCGCCTACCAGTGCCCGGCGGAGGCTCGACTCCACCGCATCGGCGCGGGGGCCATTGCTCAGCAGTTCGATAAGTACAGCGGAATCGACGGCAATCGACGCAATCATTCGGCGTCGCGCAGAGCGCTCACGGCCGCGTCGGCGGACGTGAATCCATCCAGCGCGAACTTGCCGCGCACACGGGAAATGGCGTCGTCAACACTCTTGCTGAGAATAATGCGACTCCCGTCAAGCTCCACTTTCAACAGCGTGCCCTTGGCCAAACCGAGCGCGTCACGGACGGCCTTGGGCAACGTGATCTGACCGCGCTCTGCGACGGTGGCTTCCATTGCACACTCCCAACGAGGTATGTATTAATTATACATACCTCAGAAGACATACCTGTTGAACTTGTCATCAATCCACACTGATACCGGGTAAGCGCGGCGGGCTCCGACGCCCTGCGGTGTGATGACGCCAAACCAACACCCGCCCTTGTATGCTTGCTGTGATCATTTTCGAGCCGGGGCGGCTTCGTCGTACTTGGCTCAGCTTGTTCGACCATTGAAAAACCTATCGCACACAGGTGTCGCCGTGTCGGCGGCACCACGCAAGCCATCTGCAACAAGGAGTGCCCCACATGACGACCGACTCGTTCTCCACCCTCGACCAGCTTGAGGTCAACGGACAGCAGTACACATATTTCAGCCTTCCCAAGCTGGGCAAGCAGTTCGATATCGCCCGTCTGCCCTACTCGATGAAGATCCTGCTGGAGAACCTGCTACGTCACGAGGACGGCGGCATGACGGTCGGCACCGAGCACATCGAGGCGGTCGCACAGTGGGATCCAAAGGCGGAAGCCTCGCGCGAGATCGCCTTCATGCCCGCACGGGTGCTGTTGCAGGATTTCACCGGTGTCCCATGCGTGGTCGACTTTGCGGCGATGCGTGACGCCGTCGCCCGGCTGGGTGGCAAGCCAAGCCAGATCAACCCCCAGATTCCTTCCGAACTGGTCATCGACCACTCGGTGCAGGTGGACGTTTTCGGTCGCACGGACGCGCTGGACATCAACTCGCGAATCGAGTTCGAGCGCAACAAAGAGCGCTACGGCTTCCTGCGTTGGGGTCAGAAGGCGCTGGAGAATTTCAAGGTCGTCCCGCCCAATACCGGCATCGTCCATCAGGTCAACCTGGAGAAGCTCGCGCGGGTGGTGATGGAGCGTGAAATTGACGGCGTGCGCTTCGCTTATCCGGACACCGTTTTCGGTACCGACAGCCACACGACCATGATCAATGGCCTCGGCGTGCTCGGTTGGGGCGTCGGAGGCATCGAGGCCGAGGCCGCGATGCTCGGGCAGCCTTCGTCGATGCTGATTCCGCAAGTCATCGGCATGAAGCTGACCGGAAAGTTGCCCGAAGGTGCGACCGCGACCGACCTTGTCTTGACGGTCACCGAGATGCTGCGCAAGCACGGGGTCGTCGGCAAATTTGTCGAGTTCTTCGGCGAAGGTCTCCAGCACCTGCCGCTGGCCGACCGGGCGACCATCAGCAACATGTCGCCCGAGTACGGTGCGACCTGCGGCATCTTCCCGGTGGATGCCGAGGTGCTGAAGTATCTGCGCCTGTCGGGTCGCGACGAAGCGCATATCGCGCTGGTCGAAGCCTACGCGAAGGCGCAGGGCATGTGGCATGAGCCCGGCCAGCGGGACGCCGAATATTCGGAGACGATGATCCTGGACATGGGCACCGTGCAGCCTTCGCTCGCGGGGCCCAAGCGTCCACAGGACCGCGTGTTGCTGAGCGACATGCAGGACAACTTCCGTTCCAACGTGAAGGGCTTCACCAAGAACCGGGGTGTGGGTTGCGCGGTGACGGAGATGAAGGAAGAAGGCGGCGCACAACCGCAGGCCGAGAGGTTGGCAGCCAAGCCGATTTCGAGGATCAGCCTGCACGACAAGGATCACGAACTCACGGATGGCTCGCTGGTGATCGCCGCGATCACCTCATGCACCAACACCTCCAATCCGGCGGTGATGATCGGCGCCGGACTGGTAGCGCGCAAGGCAGCGGCGAAGGGCCTGAAAGCCGCGCCTTGGGTCAAGACATCCATCGGGCCAGGCTCGAGGGTCGTGACCGACTATCTGCAAAAGGCCGGGTTGCTCGACGACCTGGAGAAGTTGAATTTCTACATTGTCGGCTACGGCTGCACCACCTGTATCGGCAACTCCGGACCACTGCCGACAGAGGTGTCTCGCGGTATCGCCGAGAACGACCTTGCCGTGGCAGCCGTGTTGTCGGGCAACCGCAACTTCGAGGGACGCATCCACGCCGAGGTAAAGATGAACTACCTCGCGTCGCCGCCGCTGGTGGTCGCCTACGCCATCGCTGGAACGATTGATATCGATCTGGCCAATGACTCCCTTGGCAAGGATCAGGACGGCAAGGATGTCTACCTGCGCGACATCTGGCCGACCAACCAGGAAGTGAGCGACATGATCGCCGCCACTGTCGGCCCCGATATGTTCGCCAAGAACTATGCCGACGTGTTCAAGGGCGACGCCCGCTGGAACGAAATCGAATCGCCGGACGGCGAGTCCTTCGCCTGGGACGAAGCCTCCACCTACATCAAGAACCCGCCCTACTTCGATGGCATGACGATGAACGTCGGCGCGATCGACGACCTCCATGGCGCGCGGGTATTGGGCCTGTTCGGCGACTCGATCACCACCGACCACATTTCTCCGGCCGGTGCGATCAAGCAGGATTCGCCCGCGGGTCGATTCCTGGAGTCGCGCGGGGTGGAACCGAAGAGCTTCAACAGTTACGGGTCACGCCGTGGCAACGACGACGTGATGGTGCGTGGCACGTTCGCCAACATCCGCATCCGCAACCACATGCTTGACGGAGTGGAAGGCGGTTTCACCCGGCACTTCGGCAAGGATGGCAATGGCGAGCAGATGGATATCTACGACGCGGCCATGAAGTACAAGGATGAAGGCGTGCCGCTGGTGGTGTTTGCCGGAAAGGAGTACGGCACCGGCTCGTCGCGTGACTGGGCGGCCAAGGGCACCATATTGCTGGGCGTCAAGGCGGTGATCGCCGAGAGCTTCGAGCGTATCCATCGTTCCAACCTCGTTGGCATGGGCGTTCTCCCGCTGCAGTTCAAGGCGGGTGAAAGCGCCAAGGCGCATGGTCTGGATGGCTCGGAGATGATCAACATCACGGGGCTCAAGGACGGCGCGTCCAAGACCGCAACGGTCGTCGCAACCAGCAGCGATGGCACCGAAAAGCGTTTCGAGGTCGACGTGCTGCTGCTGACTCCCAAGGAAGTGGAGTACTACCGCAACGGTGGCATCCTGCATTACGTGTTGCGTGATCTGGCCAGGAAGGCCGCCTGACGGATCGGAACAGACGCCCGGCATCATTGGCCGGGCGTTGTTCGCGGAGAAAGCGGCTTCGGCCGCTTTTTTCATGCGTCCGCGTCAGGGATTGCCGTGACTCAAAGCGCCGCAGAATGTAGCTAGCGGTTGAACAGCTCGGCTATCGCGAGCGCGGTCTCCATTGGCTCCGGATCATTGCGGTTGCTCAGGATAAGTACCGTCAACCGTTGCGGAAACCGGACAATGACGTTGCGAAATCCGATGGTCTCGCCCGAGTGCCAGACGCGGTCGGCACCGACGTACCAGCCCAGACCATAATCAACCGCAGGGTCATGGGTCGAAATGGTCGGCGCAAACGCCAGTTTGCGTGATCGATCCGACAACAGGCGATCGTCGTCGAGCGCTGCATCCCATTTCGCCAGGTCGTCGATGGAGGAGTAGATGCCACCATCGCCGAGGACGGCGCTGGTGGTGCTCTGATCGGTGCGTGCCCATTGGTCATCCAGCCGGCTGTAACCGAAGGCGCGGTGGTCGATCGCCGTTCCGCCGGCGACATAGGCCAAGGTTCTGGTCATGCCCAAGGGCTGGAATATCCGCTGTTGCAGGAATTCGGGGTAAGCCTCACCTGAGATCCGTTCGACCATCAGCGCGAGCAGCGCGTATCCCGTGTTGCTGTACTGGAAGTCGCCACCGGGCGGAAAGTAGGTGTGAACCTGCTTTGCCAGGATGTCCAGGACGTCTGCATCGCGCACTTGATTGCCCAGGGCATCCGGTAGTTCGTCCTCGTAGTCGATCAGTCCGGATGCGTGGGTGAGTAGATGGCGCACGGTGATTCCCGCATTGCCCGCGGGAAGCTCAGGCAGCCATTTGCGCACGGAATCATCCAGCGTCAGGCGCTCATCCTCGGCCAGCAGCAGGATCGCGGCCGCAGTGAACTGCTTGCTGACCGACGCCAAACGGTAGTTCGTCGAGGGAGTCGCCGCGACCCCTTTCTCCAGGTCTGCCATTCCGTAGGCGCGGCGAACCAGAGGCACGCCGTTCCGGACCACCAGCAACGCCGCGCCGGGGCCGTTTCCCTGGTAGCGCTTCATCAGCTCGTCGACCTGCTGCATGGTATCGGGGTGCGTTGCGCCCACAGCGCCCGTCTCGGCGCTTGCAGCTGCCATCACCGGGCAGCTTCCGATGCGCTGGAAGCCCAGGTCTTCGAAGTCGTAGCTGAAGTCGGCATCGGGATCAACCTTGGCCATTTTCAGTTCTGGGGTGCCCTCCCCCTCCCCTTCACTGAAATCGAGCCAGGCATCCGCATCGGACTCCAGCGTGTCGAAATCCACCAGCCAACGCCCGCCCGCATCGAGCACACGGCCCATCAGGCGCGGCGATTTGACCGATTCAAAACGCAAACCGGCAGCAGACGGACAGATCGACACCTCCCCGAACCAGGGGTCGCGGTAACGGCCCAGCCAGGATGCAAGTCTGGCGGGCGACGCCGGCGACCTGGTATCCAATGCACGGGGATCAACCGATGGGTTGGCGGTCGTGTCGTCTGCTGCCGTAGAGCGCAGTGCGGCGCGCTCGGCGGCCAGCTCCTCGGCGTAGTACGCCACCGAGCGTCCCTCCTGCGGCGCGGTGAAATGCTTGCTCAGCACCTGCTCCAACACCGTGCGTGCCTCACCGGCGTCGCCATTGATCAGGATCACAAAGCCGGTACGCAACTCCGGCAGCAAAGTAACGGCCGAGTACATGCCGGACAGCGTTCCGGTATGGCTGACCTTCGCCGTGCCGTCCACATCGGTGAGGCGCCAGCCGTAACCGTAGGCATAAAAGTGGCTGTTATTCCACTTGCGCATCCTTGAGGACAGAGGCATCGGCACATGCGCAGTCCAAGCCGCGTCGCGCTGGGGTGCGGAAAGCCATCCCATCGTCCGTTGGTTGTCGGGCTCCAACCATGCCCGCGTCCAGCTCAGCATGCCGTCAAGGCTGCAGCGAACACCGCCGGCCGCGGCCATCGGCATGTCAGCCACGACATCGCCATCGGGGCGCGCGACCCATTGCCCATCACGACGCACGTGGGGTACTGCAACGCTTGCGGACTGCTCAACCCGCCATTCGCCAATCCGGCAGTCGCCCATGCCGAGTGGCTGGAAAACTTCGCGACGCAAGAGCACATCGAATGGTGCGCCACCAACCGCCGCCGCAACTTCCCCGGCCACGATATAAAGCGTGTTGTCGTAGGCGTAGCGGGAGCGGAAGCTCCAACGCGGTTTGAGGTGCGCCAGACCGGCGATCACGTCCGCGCGGGTGAAGTCGTTGGGCTCGGGCCACAACATCAGGTCGCCCGCGCCCGGCCCCATGCCACTGTTGTGAATCAGCAGGTCGCGCACTTGCATCTCCCGGGTTACCCAGTCCTCATACATGCGGAACTGCGGAAGGTGTCGCACCACCGGGTCGTCCCAGGCCAAGAGGCCCGCGTCCACCTGACGCGCCAGCAGTGCAGCCGTCATCGCCTTCGTATTGGAGGCGACTTTGAACAATGTATCGCGTGCAACAGGCCTCCCGCTGCCGGCGACGGTCTCGCCTCGAAGCTCCCACTGCTGAACTTCACCGTCGACCATCACCCCTACGGCAATCCCCGGTAGGCCGTACCGCGCAACAACGTCATCGACCGCCGAGGCGATCAGCTCGGATGGCTGCGGTGCGTTGGCTGGCACCGGCTGGGCATTCGCCGGAGCCAGAATGAGTGCGGCCGCAAATGCGGCCGCTGGAAAAGAAACCCCACGTAGCATCCGTGCACCTCCTTTTCGGCAACTGGCGCCCCGGAGGATTCCGGGGACGCCATCGCGCTTATCGATGCAACAAACTGCGCGTTTACAGCTTCTGAATCAGAACGCGTAGGTCACGACCAGCTGTGCGTAACGCGGGGACTGCCAGTTCGTACCTTCTCCGAAGTAGGGCA
>RCMY010003864.1_pt1 | contig 13128 bp, 12 predicted proteins | sample 2041341 | NCBI WGS metagenome assembly RCMY01 (sample SAMN09708234, study PRJNA481090) | Marine sediment metagenome, whole genome shotgun sequencing project. | reverse complement strand
AAACAGCCCGGCAACCGCCACCAGAACCACGCCGCGCGGGCCGGTAAAGGCGACCAGCAGACGCTCTTTCATCGGGATGTTGGTGAATGCCAGTGACAGCATGACCGTTACAGGGCGCACCACAAGGATGACGACCACCACGAACACCAGCGAAGGCCAGCCCAAAAGGCTCAGCCGTTCGATATTCATCGAAGCCGCCAGCAGGATGAACACGCCCGATACCAGCAGGATCGTCGCATGTTCCTTGAACCTGCGCAGCTCGGTATAGCTGGGCAGATTGGCGTTGGCGACGTAGAACCCCATGATGGTAACGGCCAGAAGGCCGCTTTCATGCAGCACGCTGTCGGCCAATGCGAACACCAGAAGGAGCGATGCGAACAGAACCGGCACCTTCATGAATTCGGGCACGCGCCCCCGGCGGAACCCTTCGGACAGGAACCAGCCCGCCGCCACGCCCATCACGATTGCGCCGATGATGCCAACGCTCATGTCCCAGACCGCAGCGCCGAATTGTTCGCTGGCGTAGATCACCAGAACGACCTCGAACGCCAGAACCGCAGCCAGCGCGCCGATAGGATCGTTGACGATCGCCTCCCATTGCAGCAATTGCGCCGGGCGCTTGGCCAGACGCGCGGTGCGCAAAAGCGGAGCGATCACCGTCGGGCCGGTCACGATCATGATGCCGCCGAACACCGCCGCGCTGGCCCAGCTCAGCCCGGCCACATAATGCAGCGCCAGCGCCGATCCCAGCCAGCCTACGGGCGCGCCGATCAGAACCAGCCGCCGCACGCCCTTGGCTGCCTCGCGCAGGCTTTGCAGGTTCAACGTCATCCCGCCCTCGAACAGGATGATCGCCACCGCGATGCTGATCATCGGCGTCATAAGCGGGCCGATGTCACGCTCAGGATCGAAAATGCCAAGGCCCGGACCAATGGCGAGACCCGCCAGCAACATCAGTACGATGGCCGGCAGGCGCAGCTTCCACGCGACCCACTGAGCCCCGACGCCGATGGCGCCCACCAGCGCGAACGCCATAACTGGCGACATCGCGCCCGCAGTCTCAATAGCCATCGCCTACCTTTCCATCTGTTTCCATCTGTTCGGGCCAGGAACCGGCCCCGCCGCGTCCGCCCAAGTGCCGCGCGTGCTGTGCCAGCGCAAATCGGTCCGTCATACCGGCAATGTAATCACTGACAAGCCGGGCAAGTTCCGTTGCATTTGTCGCAGCCTGCACATCGCCCTGCCAGCGGCGCGGCAAAAGATCGGGTTGCGCCATGTAAAACGGGAACAATCCATCTACCACCTCCGTCGCTTGCGCGCGCTGCACCATAACCATCGGCGCGCGATACATCCGCGTGAATAGAAACTTCCGCACGCCTTGCAGGTCCTGCCACAGATCGGGCGAAAACCGGATAACCGGACGCCCCAAATGGCGCACGGCGTTTGCATCAGGCAGGTCAGCGGCTGAGATGACGCCGCGCGATGTCTCGATCACATCGCCGACCATCACCCCAAACACCCGGCGCAGCGCCTCGTGGCGGCGCCGGTACCCATCAAGGCCCGGATACAGCCTGTCAACTTCGGCGTAGCACGGGCCGACAATCGGCAGGGCGGCCACCTCGTCTTCGGTAAATAGCCCGGCACGCAAGCCGTCATGCAGATCGTGATTGTTATAGGCAATATCGTCGGCCAATGCGGCCACCTGCGCCTCGGCGCTCGCATGAGTGTGCAGTTCCAGATCGTGGCACGCGTCATATTGCGCCAGCGCATAAGGCAGATCGCTAGTGACGGGTCCGTTATGTTTAGCCAGTCCCTCCAGCGTTTCCCAACTGAGATTCAGACCGTCAAATTCGGCATAGTGCCGCTCCAGCGCGGTGACGATACGGATCGCCTGAGCGTTATGATCGAACCCGCCGTAAGGCTGCATCAGGCGGTGCAACGCATCCTCGCCGGTATGACCAAACGGGGTATGGCCCAGATCATGCGCCAGCGCGACAGCCTCGGTCAGTTCGGCGTTCAGCCCCAAAGCGCCGGAAATGGTGCGCGCGACCTGCGCCACCTCAATGGAATGTGACAGGCGGGTGCGAAAATAATCACCCTCATGCGCGACGAAAACCTGCGTCTTGTGTTTGAGCCTGCGGAACGCGCTGGAATGGATGATCCGGTCGCGATCACGTTGAAAACACGAGCGAAAGACGCTTTCTTCCTCGGGCACAAGCCGTCCGTGCGATTGGCCGGGCTGAGCGGCGATGCGCGATGGCGCGGGCGCATACGGCGCTGTCATGGGCAGGCTCCTTGCCGGGTGGGCTTGGCTCCCATATATTGCATTTGAACCCGGTGCGAAACTGCAGACCGCTTTACCTTCGGAGATCATTATGAACCTGCCGCCCAAAGTCACCGACCGCGCGTTCGAGCGCCTCAGCGAGATTGGCGCCAGCAACCAGGGACAGGCCCTGCGCGTTGCCGTTGAGGGCGGCGGATGTTCAGGCTTTCAATACGAGATCAAGCTGGATAATCCGGCAGGCGGCGATTTGGTGCTGGAGGGCAAAGGCCAGAAGGTGATTATCGATTCTGTATCTTTGCCGTTCCTGACCGGTGCAGTGATAGATTTCAGCGAAGAGTTGATTGGTGCGCGGTTTGTCATTGAAAATCCGAACGCCAGCAGCAGCTGTGGGTGCGGCACGTCTTTCTCGATGTAAATCAGTAAGTTACCGGCGAAACTTAGAGCATCACGTTACTCTGCCGGAACGATTTTACGCGTCACCGAAGCCGGAAACGCCTGATCATAAATCAACCACCCTCCCGCTGTGATCACTAGAGCCGCGCCGACATATAGTGCTGCCCCCGGAACCTCGCCAAACACGGCGGCGCCGATGGCGACCATCCAAAGGAATTGCAGATTCATCAGGGGTGTGACCACATAGGCCGGCAGCGCCCGGAATGCCCCAACCAACAGCCAACGCGCCGCAAAGAGCAGCCCTGCATAGACGCCAACCCAACCCAGATCAGCCAGCCCCATCGGCGCCCAAACAAAGGGCAGCGCGCAGGCCATGATCCCCGCCAAGGCCAGATTCGGCCAGAAAACCTGTGCCAGCAGATTGCTGTCGCGCTTTCCAATATAGCGCGATGCCATCATGGACACCGTCCCCAGAACCACAGCCGCAAGCGCTACCGCGTGGCCAAATTCAATGCTGCCGATCCCGGATGGTGCAAGGCACAGCAGTCCAACCAGCCCCAACATCAGCGCGCCCCAGGCCTGCGGGCGCACCGCCTCGCCCAGCACGGGGCCGGACAGGAGCGCGGTGAACAGTGGGATCATCGCAATGAACAGGAACACTTCGGCAAAGGGTAGCAGACGAAACGCGTAGAAAAACGCGGCGGCGCCCAGCACGGTGGCGATACTGCGAATCGCCATGGCGCGCGGGCACGCCGTACGCAACCCGCGCGGCGCTGTACGCGCCCGATCGGCCAGCATTGCCAGCAGCGCCACGATACCGCCCGACAGCGCAAAAAGTTGTGGCGCGGCATAGCTGGCCGCGAACATCTTGGTGATTGCATCCGCGCAGGAAATCAGCGCCGTATAGCCGACCGTCAACCCGACCCCGGCCAGAATTGCCGCGCCGCCGACCCGCAGCGCGATCATGGGCGCGCCTCTGCAGAGGGACGCAATCCGACCCGCGCGAACCCTTCGAAAAACGCGCCAAACTGGTCAGTTGAGGCCTCAGCCGCGATCAGCGCCGCCTGCGCCTCGTTCGAAAGTTGGCCGCAGACTTCGCCGCGCATCACCTCCCAATCAGCAGAGCGGCCCGCGCCCATGGAGTAGATGCAGTGCGACAGCTCGCGTAGCGGCGCCGAGGTCGGGCGCGTGCGCGCGAATGTCAAACGTCCCTCGGGGACATGATCGCCAAAGCCGCCCTGCCCCGCGCGGGACATGAACCAATTCAGCATCAGGTATTCATGGTAGTCGTCTTGCAGCCCATCGCAATCCTCCAGCGTAAAGGTGCGGATCTGCTGAGTCAGCCAGATTTCCCACACCTCCGGCGGCACCTGCCCGGCAAAACGCAGCGCGAGGCAGATCTCGGCCAAGAGGTCAGCGTTGAAATCAAGAAACGCCAGCGTGCCGGCGAACATCAGGCTGGACGTCGTGGCAGCGCAGATTGCCGGGTCCTTGCGACCGTATTCGGAGAGGTAGAACACGATATGTGTCAGCTCATACGCTGCCTTCTTGTTCGGCATGGCAAAGGTCTGCGAGCGGGCGGCAAAGCTGCGCAGTCGCGCATCCAGCCCTTTATCGGCGGGCAGCGGATCAATGCCGCGCCGCGCGCACAGACGCCGCGCCTCTGCGCGTTGCAGATCCGATAGCTCGGCCTCGGGTAGGCCCTGCTGCGCGACCCATTCGGTCAATGCCGCCCCCTTGCTGCCGGGTATACCCAGATCCTCAAGATCAAGGCAGAGCGACAACAGAAATCTATAATACTGCGGAAAAAACTCCATCCGCTGTTCGATATCGTCGTGGAAAGCGGCGTACACGTCAAGCGCGCCGGGCGCCAAATCGGCGCCAGTCGACTCAAGAATGTTTAAAATTTCTGCGTTTTCCTTGAGCCAGAAAACATCCTCTTGCGTGCGCCGCCCGGTGGCGAAGGTCTTGAGCAAGGCCGACTGGCGCGCGGCCTTGCTATGTTGCCGGAACGGGACGTTGAGCTGGACGATGGTCGTCATATCAGGTGATCTCCATTGATTGGTCCGGGCCCAAGGCCCCGTTCAGGTGTCTGGCTTAGAGGCTGGAGGTAAACATTTCGACAGCGTCACCCTCACGCGCCTCGGCGGCGGGGGCCAGCGACGAGGTGAATGCGCCAACCGCGTCGCCCGATGTCGCACGCGGAGCCAGCGACGAGGTGAACATCTGCACGGCATCGCCAGACGCGGCATCGGCTGTTACCGACGGGCTGAGCGAGGAAGTAAACATCTCGACATTGTCGCCAGCAGACGCATCGGCGCGGGCCGCGGGGCTGAGCGACGAGGTGAACATCTGAACATTGTCACCGGCGGATGCATCGGCGCGAACAGAAGGGCTGAGCGAGGACGTGAACATCTCGACGTTGTCGCCAGCGGAGACATCGGCGCGGGCAGCGGGGCTGAGCGAGGATGTGAACATCTCCAGACCTTCGCCAAGCCCGGCATCGGCAGTGGCGACAGGGCCCAGTGACGAGGTGAATGCGCCGGTGGCGGCGCCATCATGCAGGCTCACTTCGTTCATGGTCAGAGCGGCGAATGTGGTTTCAACTTTGCGTTGTGCTGTCATTTTCTTGGTTCCCCAGATTGGTGTTGCAGTCCTCTCAAGGCTTGCAGCAGATCCGTGATCTGCCAAGACATTTTTCAACCTAAAGGCGAGTTCTTGGCCTAAATCAGGATCAGCTTCGCCGTGTAAACCTCACAGACTAAATCTGAAAATAGGCTAGGAAAAAACTTATCCACAGACTGTTTTTGCTGGCTTTTTCTGGCTGTTTCCAATTGGGAAACGACCGTTTCACCCACAACTTTAGCGTGTTCTTCAGATTCGCTCGGGGCGACTCACTCCCTGCGACGGTCTTGAGCGAGGTGTGATTCGCCGCGAACGCCGTCGGCCGCTTGCCCCCGGCGCATCGCTGGGTGATAGAGGACGCACCCCTGCCGCAGCGAGGACCGCACATGAAGATCGCGTCATTCAACATCAACGGCATCAAAGCCCGCATCAACGCCCTGCCCGACTGGCTGGACGAGGCGCAGCCCGATGTTGCCTTGCTGCAGGAAATCAAATCGGTGGATGAGGCTTTCCCGCGCGAGATTTTCGAAGATCGCGGCTATAGCGTCGAATCCCACGGGCAGAAGGGTTTTAACGGGGTCGCGATCCTGTCCAAGCTGCCGCTGGAGGATATCACACGCGGCCTGCCCGGCGACGAGGCCGATGAGCAGGCCCGCTGGATCGAGGCGACTGTGATAGGCGATCAGGCCGTCAGGGTCTGCGGGCTGTACCTACCCAATGGCAACCCTGTGCCGGGGCCGAAATACGACTATAAACTGGCCTGGATGGAGCGGATGCAGGCCCGTGCCGCCGAATTGCTGGCACTGGAAGAGCCGTTCCTGATGGCCGGCGATTACAATATTATCCCGCAGGATGAGGACGCCAAGCGCCCGGAGGCATGGCAGGAGGATGCGCTGGCCCGCCCCGAGAGCCGGGCAGCCTATCGCCGGATTCTGAACATGGGCTTTACCGAGGCGTTTCGCGCGCGGCAAAACGGCCCCGGTCATTACACATTCTGGGATTATCAGGCCGGAGCGTGGAATCGCAATGACGGTATCCGCATTGACCATTTCCTGCTCAGCCCCGAATGTGCCGATCTGCTGGAGGACTGCCAGATCGACGCCGAGATTCGCGGCCGCGAGAAGCCCTCTGATCACGTCCCTATCTGGGTGCGCCTGCGCGCCTGACGCTGACCCGGAAAGGGCAAGCCCATGGATAACCTGCGCGGCAGCGTGCTGATGGTTCTGGCGATGGCCGGATTCGCGCTGGAGGATTACTTTGTCAAACTGCTGTCGGTGCAGCTGCCCGTCGGCCAGATTCTGATGATGCTGGGCACCTCTGGCTGTCTGGTCTTTGCCGTCTTTACCAAGATGGGACGCGGCAAGCTGTTCACCCGCGTTCTGCTGACTCGCGCCGTGATGCTGCGCAACCTGGGCGAAATTATCGCCGCCGTGTGCTATGTTACCGCACTGGCGCTGGCGGATCTGTCGACCGTGTCGGCCATCCTTCAGGCCACGCCGCTGGCGGTGACGATAGGCGCCGCGCTGTTCATGGGCGCGCAGGTGGGCTGGCGGCGCTGGTCTGCGATTTTGGTCGGTATGGCGGGCGTCTTGATGATCGTGCGCCCCGGTCTGGACGCGTTCGATGCCTCGTCGGTCTTTGCCATCATATCGGTCGTGGGCCTTGCCATCCGCGATCTGGCAACGCGGGCGATTCCGCCTTCTGTGTCGTCTATTCAGCTGTCCTGCTACGCGTTCGGCACTATGGTCCCGACGGGCGCGGTCATGCTGATGTTTCAGGGTGATCTTACCCCACTCGTGCCGATCAACTGGGCCTACCTCTTCGGTGCGATGGTGTTCGGGGTCATTGCTTATTATTTCATCGTCGGCGCCATGCGCATTGGTGAGGTCGCCGCCGTTACGCCGTTTCGCTATGCGCGGCTGATCTTTGCGCTGATTCTGGGCATGACTTTGCTGGGTGAGCGGCCCGATATGTGGACGCTGATCGGCGCGGCGGTCATCATCGCCTCGGGGCTGTATACATTGATCCGCGAACAGCGGCTGGCGCGCGCCTACCGGCGGGCGCAGCCTGTGGGGCCGCTGTGATCGCGACAATTCCATTTTCCGTGCCGCTTTGCTAAAGCGGCACTAGGTATTTCATCAAAGGGCCCTCCGCATGAGCAGCATCATAGAAATCCACGCACGCGAAATCCTCGACAGTCGAGGCAATCCAACGGTCGAGGTTGACGTCCTTCTGGAGGATGGCACCATGGGCCGCGCCGCCGTGCCCTCGGGCGCATCCACCGGCGCGCATGAGGCAGTCGAGCGGCGCGATGGCGACAAGGCGCGCTATTTGGGCAAGGGAGTGCTGGACGCGGTCGAAGCAGTAAACGGCGAGATTGCCGATGCGCTGGAAGGGTTCGACGCGACCGAGCAGGTCGCGCTGGACATGGCGATGATCGAAATGGACGGCACCGACAACAAATCACGCCTTGGCGCCAATGCGATCCTGGGGGTCAGCTTGGCCGCGGCCAAAGCGGCGGCGGATTACACCGGCCAGCCGCTCTATCGCTATGTCGGCGGTACGTCAGCCCGCGTTCTGCCAGTGCCGATGATGAATATCATCAATGGCGGCGAACATGCCGACAATCCGATCGACATTCAGGAATTCATGATCATGCCGGTGGCCGCGGAAAACATCCGCGAGGCCGTTCGCATGGGCGCCGAGGTATTCCACACTCTCAAGGGTGAGCTGTCGGCGGCGGGCCTCTCCACCGGCATCGGCGATGAGGGCGGCTTTGCCCCCAATATCGCCAGCACCCGCGAAGCGCTGGATTTCATCCTCAAAAGCATCGAAAAGGCCGGCTACAAACCCGGCGAAGATATCTATCTGGCCCTCGATTGCGCCGCGACCGAGTATTTCAAGGGCGGCAAATATGAGATGAAAGGCGAGGGCAAATCGCTGACCTCCGCCGAAAATGCCGACTATCTGGCAGCTCTGGTTGCGGATTATCCGATCATTTCCGTCGAGGACGGCATGGCCGAGGATGACTGGGACGGCTGGAAGACCCTGACGGACAAGCTGGGCGGCAAGGTGCAATTGGTTGGCGACGATCTGTTCGTGACCAACCCCGACCGTCTGGCCGACGGTATCGCACGCGGTTGCGCCAATTCCATGCTGGTCAAGGTCAACCAAATCGGCACGCTGACTGAAACGCTGCGCGCCGTCGATATGGCGCATCGTGCGGGCTATACCAACGTGATGTCGCACCGCTCGGGCGAGACGGAGGATGCCACGATTGCGGATCTGGCCGTGGCCACCAATTGCGGGCAGATCAAGACCGGATCGTTGGCGCGTTCGGACCGGCTGGCGAAATACAACCAACTGATCCGGATCGAGGAAATGCTGGGCGAGACAGCGGAATATGCTGGGCGATCCATTCTGCGCGACTGAACCCGGCACATCCTTGGCTGATTAGCAAACAAAAAAGGCGCGGCAGTTACGCCGCGCCTTTTCTATAGGTATTATGCCAGATTTATGGGCACGGCGCCTCGTAGTAGCTGCCGTCGCCACGGGAGTAGGCGCAGACCTTGCGGTTTTGGTTCTGAGCCACCATCGTACCGGCAGCGGCGCCACCAAGTGCCGAAATCAGACGCCATTTGCTATCTGCGCCCAATGCTTCTGCTGTCAGCAGACCGGCTGCCGCACCGCCTGTCACGCCAGCGACTGTGCGCTGCTGAGATGTCATGTTATCGCAGGCGCCAAGGCCCAGAACGGCAGTACAGGCGATTGCGGATATCCAGGTCTTCATATTAATCTCCAACTTTTTTACGTTCACTGTCGCCAACGCCCGGCTTTTCCACGTTTGCATGGCTGTGGGCCGACCTTTTTCGGAGGCGCTGACTGCAAACCGCCGGGCGCTGCATTAGTTCCATATGTTTGTACGCTATTTTATCTATTTGTTAAAAAATTTACATTTCAGGCGAAACTCTGCCGGCGCTACCGCCGTGTGTGCCAGACGCCGCCCAACGATGGGCCGGCGGCCGGGGGGCGGATCACCCACGTTTCGATTGTGCAAAGGTTACAAGTTGCCGGGTTGATCCGTCCTTGCCGTCCAGCGGCGCCGTGCCATTCAACACGGGCTCAAGCGCTTTGGCCAACTCCTTGCCCAACTGCACGCCCCATTGATCAAACGAATTGATGCCCAGAATTACGCCTTCCACAAACACCCGATGTTCATAAAGCGCGATGATCTGGCCCAGCCGGAAGGGCGTCAGCAGTTCATAAATCAGCGTCGTTGACGGGCGTCCGCCTGGAAACACCCGGTGGCGCGCCTGACGTTCCAGTTCGGCACCGCGATATCCCGCATCCCGCATCAGGGTGCGTGCGGTCTCCAGATTGCGGCCCAGCATCAATGCCTCGGACTGCGCCAGGCAATTGGCCACCAGCAGCGCGTGGTGATGCGCCAGACCCGGCTCGTGGCCACGCGCTGCAACCAGAAATTCGCAGGGAACAACGGCGGTGCCCTGATGGATCAGCTGATAGAAGGCATGCTGCCCGTTGGTGCCCGGCTCGCCCCAGACGACCGGACCCGACGCATGACTCAGGCTGCGCCCGTCCATGGCAACACCCTTGCCGTTTGATTCCATCTCAAGCTGTTGAAGATAGGCCGGCAGACGTCCCAGCCTTTGATCATAGGGCAGCACGGCACGGGTGGCGTAACCGCAGGCATGGCTGTGCCAAAGACCCGCCAGCGCCAACATGATGGGCATGTTCTGGGTTGGCGGCGCATTACGGAAATGGAGATCCATTGCCTCCGCGCCGCGCAGGAAATCGGTGAACCCCTCGGGCCCGATCGCGATCATCAGAGACAAGCCAATCGGCCCCCAGATAGAATAGCGTCCGCCGACCCAATCCTCGAAGCCAAAAACCCGGCTGGCATCGATGCCCCATTCTGCGGCTCTCTCCTCTGCGGTTGAGAGCGCGACAAACTGCGCGCCGGGATCGGCAACCGTGCCCGCCAGCCATTTATGTGCTGTTGCGGCATTGGTCATCGTTTCGGTCGTGGTGAACGTCTTGGACGCGACCAGTACAAGCGTCCGGGCCGGGTCCAGCCGCGCCAGCGTGTCCGAGATGTCGGCGCCGTCCACGTTCGACACGAAATGACAGCGCGGTCCGTCCGCATAAGGCGCCAGCGCCCTAACTGCCATTTCGGGGCCCAGATGCGAGCCACCGATACCGATATTGACCACATCGGTAAAGGCCCCGCCTGCCCCGCGATACGCGCCGCTGCGCACCAATCCGGCAAAGGACTTCATCCGCGACAGCGTTTCCAGCACGCCGGGCATGACGTCCTGACCATCGACCATGATCGCGCGCCCGGACAGGTTGCGCAGGGCGGTGTGCAGCACTGCGCGGCCTTCGGTCTCGTTGATCGGCTTGCCGGTGAACATGGCCTCGCGCCGTGCGGGCAGACCGCGCGTCTCGCTCAGCGCGATCAGGGCGGCGCGCGCGTCTGCGTTGATCGTCGTTTTGGAATAGTCCAGCAGAAGGCCGTCCGCCTCCACTGAGAATGCCGCCGCCCGGCCAGCGCCAAACAGCGATGCGATTCCGCGAGAGCGGGCCTTTTCGGCCATTCCCTTCAGATCGCGCCACATGTTACGGCGCCCAATGCACGGTGGCATCATCCAGCAGCGCGGTAATCGGCGCAATCAGCGCATCCTGCCCACGCGCGCGCTCCAGCGCGTCCCGCTTTGCGGCACCGGTGATGACCACATGCAGATGCATCGCCGATTTCAAGACGTGCGCGGCCAGCGTGATGCGCGGCTCTGGCTCCCCGTCGATCCGCATCGGCAGCACCAGCGGCGCATCATGCGCCAGCGCCGCCTCCAGCCCCGGCGCACGCGGGAAAAGCGAGGCGGTGTGCATGTCCGCGCCCATGCCAACCAGCGCCACATCAATCGGCAGGCGCGGCGCCAGATCCTCGGCCAGCTGCGGCGCCGCCTCCTCGGGCGAGGCATCCTCGACATAGAGCGGCAGAAGCGTGGCAGTTGCGGCCCGCTCGCAGATCAGATGCTTGGCGATCAGGCCCGCGTTCGAGCGGATATGCGCCTGCGGGCGCCACCGCTCGTCACTGGGCAGGACGTCGACCCGGTCCCATTCCAGCCGCGCACCGCACAGCGTGTCAAATACCGGCCCCGGTGTCGTGCCGCCCGGCACCACCAGCAGCACGCGATCGCGATTGCGCAATGCCGCGTTCAGCTGCGCCGATATCACGTCTGCCAGTCCCATGGCCATAAATTCGGCGTCGGGGTATTCCTGAAAATTCATGGCTTTATCTCCCGCCAGCGGCGCCCGTCGCGATGTATGAGGGCCAGCGCATCATCGGGCCCGGAACTGCCGGTGCTGTATAGCTCGGGCTGGGCGCCGGCCGCCTCCCACCCCTCAATAATAGGATCGGTCCAGGCCCATGCGGCCTCTACCTCGTCGCCGCGCATGAACAGGGTCTGATCGCCGCGAATGACGTCCATGATCAGCCGCTCGTAGGCGTCGGGGATATCTTCGCTCTGCGGTCCCAGCGCCTCGGAAAATGTCATGTCCAGCGGCACGTCGACAAGGCGCATGCCCCCCGGCCCCGGCTCTTTGATGGTGACGCCCATTTCGATACCTTCATTGGGTTGCAACCGGATCGTCAGAATGTTGCGGTGCCGTCCTGCATCGGCGCCAAAGATCGAATGCGGCGCGTCCTTGAACACAACCGCGATCTCACTGGCGCGGGCGCGCAGACGTTTGCCGGTGCGCAGATAGAACGGCGTGCCGGCCCAGCGCCAATTGCCGATCCGCGCCTTGAGCGCGACAAAGCTTTCGGTTGTGGTGTCGCGGTTCTCCACCTCGTTGCGGTAGCCCGGCAGGGTATCGGTGCTCTCATACTGGCCGCGCACCACGTCCTGCGGCTCGACCGGATCAAGCGCGCGGATCACTTTCAGTTTTTCGTCGCGCACGGAATCGGGATCGTATTTTGCAGGCGGCTCCATCGCGGTCAGGCACAGGAGTTGCATGATATGGTTCTGCATCATGTCCCGCATGGCGCCCGATTTGTCGTAATACCCCCCGCGGGTGCCGACCCCGCCGGATTCGGCCACCGTGATCTGAATGTGATCGACATACTGACTGTTCCAAAGCGGCTCGAACAAGGTGTTGGCGAACCGGATCGCCATCAGATTCTGCACGGTTTCCTTGCCCAGATAGTGATCGATCCGGTAAATCTGCGTCTCGTCGAAATGTTCGGCCAGCACTGCGTTCAGCTTGCGCGCCGATGTCAGATCGCGGCCGAACGGTTTTTCCACCACGATCCGGCAGCCGGTCGAGGCAAGGCCGTGGTCATATAGCCGCGTCGCCAGCGGGCCGAATAGTGTCGGGCCGACCGAAAAATAAAAGGCGCGGATGCGGTCAGGATCGGTCAGCTTGGTCGCCAGTTCAGACCAGCCGACATCGCCCGCCGCATCAAGCGTGACGTAATCCACCTGCTCCAGAAACCGGGCCAGATGCGTCTCCATCGTGGTGATGTCGCCGTCGAATTCGGTGATCGCATCACGCGCAAAACCGCGATAGCCCGCTGCGTCCATCTCGCCGCGCGCGGCGCCGATGACGCGCGCGTCATCGGCCATTTGGCCCGCGCAGAACCGCCGGAACAGCGCCGGCAGGATCTTGCGCCGGGCCAGATCGCCAGTGCCGCCGAAGATCACCAGATCGAACGGCTGGACGGGAATGACGCGCGATACCATGGGCTTCCTCCTTGCGATGGGCGCACCTTAGCAGGGTCTGAGGCGTTCACAACTGTGTCAGAC
>RCMY010003863.1_pt1 | contig 13128 bp, 15 predicted proteins | sample 2041341 | NCBI WGS metagenome assembly RCMY01 (sample SAMN09708234, study PRJNA481090) | Marine sediment metagenome, whole genome shotgun sequencing project. | reverse complement strand
CCGGCGAAGATTCGGCACCCACTCGACAAGCATCAGTGGTTGCGTCGGTAATGAGTCAGAAGGCCTGCTCGAAAACCACGACCGTGCCCTCGGCGTCGACGTCGGCAACATCGAATCGCAGCGTGACATAGCCCGCTTTCGTGCCGTTGTTCGCCGCTTCGTGAAGCCAGATGGCGGCAAGCTTGCGGACCTGCTGTTGCTTGGACCAGCCAACAGCCTCGTAGCCGCTGCCATACCGCTTCGAGGTGCGGGTCTTCACCTCACACACGACAACCAGCGACTTCTTGCGAAGGATGAGGTCGATTTCACCGCGTCCGTAGATCGAGGGGCAGAACCAGTTCTGTTCGAGCACCACGAATCCTTGCGAGCGGTACCACTCGGCCGCCTGCTCCTCACCGAATCGAGCCAATTCGGGCTTGGTCCGCCGGGCCGTCACCGAGCAGTCCTGCCGGCGACGTGTCGCAGCGGCGCTGCTGGGGACTCAAGCCGGCCACGGGCGAGCGCTACAGCTCCGAAGCCGGAAGTTCCTCCACGGCGATGCCCCGGGAACTGGCAACGGTGACCCGCTGCAAGAATCGTGATTGGCGGTACATATCCCACACCCATGCGTCAGTCAGCTCGTATTCCACGAAGGCAGCGCCCGGTGCGGAAAGTCGCACGACCTCATTGGCGAGGTAGAAGCGGCGGTCGGACTCGACCACGAATCGAAACATCTTGATGACGTCTCGATACTCCTTGTAGAGCCCGAGTTCGATCTCTGCTTCGTAGCGCTCGAGGTCGTCGGTACTCACTGACCTTCCGAACTCACGGTGTCATGCTCAGTTGAAACGCTTTTCCTTGACCTTGGCGGCCTTGCCGACCCGGTCACGCAGGTAGTAGAGCTTGGCCCGGCGGACATCGCCCCGGGTCACCACTTCGATTTTGTCGATGATGGGCGAATGCACGGGGAAGGTGCGCTCGACGCCGACGCCGAAGCTGAGCTTGCGGACCTTGAAGGTCTCGCGTGAGCTCGCTCCCTGGCGGCCGATCACGACACCCTGGAAGATCTGCACACGTTCGCGAGTACCTTCGACGACCTTCACGTGCACCTTGACGGTGTCACCGGGATCGAAGCTGGGGACGTCGTCACGGAGTTGCGATTGTTCAACGATGTCAGTCAGATTCATGACACTTCCTGGTGGCGAAGAAGCCTCGAAGCGAGGGAGGCTCGTGGCGAGCGAAGGCGGCCGGAATGGCGCAGCGCATGAGCATATGGGATTCAGCGCCCGATTCCTCTTGCCCGGGCGTCAACGAAGGTCGAACTCGGCAAGGAGTTCGAGGTCGGCCGGGCTCAACCCGCCTCGGCGCTCGATGAGGTCGGGACGATGGTCGATGGTTCGCCGAAGCGACTGAGCACGCCGCCAGCGTTCGACCATCGCATGGTTTCCGGAACGCAACACCGCAGGCACGTCCCAGCCTCGAAACTCTGCCGGTCGGGTGTAGTGGGGATATTCGAGGAGGTCGTTGCTGAACGACTCGTCGGCGGCCGACTCGGCGTTACCCAACACTCCCGGGCGGAGCCGAACCGCCGATTCGAGTACGACCAGAGCGGCCAGTTCGCCGCCGGCCAGCACATAATCGCCGATCGAAATCTCACCATCGATCAGATGGGTTCGGACACGTTCGTCGACCCCCTCATACCGTCCGCACAGCAGGGTGAAGCCGTCGAGCGCTGAAAGCTCGCTCGCATAGGCTTGATCGAGCGTGCGACCCGTCGGCGACAGATAGAGGATCGGACGAGGCGACTGCGCCGCCTCTACGGTACGAAAGATGGGCTCAGGCTTGAGCACCATGCCCGCTCCCCCACCGAACGGAGCGTCGTCGACCGAGCGGTGTGGATCGTCGGTGGCGTCACGAGGGTCATACACCCGTAGATCGAGGTGGCCTGCACCACGTGCCCGGCCGAGAATGCTGGCGTTCGCGTATGTCTCGATGACCTCGGGGAAGATCGTGATGATGTCGACACGCATGCCGCAGGATCAGGCGTCGTCGAGGAGACCGACAGGAACGTCGACCGAGATGACGCCGTCGACCGACCCAAGCACGAACACCATCGGGATCAATCGACCGTCGGCCAACTCGAGCAGATCACTCGCCGGATTGGCCACCACCGAAGCGACTTCGCCGTGATCGACACCGTGCTGGTCGGTGACTCGCTGCCCGATGAGTTCGTGAACGAACAATGCGTCGTCATCATCGAGAGGATCGGCGACGATCAGCTTTCCGCGGAGAAGATCAGCCTGATCTCGGCTATCGACACCCTCGAGGTGGACGAGCCACTGTTGTTGATACGGCTTGGCGCTGACAACGACGTGGTCGGCATCGCCGATACCGAGACGCGCGCCAACTGCGGTGCGTTCGGCCAAGCGATCGGTCGTGAACTTGATCAGAACATCGCCACGAAGCCCGTGCGACTTTGCGACACGACCGACTTCGAGCCGACTCGTCACTCGACGAACTCGACCTCGGTGGTGACGCCATCTTTGGCGCCGGCAGCACCGACGACGGTACGAATGGCAGAGGCCACCCGCCCACGACGACCAATCACACGACCCATGTCGTCTTTGTTGACGGTGACGTCGAACCGGATTCGAGCTTCGGCGACGCTGGAAGCCTCGACCGAGACCTCGTCAGGGGAACTGACGACCGATCGACAAAGGTGCAGAAGCACCGCTTCGGCGGTGGGGGCAAGAGTATCGCTCACGCTTGAACCGCAACGGGCTCGGCGGCGGCAGCGTCGGCCGCGGCCTTCTCGGCGGCTGCAGCGGCAACCAGTTCGTCGGGCGTCTTGCCGTCTTTCCAGGCTTCCCACGTACCAGAGATCTCGAGCAGTTTCTGGACACGCTCGCTCGGCTGAGCACCAACGGCCAGCCAACGAACGACCTTCGCCTTGTCGATGTGAATCTCGGAAGGCTCGGTGCGAGGATTGTAGGTTCCAACGATCTCGATGAACCGGCCGTCGCGCGGGGAACGGGAGTCGGTGGCGACCACGCGATAGGTCGGCTGCTTCTTCTTGCCCACTCGCATGAGACGGAGTCGAACGGCCACAGGATTCTCTCTTCAGTGATAGGACTGGCTGGCTGGTTGACGTCTGCCCTCAGAGCGGCAGCCCGGGTCATCGAGACCCGAGTCGGCGCAGATGGAGCGAACAGACAAACGACGGATGAGCCTACCGTGGCTCGTTGATGCCTCCACTCCCGAGGCCGGTGATGTCAAGCCGCGCCGGTCACGCGTTCTTACCGAGTTCGTCGAGCTTGCTCCCACTTGCCGAGCTCGCCCCGGTCACGCGTTCTTGCCGAGCTCGCCCCGGTCACGCGTTCTTGCCGAGCTCGTCGAGCTCGGTTGCAAGTTTCTCGAAGTCGGCGTTATCGAGGCGATCGAGGCCGGGCAGCATCAACGGCTGCTTGATCTTCTTGGTACCGGGCTCGGAAATGCGAGCGGTCTGCTTGGCCGTGACCCGGCCACCGCCACCCTTGACCTTCTTGCCCTTGCGATTCTTCTTGTTCGCCTTCTTGGTGCCGAAGCCGCCCATCCGCTTCATCATTTTCTGCATTTCGGAGAACTGCTTGACCAGCATGGCCACCTGATTCGGATTGGTTCCCGAACCATTGGCGATCCGACCCCGACGAGAAGCATCGATGGCGTCGGGATTCGCCCGCTCGTCCTTGGTCATCGACTTGATGATCGCCTCGACACGGGCGAGTTCACGATCATCGACGTCGACGTCGCGCATTTCCTTGGGAAGACCGGGCAGCATCTTGACCAGCCCGCCGAGCGGGCCCATCTTCTTGAGCTGCTGCATCTGCTCGAGGAAGTCATCGAGGGTGAAGGTGCCGTCCATGAGGGACTCGGCTGCCTTCTCGGCCTCTTCCTTCTCGTAGGTCTGCTCGGCCTTCTCGATCAGGGTGAGGACATCGCCCATACCGAGGATGCGGCTGGCCATGCGGTCGGGATGGAACAGCTCGAACTCGTCGAGTTTCTCTCCGGTGGCGGCGAACGCGATCGGACGACCAACGACCTCCTTGACCGACAATGCCGCACCACCGCGAGCGTCGCCGTCGAGCTTGGTGAGGATGACACCGTCGAGTTCGAGCTTCTCGTGGAACGCCTCGGCGACGCTGACGGCATCTTGGCCAGTCATCGCATCGACGACGAGGAACGTGTAGTCGGGCGAGATCGCTTCGGAGATCTGACGGACCTCTTCCATCAACGCTTCGTCGATGGCGAGACGGCCCGCAGTGTCGACGATCACGACATCGCGACCCAGGCGCTTGGCCTCGGCGATTGCGTTACGGGCAACGGTGACCGGATCCGACGCTTCGGAGAACACCGGGACATCGACCTGCTGGCCAAGGATGCGGAGCTGTTCGACCGCTGCCGGACGCTGGAGGTCGGCGCCGACGAGGAGCGGATTGCGGCCCTGAGCCTTGATCCACTTGGCGAGCTTGCCCGACGAGGTGGTCTTACCGGAGCCCTGCAGGCCGGCCATCATGATGACCGTTGGCGGTTTTGAGTTGTAGCGAAGGTTGAAGGTCTCGCCGCCGAGGCTGGCCGTCAGTTCTTCGTTGACGATCTTGACGACCTGGTTGGCAGGGTTGAGGGCTTTGTGGACCTCTTCGCCAATCGCTCGCTCCTTGATCCGGTCGCGCAGACTACGGACCACCGAGGTGTTGACATCGGCCTCGAGCAGGGCGATGCGGATCTCTTTGAGGGCCTCGTCGACATCGGCCTCGGAGAGCATCCCCTTCTTGGAGAGCTTCGAGAAGACGCCTTCGAATTTGTCGGTCAGATTCTGGAACATGAGGGTTTCAGCCTATTCGAAGAGGGCGTCGATGAACGCGTCGGGGTCGAAGTCGACGAGGTCGCCGACACCCTCGCCAAGACCGACGAGCTTCACCGGCAGACCGAGTTCGCTTTCGATTGCGAAGACGATGCCGCCCTTGGCCGAGCCGTCGAGCTTGGTGAGAACAACACCGGTGACATCGACCGCCTCGGCGAAGACCTTGGCCTGGGTCATACCGTTCTGGCCGGTGGTGGCGTCGATCACGAGGAGCACTTCGGACACATGCCCGGGCTCTTTGGCCGCCACTCGTCGAACCTTCGAGAGTTCGTCCATCAGGTTGGACTTGTTCTGGAGTCGACCCGCGGTGTCGGCCAGGACGATGTTGCAGCCACGAGCCTTGGCTGCCTGGATGCCGTCGAAGATCACCGACGACGGGTCGCCGCCTTCGCTGCCGCGAACGATCTCGGCACCCGATCGCTCGGCCCACATCGTGAGCTGCTCTGCGGCCGCGGCACGGAAAGTGTCACCGGCAGCCATGAGGACCGTGTTTCCTTCGTCGGCGAGCCGGCGTCCGAGCTTGCCGATGGTCGTGGTCTTGCCGACGCCGTTGACACCAACGAACAGCCACACGTTGGTCTCGTCTTCGTCGATGGTGAGTGAGCGATCCTGATCGGCGATCTCGGCCCGCATCTCTTCCTTGAGGAGTCCCAGGATCGCCTCGCCGTCATCGACGCCGGCCGCCCTCGCCTTCTCCTGGACCTCGGCAATCAGCTTCATCGTGACCCCGACACCGACGTCGGCCCGGATCAGTGCCTCTTCGAGGTCTTCCCAGGCCTCGTCGTCGACCTTGCCGAGACCGACCAACCCACCGAGGTAGCCGCTGAGCGCGTTCCTGGCTTTGCCGAGACGGTCGAAGAACGACGGCTTGACGAGCGGCTCTTCGACGAGTTTGTCATCGGCAAGCGCTTCTTCGAGATCTTCAACCGTGAGGTCGTCAACCGTGGCGTCGTCGACGGTCGAGTCGTCGACGGTGACATCATCGCGTTCTCGCGTTGGCGTTTCGAGGACGTCGCCGAGCTCGTCTCGCTCCTCGACCGCGACGCTCGACTGAGCCAGCGTCGCCTCTGTTCGTCCGCCCTTTCCGAGACCGGTGCCTCGGCCCGAAAGGAACCGGGTGGCAAGCAGGGCCAAGAGCGCCGCCGCGACGACGGCAATGAGAATGATCCAGATGGTTTCCACGAGACGAGCTTACGGACTCCCGCGAGGACCAGCCCTACTTCTCGCCGAGGACCACCGTGATCTCCATCGACTCACCGTTGCGCACGATCTCGAGAACGATCTCGTCGCCGGGAAAGCTGGTCTGGATGAGCCCGGCCAACTCTTGGAAGCTGGCGACCGGGGCACCATCGAGGCTCAACACTCGATCACCCGCTTGCACACCGGCCTGATCGGCTGCGGCCCCCGGGGTGACCTGGACAACCAACACACCGAGCTCGTCTTCGCCCGGCGCGTCGCCGCCGATACCGAGGAAGCCTGGCGACAGCGTCTCGCCATCGAGAATGCGCATGGCGATGTCGTGGGCAGTCGTGATCGGCATCGCGAACCCGATACCGGCGTTGGTCGAACTCGACCCATCGGTCTGGATTGCGGTGTTGATGCCAATGACCCGTCCCTCCCGATCGGCCAGGGCGCCGCCGGAGTTGCCGGGGTTGATGGCGGCATCGGTCTGCACCATCGCGTTCCACCCGGCTCCGTTGTAGACCGGACGGTTCAAGGCAGAGACGATCCCCGAGGTCACTGTCTGCTGTAGATCGAACGGACTGCCGATCGCCACGGTGTACTGCCCGACCTCGAGGTCGACGTCGAGCGCAAGAGTGGCCGGAACCGTACCGTGGCCCGTCCCCACGGAAATGACGGCGATGTCGGTGCGGGGATCCGAACCGACAAGCGTGGCCGGTAGCGACCGACCGTCGCTCAGGCGCACCCCGAGCGAATTGGCGTTCGCGATCACGTGGTTGTTGGTCATGATGAGTCCGTCGTCGAAGATCACGCCCGAGCCGAGGCCTCGATCGGTGTTGATCTGCACGACCGACGGTCCGAGAAGCGCAGCGACAAACGCCGCGGGCTCGCTGGTGTCGAGGTCTGGTGGCGACACCACGATGGGGTCGCCGGGATTGGAGGCCGGCAGCGTCGACCCGGTGCCGGCGGCGATCTCGGCGTCGCTGTTGGTGTTCATGCCAACACCGAACCCGACTGCCGTCATTGCGCCGCCGGCAACGAAGGCGGCAAGGGTGCGCCAGCCCCATCGGCTACCCCTCGATGCCCCCCTGGACGAAGGTTCCGTCGACGATCCGTTCCAGCCTGGCGGAGCCGGTGGTTGGCTACCGCCGACGCGTGTGCCAACATTCTGAGGGTTCCACAGGCCGCTCGCCCCACCACCGGCCGACCCGGAACCGGAACTCGGGCCACCAAAAGGATCGGGCGGAGCAGGAGGCGCGGGAGGAGCTCCGGCGCCCATGTCGTACGTCATGGGGCTTGGGGCGATGACGCGCTGACGAACGGGCGGAGCATTCGACGGCGTTGGGTCGAAGTCCCAGGTGCGTTCGTTCATGGCCTTGCTCCCTGTCGTTGCTGGGGCTGTTGTGATGGCACGTTCGTCGTGACGTTGGGATTCACCATAGAAACCCACTCGAAAAGTCGAGGTAAAGGGATTGCGGTCCCCATCACGAACCCAGCTTGGCCGAAGATCCTCGCTGGTCGGGAAGTCGAAGCACGAATCGGGCACCTTCACCCAACCGTGACTCGAGCAGCACCGTTCCGCCATGACGCTCGGCGATTCGGCGCACGATGCTGAGGCCGAGACCGCTTCCTGCCCCGTGGTCGTCACCTCGCCAGAATCGCTGGAAGACCGCCTCATGATCGGCGGGATCGATGCCGGGTCCCTGATCTCGAACCTCGAGTTCGACCCAACCATCGGCGGCTCGACTGGCGAGTGAGATGGTCGACCCCGTCGGGGAAAGTCGAAGCGCGTTTGCCATGAGGTTGGCGACCGCTCGCCGCAGCGCCGGTTCGTCACCAACGACTTCGAGCGGCGTGGTTCCAACACATGCGGTGTCGACTCGCACGCCGGCGGATGACGCCGATGCCTCATAGTCACTCGCCAGCCCGCCAAGCAGACGATTCACGTCGACCGACGACTGTTTCAGTTCGCTGATGCCGCTGCGCGCCTGCTCCAAGAGGTCATCGACCAGAACACTCATGCGCCCCGTGGACCGGTAGGCGATCACCGCAGCCTTGCGAAGGTCGTCGTCATCGACCGCGACCTCAGGGACTCGCCCGTCGGCGGTCAATGCCAGTTCGAGGTTGGATCGAGCAATCGCCAATGGATTCCGCAGATCGTGCGACGCCTCATGGACGAATCGGCGTTGCTCCTCAAAGGCATCCTGTACCCGGTCGAGCATCCCATCGAAGGTGTCGGCCAGGTCTTTCAGCTCGTCGGATGGACCGACCATCTCGATCCGGCGTGACAGATCCGATCCGGTGATGTCCTTGGCAACGTCGGCAATCGACTTCACCGGACGCAAGGCCGTTCCCGCCAACGACCACCCAGCGCCAGAGCTGATGAGTGCGAGTGCCGCGACCCCAATCAGACTGTTTCGCCGAAGCTGTTCGAGCGAGCGTCGCTTGACCTCGCGTTCGAAGAGTTCGAGCTGGGCCCGCTGGCGCTCATCGCTGGTGAGCAAGACAAACCGCTGCCCCTCGCGGTCGACCAAGATGCCCTCGGCGACCACCGGTTCGTCGAGTTGTCGGGCCTGGAACACGTAGAGCCCGCCAACGAGCAGACTCCCGAAGGCGAAGACGACGAGGCCGTAGTTCAACGCCAGACGAAATCGGATCGTTCGGGTCCAGCGAGGCGAGCGCATCACCGCGACGTTGGTGGCGGCAATGGTGACGGCGGCTCCTGGTTGCCCTCGGATGGATCGACCAGTCGGTAGCCTGCGCCGATCACCGTTTCGATCAGGGCGGTATCGGTTGCCGCGGCGAGTTTGCGGCGCAGTGTGCCAACGGTGACCCGAACCGTGTTGGTGAAGGGGTCGACCATCTCGTCCCAGACATGTTCCAACAGCCGTTCCTGGCTCAGCACCGATCCAACGTTGGTCATGAAGTAGCGCAGAAGAGCGAACTCCTTGGTGGTCAGATCGATCGGGATACCAGCCCAGGTGACGCGACGGCGAGCCGTGTCGAGCACGAGATCGTCGACCTCGAGAATCGAATCTTCGCCCGTCATCTCACGGCGCAGCAGACTGCGCACCCGAGCGGAAAGCTCGGCCAGTGCGAATGGCTTGATCAGATAGTCATCGGCTCCGTCGTCGAGACCAGCCACCCGGTCGGCGACCTCGTCTCGGGCGGTCACCATCAGGACGCGGGTGGAGGGGTCGTAGCGCGGATCGGTGCGAATCAGGCGACAGACTTCTCGGCCGTCGAGGTCTGGCAGCGTGAGGTCGAGGGTGACCAGGTCATACGGATTCAGCATCAGACGGTCGAGTGCGCCGTGAGCGTCGTTGACGACATCGACCGCGTAGCCTTCCCGGCGCAGCGACCCTGCGATGGCATCGGCCAGTTCGGGTTCGTCATCGACGACCAGTATTCGCATCACCCCAACGGTACTGGTTCACCTGGCAGGCGCAGGGCGCGGCCCCGGCCGACACCTCCCTCTGCGCTTTCGTCCTTCCGCGCTTTCGTCGCCCTTTCGCTCGCATCCGGTTGACTAGGAGACATGACTGACCACTTTGCCAACGGTTCTCCTGCTGGCCCGTCTGAATTCGCGACGCCCCAGGCCGCGGCCGAACAGCTCGAACGTGTGCTCTTCGAGGTCAAGAAGGTGATCGTCGGCCAAGACCACATGGTCGAGCGCCTGCTGGTCTCGTTGCTGGCCCGTGGCCACATCCTGCTCGAGGGCATGCCAGGCTTGGCCAAGACGCTCGCCGTCTCCACCCTCGCCCAAGCGATCGGCGGCAGTTTCGTCCGCCTCCAGTTCACGCCCGACCTCCTCCCCTCCGATCTGGTCGGTACCCGCATCTGGCGGGCCGATGAGCAACGTTTCGACATCGAGTGGGGACCGGTCTTCGCCAACCTGCTCCTCACCGACGAGATCAACCGTGCCCCGGCCAAGGTGCAGTCCGCGCTCCTCGAAGTCATGGCCGAGCGGCAGGTGTCGATCGGCGGCGAGACCCGCCCCCTGCCAAAACCATTCCTCGTTCTTGCCACCCAGAACCCCATCGAGTCCGAGGGGGTGTACACCCTCCCCGAGGCCCAGCGAGACCGTTTCCTCATGAAGGTCACGGTCGGCTATCCCTCCCCAACCGAAGAACTCGAGATCGTCAGGCGGATGGGAACGTCGACACCAAGTGCCAGCGGCGTCATGTCACTCGGCCAGCTCGAAGAACTCCAGGCGATGGCCGATCGGGTCTACGTCGACGTCTCGGTTGCGCAGTACGCAGTCGATGTCGTCATGGCCACCCGTGAGCCGTCGCTGCGAGGTCTGCCCGAACTCGAAGCCCTCATCGAGTTCGGCGTGAGCCCGAGGGCTTCGCTCGGTCTCGTTGCCGCCGGACGGTCGCTCGCACTCCTTCATGGCCGCTCCTACGTCGTACCCCAAGATGTCTTCGACGTGGCTCGCGACGTCCTCCGACACCGGCTCATGCTTTCCTATGAAGCATTGGCAAAAGGACTGTCGAGTGACGACGTACTCAACCGCCTGCTGGCGGTCGTGCCTGCGGCAACCGCTCGAGCGTTCAACGGCGCAGAGGCCGTCTCGTCATCGAGCTCGTCGCCGAACGCCCAGCCAACGAGCACCGGCGCGGGCGGCTGGCCCGGTCAACCATCGCCGAACGCTCCATCGCCGGTGACTCACGCCCCCAGCGATGTCACGACCCCGATGAATCTGCCGCCACTGCCGGCTCCCGACAGCAGCCAGCCGCCCAGGCCATTGGAGGAGCAGCCTTCCGGGGTGGCCCTCAACACCACAGCACCCCCTGCTCCACCTCCGAGTTGGACCCCCAGCGCGGCACCATCTCCGACTCATCAAGAGGGCGGGTCGTGACCAGCGCGGCCGACGTCTCCGACGGTCGCACTCGCGAACTCCTTCGCCGACTCGAACTCGATGTCACGCTCCGCCTCGACGGCTTGCTCCACGGCGATCATCGAGGCCTGGTCCCCGGTCACGGCAGCGAGTTGGGCGAGACCCGTCGCTACGCCCCCGGCGACGACGTGCGACGCATGGACTGGAACGTGACCGCTCGACTCTCCGAGCCCTACATTCGCCAGACCATCGCCGATCGAGAACTCGAGACATGGATCCTGGCCGACAGGTCCCCGCGGCTCGACTTCGGTACCGCAGACGTCGAGAAACGTGATCTCGTGCTCGCAGGCACCGCAGCGGTCGGCTTTTTGACGAACCGCGATGGCAACCGGATCGGAGCGGTCCTCGCCGGAACGAATGGCACTGCTGGCGACACCGACCACACCGTCATACCGGCCAAGGGATCCCGCCGCCATCTTCTCCACATCCTGTACACCCTGGCCGCGACACCCCGCCGCGACACTCCAGCGGTCACCGATCTCGCCGGCGCACTTCACCGGCTGAACAGCGTGTCGAAACGACGAGGTTTCGTCGCCGTCGTCTCGGATTTCCGAGTCGGCACCGGTTGGGAGGACGCCTTGGCGGTCGCATCGGTACGCAACAACGTGCTGGCCATCGAGGTCAGCGACCCCCGAGAGGCCGAGCTTCCGAACGTCGGACTCTTGACGATCATCGATCCCGGCACCGGACAACTTCGCGAGATCGCCACCAACAAGGCGTCGGTTCGCCAAACCTACGCCGATGCCGCTGCCGCCCACCACGCCCACGTCGCCGATACCTTCCGTCGGCACCGGATCGAGCATCTCCGGTTGTCGACCGATCGTCCGTGGCTCGACGACGTCGTGGGATTCATGGCGAACCGTCGTCTCCGGATGAATGCACCGGGGGCACGCCGATGAGTTTTCTCTCCCCCGACCGACTGTGGTTGCTGGTGGCCGTCGCCGCGCTCGCTGCCGGCTACATCCTGCTCCAGCGGCAACGCAAAACATACGCAGCACGACTGGCGTCGGCGCACATGCTCGACGGTGTCCTCCCGAATCGGCCCGGATGGCGGCGCCACGGCGTGACCGCCGTGTTCCTCGCCGCACTCATATCGCTGGTGACCGCATTCGCCCAACCGGCAACCGAGCGCGAGGTCCCCAGGGAGCGGGCCACGGTGATCGTCGCAATCGACGTCTCGTTGTCGATGGCCGCCGCCGACGTCGATCCATCGCGCATCATCGCGGCCCAGGCGGCAGCCAACCGATTCGTTGACGAACTCCCTCCGACCCTCAACGTCGGCATCGTCTCCTTCGCGGGCCAAGCGAGCGTGCTCGTTCCGCCGACAACCGATCGGGCGGCGGCCCACCGAGCGATCGACCGCCTCCAGTTGGCCGAGTCCACCGCCATCGGCGAGGCCATTTTCACCTCGCTCGATGCGCTCGCCGCAGCCCCCGGCGCCGACGAGAGCGGCGACATCCCCCCGGCACGTATCGTGCTGCTCTCCGACGGCGAGACCACCGTTGGCCGTCCCGACGTCGAAGCCGTCGACCAGGCAGTCGCCGACGGGGTGCAGGTATCGACCATCGCGTTCGGTACCACGGAAGGCACCATCGTCTTCGACGACCCGACGACACCCGAGGTCGAACAGCAGGTCTTCAACGTGCCGGTCCGCCACGACAATCTGCAAGCCATCGCCGACGCCACCGGCGGATCGTTCTTCGCCGCCGAGAACCTCAGCGAGCTCGAAGCGGTCTACGAAGACATCGGATCGGCCATTGGATACGAGACCGAACTCGGCGAAGTCACCGAGTGGTTCGTCGGTGGAGGACTCGTTCTCCTGCTCGTCTCGTCGGTGCTCAGCGCCTGGTGGTTCCAACGCCTGATCTAGTGCTGGTGATTGGAAATACGTCGGTGTACTCGCGGCCGCAAGGGCAGGTGTTGGCGTCGCGACTGGCGACGACGCGTCATGTTCGTTGCCGGTGGACGTGGGATGCGACGGTGCAGTGGGTTGCCGTCCGGCCGGGCCCTGTTGGTCGGCTGTTGACAGGGTTCTGTGCGTGGTTCTCATCGCACCATGCGTTCTGTGCGTGGTTCTCACCGTCAGCGGGGTCTTTGACGCACAGAATGAGTGTGGAGGTGACGTTGACGCACAGAATGACTTGCGGCGCCGCTGTCCCGATCG
>RCMY010003862.1_pt1 | contig 13130 bp, 10 predicted proteins | sample 2041341 | NCBI WGS metagenome assembly RCMY01 (sample SAMN09708234, study PRJNA481090) | Marine sediment metagenome, whole genome shotgun sequencing project. | reverse complement strand
TCGGGTCCGTCCGTCGATCGAATGGATTCTCGTTGCAGACCGGGCAGCGCGCGGCCAAGATGAGCAGCGGAATGGCGTTCCCACTCTGGATGCGCTATCTACGCGATGTCAGCCCTTTGACAGATCCATCTCTCGTAGAGATGGGCGCGTTCGTTAACAATCATTTCCCATAACGGAAATGATGCGCGAGATTTGTCCCCGTACAAATCGGCCGCGGGCTTGCAGCTAATGGGCGAACATTGCTGCTTCTTGGAGGAACACCTACATGATCGACGCTCGACCACATCTCGACCTCACGGATCCATCCGATTGGATGGGTTTGGGTGAGTGCCGAGGCAAGGCCAGCTTGTTCTTTGCTCCCTTTGCCGAACGGCCCGAGGCTCGAGTTCGTCGCGAGGCCAAGGCTCGCGTGCTGTGCGACAGCTGTGACGTCATGCTCACCTGCCGGGCATGGGCCCGTGAGAACCGTGAGCTGGGCTTCTGGGGAGCCGAATCCGAGTCGGAGCGAGCCGCAGCCGGCTTCCCTCCCACGACCCCCATCATCGGGCGCCGTCAGGTCGCTGCGCAACGCGCCGCAAGCCAACTGCACTCCGCGTAAACCCCGCTACTCGAGTCCCTCGGGCCAGTTCTTGGTGACCGACCACGTCCACTCGGGATCCCGCTTCTCCATGAAGGCGACCACGCCTTCCTTGGCGTCCGGGCCGCCCATGAGGTGGAGATGGAGTTCGGTTTCGAGTCGATCGGCTTCGGTTGCGGTCAGCGGCTCGTCTCGCCACAGCAGTCGTTTGCACACGCCGACGGAAACCGGAGCGGTGTTGACCGCGAGATCACGTCCGAGCGTCATCGCTCGATCCAGGACCTGATCGGCCTCGACCGCATCGTTGGCGAGTCCCCAGTCGGCGGCCTCGACTCCGGTGAAGTGGCGCCCGGTGAGAATCAGCTCTGTAGCGCGGGCGTGTCCGATGAGGCGCGGCAGGGTCCAGTGCGAATGTAGATCGGGCATGACCCCCCGGCGTACCTGCACCACGCCGAGCTTCGCGTCGGCGGCCACGATGCGCAGATCGAACTGCAGTGCCATCGTCAGGCCCAGACCGATCGCTGCACCGTTGATGGCGGCGATCGTCGGCTTGCGAATGTCCCACGCATGGAACGCGAATGGATCGGATCGAAAGGTGCGTTTCACTCCGGGGGCGTCAAAGACGGCGGCGCCCGATGAAAAATCGGCACCGGCGCAGAACGCCCGCCCGGCGCCGGTGAGGATGACGGCCCGAACCAGATCGTCGCGGTCGGCCTCGATGAAGGCGGCCTCGAGCTCCTCGCCCATCTGTCGGCTGAACGCGTTCAACACCTCGGGGCGGTTCAAGGTGATGACGGCCAGGTTGTCGACGACTTCGTAGGAGATGGCTTCGGGCATGGGATCCTCGTTTCAGCTGGCGTGCTTCAGCCGTTCGGTGATGACGGTGGTGGCGACGACGACTGCGGATGCGAGCGCGGTGGCGATGATGATCGGCACGAGGGCTGCCGTTCCGGGCAGATCGAGTTCGAAGTACGTGCGAGCCCAGGGCCACGTGAGGATGAGCGCGTAACTCGCCGCCATCGCGCCGGCGAGCCCGATCTTCCACGGACGAATGGGCAGGCTGATGGAGACCAGGATGACCAGCCCGATCACCAGCAGCGTGATGGTCGCTGCGGTACGAGCCTCGGCGAGGGTGTACGCGCCGTCTCGTCGAATGACCTCGTACACCGCAAACGCGGCGATGCCGGCGGCCAGGCCCGAAGGAATGGAGAACCGCAACAGGCGGCGAAGAAAGCCGGGTCGAACGAGTTCGGTGTTGGGCGACAACGCCAAGAAGAACCCGGGCACGCCGATGCTGAACGTGCCGATGAGCGTGAGCTGGCGGGGTAGGAACGGAAACGGCGACCCGACGATTCCCACCAGCGCGGTGAGCACGAGTGCATAGGTCGCCTTGGTGATGAACAGGTTTGCGACCCGTTCGATGTTGTTGATGACCTTGCGGCCCTCGCTGAGGACGCGCGGCAACGTCGAGAACTTGTTGTCGAGGAGAACGAGTTGCGCCACCGCTCGCGTCGAGGAGGATCCCGACCCCATGGCAATACCCATGTCGGCATCTTTCAATGCCAGGACGTCGTTGACGCCGTCGCCGGTCATGGCCACGACGTGTCCCTGCGACTGCAGCGCCGCGACCATGGCGCGCTTCTGGTGGGGCGTGACCCGACCGAAGACGGCGTTGGCGTCCAAGGCGGCTGCGATGCCTTCGATGTCGTCCGGCAACGACCGCGCATCGTACCCGTGCCCGGCGTTCGGTACGCCGGCCCGTCGAGCCACCGCCGCCACCGTTTCGGGGTGGTCGCCCGAGATGACCTTGAGCATGACCCCTTGCTGCCCGAAGTATTCGAGGATCTCACGTGCGTCCGGTCGCACGGTGTCCTCCAGGAGCACGAGGGCTTGCGGTGTGCGGTTCGAAACGAGGATGTCGCCGTTGTACCGCTCGTTCGATCGGCTGAGCAGAAGCACGCGGCGACCGGCGCCGGTGTGGGGTGCGATTGCGGCCCGGGCATCGTCGTCGTCGTCGCCGAGCAGCATTTCGGGCGCTCCAAGGTAGAACGATCCCTGGTCGGCGAAGTGCGCTCCCGCCCACTTTCGTGCGGAGGAGAACGGCGTTGCATCCGTTGCGGTCCAGTTCTGCGGCGGTTGATATGCCGCAGCGATGGCGGCGAGCGTCGGGTTCGGGTTCGGATCGGTGGCGCTGAACGCACCGAGGGCCTGACCGACGTACTCGGCGGTCGCATCGCCGAGGGTTTCCAGCTGACCGAAACTGATATCGCCGGTCGTGATGGTGCCGGTCTTGTCGAGGCACAGGGTGTCGACGCGGGCGAGCAGTTCGACCGACGCCAACTCTTTGGCGAGGGCCTGCTGACGGGCCAAGGCGATGACGCCCACGATGAACGCCAGGCTGGTCAACAGGACGAGCCCGTCGGGGACCATGGCGACGGCTGCGGCAACCGTCCCCTGCAAATCGACCCGCCAGCCGTCGGCGTCATCGTTGTACAGGCGCAGGAACAAGAGCGCAGCGGCGGGAGGGATGATGAAGGCCAGCCACCGCAGAATGGTGTTGACGCCCGAGCGAAGTTCGCTATCGGCCAGCTTGAACTGCCGCGCCTCCTCGGCGAGTTTGGTGGCGTACGACTCGCTTCCGATCGCCGTGGCCCGGAAGCGTCCCGATCCGGCCGCCACGAAGGAACCGGACAACACCTGGTCGGAGACGTGTTTCTCGACCGCGTCCGCCTCGCCGGTGAGTAGTGACTCGTCGATCTCCAGACCCTCGGCGGACACGATCTCGCCGTCGACAACGACTTGCTCGCCCGGCTTGAGCTCGAGCAGGTCGTCAGCGACGACCTGGCTGACCCCGATCTCGACCACATCACCGTCTCGGACGGCGAACGCCTTCGGTGCATTGAGCACCGCAAGCTTGTTCAGCGTCGCGCGCGCCCGGAGTTCCTGGACCACGCCGATCACGGAGTTCGACACCACCACGCCCGCGAAGAGCGCGTCCTGCGGAAAGCCGGCGATCATGATCAACACGAAGAACACCGAAACGATGGCGTTGACCGGCGTGAAGACGTTGGCCCTGACGATCTCGCTCAGGCTTCGAACCGGTGCGTCAGGGACGTCGTTGACGCGACCCGATCGCACCCGATCGGCTACTTCGGCCGCAGAGAGACCGTTGAGCGTAGGGTCAGACATCTGGTGCATCGTAGGTGGCGGGAGCATGCCACACCGTCACGGCCGGGGACGTGCCGTTCGTGGACCGCGCTGGTGGGGACATCGCGTGTGGGGAGTTCGCGTGGAGCCTCAGCGCCTGCCGGAGTCGTCGTAGGCGAAGCCCGATCGTGCCATCGTCAGACGATGACGGGGACCGGGTGCCGGCGCATCGCCCGACTCGTAGCCGGCATCGCCCTCCCACATGGCAACCGGGCCATCCTCGTCGCGCCCAATCCGGGTGACGAAGAAGTCGACGGGTCGTTCGTTGAGCGAAGCGAGGGCCCCGTCGACGGTGTCGAACGCGGCCAGACAGTGCAACGTGACCCAGGTCGGTGGTGCCAGCTCGATCTCGAGGGCATTGCGCCGCTCCATCGCCGAGGCCGGGGTCATCCAATCGGCATCGTGAATCTCGCCGCCATCGATGGCAACCGGATCGTCGCCTCCCCGGGCGGCAAAGAACCAGGTGGAGAATCGTTTGGGGGTGATGGCGGGCGGCGTCCAATGGCTGAACCACACGAGCGAATCGGCGTCGATTCGTTGACCCGATTCTTCGTCGGCTTCGCGCACCGCGGCCCGGCGGGCGGCCGCAACGACGTCGTCATCGCCTTGACGGTCGGCGTCGTCGATCCGTCCACCGGGGAACACCCACATGCCGCCGACGAACTCGAGCTTCGAGTTGCGGCGCAGCATGAGCGTTTCGAGGCCGCGATCGCCGTCCCGGAGCACGATGACGGTCGCGGCAGGAATGAGGGGAGTGGATTCGGTACCGCGATCGACAAAACGTCGCTCCCACTCCGCGAACATGTCACGATCGCGTCCGCTCACATGCCCTCGGTCCACTGTGAATCCTCGAGCAGCTTCTGGCTCTTCCAGCCGTCGGCGGTCCGGATGAGCTCATGGTTGTAGTAGCCGCCGCAGAAGAACATCTTGCCGTCCAGGATGTCGTCGTTGAACTGCATCGGGTTGTAGAACATCGCCCGAACCTTCGCGGTATCGCCATCGAGGTCGATGTCGATGTTGCTGATGAGGTGTTGGGTCATTTGGAACATCGCGAGCGATGTTTCCAACCACGTGGCGATGGTCTCGCGGTCGCCGGCCTCGCCACCGGCGGAGATGTAGTCGATGTGGGCGTCGTCGGTGAAGAGGCTGCGCCAGAGCGCCCAGTCCTTGTTGTCGACCGCCTTGGCGTAGGTGGTCAAAAACGCTTCGATCTCGAGCCGGTCAGAAATCTCTTGGATGTCCATTCGCGGCATCGTAGATGCCCGGCCCGCTGTGGTGAAGTTCGCTAGCCGATCGCCCGCACCGTTGCGCCGGCCACGACCACCGCAGGGTCCTCGGATCCGATCACGACGCCCATCCGGAGGCCGTTGTCGGCGTCGATCAAAATGACCATGCCGATGCGGTTCGTGCCGATCTCGACCACCTGTACTTCGGCGACCTGGTGGCGCTGGTTGTACGCGTCGAGGACCGCTTGTGCGGTTGCGATTTCGACGGTTTCGGCTTCGGCGATTCCGTTGCGATCGTCGCCATCAGCGTGGGACTCGGCGGTCGCCCGGATGCCGGTCGGCGTGGTTTCGATCCGAATGTCGGGCACGAAGTCCGGCGCAGGCGCACCCTGTTGAAACTGATGGATGACCGTGGCTGACATCGCGGCGAGCTCGTGCAGGTCGGTGAGCGCCTCGGCGCTGAACGGCTGACCGGCGGTGCCGAAGAGATGGACGCCGACCGACTGCGCACCCTTGGTCCGCAAGAATCGTAATTCGGATCCGTCAAAGGTGACGGTGCCGTGCTCGTCGGTGCCCTGACCGGCTTGCCCGAGCAGGTTGTAGAGGCGAAAAAGCGATGCGGGTTCGATGGCGTCGAGGCGGGGGCGGAGCTGAAACAACTCGGGTTCGCCGCCCTCGGGCAAATGCAGATACGCCACGTGCGACAGCGTCGTACGCCCGTCGAGCAACAGCAGGCCGGCGTTCACGAGGGATCGCAGGAACGGGCCCTCGGCGGGATGCAGCGGCTGCATTCCCTGTGAAGACTCTCGAATGATGGCACCAAGGCCCTTGCCGAGCCCGCGCTGTTCTGAGTTTCCCACGCATCTCCAGCCTACGGCACTATCGCTCATTAATAGTCGATCGCCACTGGCGTACCGACCGCATTGACTTGTTGCAGTTTCCTCGTCGGCACCAACCTGGAAGAGCTAAGGCTCAACCCGGTTGCAGAACCTGGATTTGACGGCAAAAACCCGTGCTGGCCTTCCCAAGATGGCCACGAGCAGGTCACAATGGTGCCACGGCCGCTCGGGAATCCCGCAGCGGCACACGAACTTCTTTCCAGAAACTTCTTTTCCAGCATTCCAGTGAGAGGCGGTGACATCGTGGCCGAGCAGTCTGCCCATCAATCCAACGGGACGCCGACGGACACCGTGCGCACCGCCATGGATTCCGACCCGGCAACGGGATCGGCCTGGACAGCATGGCCGTCGGTCATGCCCGGACCGCCGGTTCCGGACCCGCCGACCAAGGTGTTGGCCGCGGCGGCCGCTGGCGGCGCCGTGAGCGCCCTGGTCGGGGCGTTCTTCCTGCGGCGCTGGCTCTGTCGGCGCGGTTGGATCTCGTAGTTTGGTTTAGCTGGCGACCGGCAGGAGTGCGACGGCTGGAGCGTCGAGTCGGACGCGACCGGCCTTGTGGCGCTTCGTCACCTCGGCCATGCCTTCCGGACATTGGCTTGCGAACGGGCACCAGGCACACAGCGGGCCGGTGGTGGGCTCGAACTCGTTTCGGGCGCAGTCGCTTTGCACGTTGTTCCAGGTGGCCGTGAGTGTTTCTACCGCGGCACCCACCGCCTCGTCGGTGACGGGCGTTTCGATGATGCGCTGGCCCAGGTACAGCAGTCGGGCCCGAACAGGCACGACACCGGTCTCGGCTGCGATGGCAGCGGCATACAGCAGCACCTGCGCGAGGCGACCCTCGCGGTAACGCGGTGAGGGGGCCCGGCCCGACTTGTAATCGGCCACGATCTGGCCATCGGGTTCGTTGTCGAGACGGTCGACGATGCCGCGGAACGGCACCTCGCCAATCATGGTGTCGACCCGTTGTTCGGTGGCGACGACGTCGACGAGGGCCGGATTCTCGAGTTTCCACAGGCCTTTGATGGCCGTCCACCCCTGCCAGCGGAAGTGGCGAGCAGCCTTGTCGTCGAGTTCGAGCGCCTGGTAGTCGGCATCTTCTGCGGTTTCGGGCCACGCGACCCGAGCGAGTTCTTTGGCTCGTGCCTCGGTGCGGTTGTCGGCGGGTTCTTGGAGCAGCAACTCGAGCGCTCGATGGGCAAAGGTGCCGGTGAGCGCGGCGGGCCCGGGCGGATCGGGGAGCCGATCGAGATAACGAAACTTCCACTTCCGGGCGCACTGCTGGTACATGCCGGCGCTGGATGGCGACAGGTGCTTCAGTGACGGCTCGACCTGTAGATCGACATCGATCGCGCCGTCGGCGGGACCGTCGGCGTCGAGATCGATGACCTCGCCTTCTGGTGCCTCGAATTCCATGTATGTAGTTCTACACGATGGGTGTGACAGTCTGCCCAACCACCCGATTCAGATGTCGAGTGCCGAGCGATCCATGAGCGCCGAGTTCTTGACCAGGTAGTCACGGCGCTGCGCGACGTCGGACCCCATGAGCACGTCGAACATGCGCGCTGCCTCGGTGGCCTGCTGACCATCGTGCATGGTGAGCCGACGCAAAATCCGGGTCTCGGGGTTGAGCGCACACACGGCGAGTTCGTCGACGTTCATCTCGCCGAGCCCCTTGAAGCGTTGCCAATCGGCGTTGGTGATCGTGCGCCGGCCGTTCGACAGCTCCTTGGTGAGCTCGTCGCGTTCGGCGTCGGAGAACGCCCGGTAGGTCTTGCCGCCGAGCTTGATGGAGAACAACGGCGGCTGGGCGGCGTAGACCATGCCCGCCTCGAGCATTGGGCGCATGTACTTGTGCATCAGCGTGAGGAGTAGACAGCGGATATGACTGCCGTCGACGTCGGCATCGCACAAGATGATGATGCGGCCGTACCGGGCGTCGGCGAGGTTGAATTCCTTACCCGAACCCGCACCCACGGCGGTGAACAGCGCTTGCGCCTCGGCGTTGTCGAGCACCTGTTTCACCGTGGCCTTGCCGGCGTTCACCACCTTGCCGCGCAGGGGCAGGATCGCCATGAACTCGGAGTTGCGGCCGGCCTTGGCCGGTCCGGCTGCCGAATCGCCCTCGACGATGATCAGCTCGGAGCCCTCACCGTGACGACGGCAATCGGCCAGCTTGTCGGGCATGCCGGCAGAGCCGAGCGAGGCCGCCTTGCGCTTGTTGTCGAGCTGTTGCTTGGTGGTGACGCGGTTGATGACCGCGTTGGTCATCTTGTCGCGCACCCGGTTGACGTGGGTCTTTTTGCCTTCGCCCCCGAACCATGCGGCGAGCGAGTCCTTGACGATTGCGTACACGATCGACTGCACGGCCGGCGTTCCGAGCTCTTCTTTGGTCTGCCCGCGGAACTCCGGTTCGGGGAAGGTCACCTTGATGGCGGCGACCAATCCTTCTTGGACGTCTTCCTTCGACGCCTTGTGTTTGTCCTGTTTGGCGAGTTTGGCCAGCTTGCGGGTGTCCTTCAGCAAGATGTCGTTGACGGCGCGCGTGAGCGCCTTGTCGAAGCCGTTGAGGTGGGTGCCGCCGTTGGGGGTGGTGATGGTGTTGACGAACGACTGCACCTGCGTGTCGAACCCGGTTGACCAGCGCAGGGCGACGTCGACGGTGCACTCGCGCTCGACCTCGGTCATCTTGCCGTCGACCGAGACCTTCTCGGTGAAGGTGTCGATGCCCGAGACCGAGATGATGGGCGTCAGCGCCTCGCCGACGGTGAGGTGATCGACCAGGTCCGATATGCCCCCGCGCGACACGAACTCCTCGGGGTCGTTCTTGAAGCCGGTTCGTTTGTCGACCAGCTTGATCTTGAGCCCCGGTACCAGGAAGCACGCGCGCAGCGCTCGCGTCCGCACCGACTCCCAGTCGATCTCGGCTTCGGGATCGAAGATCTCGGTGTCGGGCCAGAACCGGACGCGGGTGCCGGTCTTGGTCTTGGAGATCTTCTTGATCTTGTCGAGGGCGTGAGTCGCTTTGAACTTGCTGCCGTCGAACTGGCCGGCAACCCGATCGAGGAAGCACAACCGATGCGTGGCGCCTTCCCGGTCGACCTCGGCGATCAGCTTGTGGGACAGCGCGTTGACGACCGATGCGCCGACCCCGTGCAGCCCGCCGGAGGCGCCGTACGCGCCACCGCCGAACTTGCCGCCGGCATGCAGTTCGGTGAGGACGACCTCGAGCGCCGAGATCTTCTTTTTCGTGTGCATGTCGATCGGGATGCCACGGCCGTTGTCGGACACCTCGATCGATGAATCGCGATGAAACGTGACCTCGACCGTGTTGGCGAATCCGGCAGAGGCTTCGTCGACCGCGTTGTCGATGAGTTCCCACACGAGGTGCATCAGGCCGTCTGAGCCGGTGCCGCCGATGTACATGCCCGGGCGTTTGCGCACCGCCTCGAGTCCCTCGAGGGTCTGGATGGCGTCGGCGTCGTAGCTGCCGGGCACGCTGGTCTTCTTGCGGACGGGCTTGGTTGCGGGGGTGGTGTCGGTGTCGGTCACGTTCACCACCGTCCCCAGCCCATTTGCAGAATGGGACGATCGGGCAGCGTGACCATGAGGTCGCGACGGGTGCTCTGGAAGGGGAAGGGCACGGGGTTGGGGTCGATTTTGGTGTCGCTGTCGTCTGCGGCCATGAGTACCAACAGCCCTGCGGCATCGCCGAGCATCATCTGGGCCACGGTGTCCTGCCCGAGTTTTGCCAACCGTACGCCGGTGCCGCCACGGCCTTTGGCCTCCAGTTCCGCGAGCGGCGTGGCCTTTCCGGCGCCGTCGGCGGTGACGATGACGATGTCGTCATCGCCGAGGGCCGTGCCGGCACCGATGACCTGAGCGTCGCCCTTGAGCTTCATGCCGACGACGCCACCGGCGCCCCGACCTTGCACGCTGATGCCGTCGACCGACGTGCGGAGGGCCTGACCATCGGATGCGCCGATGACGACATCGACGCCGTCGGGGGCCGGAAAAGCGGCTGCCACCGCATCGCCAGGCTTGAGTTTGATGAGGGTCTTGCCCCCCTTGGTGCCCGCGACTTCTTCAGGCGTGAGACGTTTGGCGACGCCTTGACGCGTCACGATCACCAGGTTTTCGTCGCCCGGGACGAAGAGCGTGAGGATGTCCTCGCCCTTGTTGGTGCCGAAGATCTGGGCCGCCGAAGCGCCACGCGAACGACCCTCGGCATCGCCGAGCTCGAACGCCTGCGCCTGCAGGGCCCGACCGTCGCTGGTGATGGCGTACACCGGGTCGCGCGTCGACGTGATGGCTCGTGACACGATCAGATCGTGACGGCCGTTTTTGGCGCGTTTGCCGCCCTCGCTGGGGGCGTGACCGGCTTGGCCGCTGGTGGTGAACGTGACCACGCATGCCTCGTCGGCGACGGAGTCGTCGACGAGATCGACAACCTCGTACACGGGCAGATCGTCCGACCGAACGATCTGCGTGCGGCGGGGTCGGCCGTATGCCTCGACGATCTCCTTCAGTTCCTTCAACACGATCGTGCGGCGCCGTTGCTCGGAGTTGAGGATGGCCTCGTAGTCGGCGATGTCGCCCAGCAGGCTGTCGCGCTCGCTTTCGAGTTTCTCGCGCTCGAGAGCGGTGAGACGGCGCAGCTGCATGTCGAGGATGTGCGTGGCCTGGATCTCGGATAATTCGAGCGCCATCATGAGGCGCTCCTTGGCCTCGGCCGAGTCGGCGGAGCGGCGGATGATCGTGATGACGTCGTCGATGTTGTCGAGCGCGATGAGCAGACCGAGCACGATGTGGAGACGATCCTTGGCCTTGGCCAAGCGGTACCTGGTGCGGCGCACGATGACGTCGAGCCGGTGATCGATGTAGTGCTGACAGATGTCGTAGATGCCGAGCGTGGTCGGCACGCCGTCGACCAGCACCACGTTGTTCACGCCGAACGTCTCTTCGAGTGGGGTGAGGCGGAAGAGGTCGTTGAGCACGGCCTGCGGGTGGACCCCGGGCTTGCACCCGATCTCGATGCGCAGCCCGGAGTTGTGGTCGGACAGGTTGACGATGTGGTTCGTGTCGATGCCGCGGATCTTGTCGTCGCGGACGAGTTCGAGCACCTTGGAGATCACCCGCTCGGGGCCGACCTGGTAGGGGAGTTCGGTGATGACGATGCCCTGGCGGTTTTTCGAGACCTGTTCGATCTCGGCCTTGGCCCGGATGCGGAATGTGCCCTTGCCGGTTTCGTAGATCTGCTTGAGGCTGTTGTCCTCGCCTTCGTCGATGATGGTGCCGCCCGACGGGAAGTCGGCGCCGGGAATGACGGCCATCATCTCTTCGGTGGTCGGCTTGGGCCGACGCTTCTTCATGACGAGCTCGATCGCGTTGGCGACCTCGACCAGGTTGTGGGTGGGCATGTTGGTGGCCATGCCGACGGCGATGCCGGTGGTGCCGTTGACCAACAGATTGGGCACGAGCGCTGGAAGATAGAGCGGCTCGTCGCCCTCGCCGTCGTAGGTGGAGCCGAACTCGACGGTGTCCTCGTCGATCTCGCGGACCATGTCCATCGCGGCCTGCGTGAGGCGGCATTCTGTATAGCGCGCCGCAGCCGGAGGGTCGTCGAGGCTGCCGAAGTTGCCCTGGGGATCGACCATCGTGAGCATCCGGCTGAAGTCCTGCCCCATCCGGGCAAGGGTGTCGTAGATCGCGGAGTCGCCATGCGGGTGGTACTTGCCCATCGTGTCGCCGACGACGCGAGCCGACTTCTTGTGGGGGTTCTCGGGCCGCAGCCCCATTTGCAGCATCGAGTACAGGATGCGGCGCTGCACCGGCTTGAGGCCGTCGCGAACGTCGGGAATGGCGCGTGCGGTGATCACCGACAGCGAATACGCGAGGAATGACTCGCTCATCTCGTCGGCGACGGGTACATCGACGATTTCACGGGCGAAGTCGCCGAATTCCAAATTTCCTTGCCGGGTGGGCGGTTTGCTCATCAACCGTCTCTCTAGGTTGGGGGGACGTGGTTTTAGATCTCCGGGCGCAGTTTCTGAGTGCGGGGCTTCAGCAATGGCCGGGGACAACCGACAGCGACCTTATTGGCTTCGGCGCTCGGTTTGGTGACAATGACGGCGAAAAGCCAGGGTTGCCCGTATGAAATCGGTCTCCCCACAGCAGATCCCTCAGGCGGTGCTGGCGCTGCTCATGCTGGCGTTTCTCGTGGCGGCGTGCAGCGCGGGGGATGAGGCCGGGGACGGCTCCGACGCCAATGCCGACCCCGCTGCGGGCGTCGATGGGCCCGGGAGCGATGGAACCGTCGGACAACGCGATTCCAGCGGTACCGATGCGGGCGGTACCGATGCAGGGGACGCGAATTTAAGCTCCGGGTCGCTCTCGCCCAATGGCGGCATCCTCGACGATCGCCAATGCGGTCCCGCTGTCGACGACGTGCTGTTCTTTGGCCGTGGCGACGATCTGACGGCCTTGTCGTCGACCGGTGAGGTGTTGTGGACAGTGCCGGGGGCTGCGGTCGTGGAACAAGACCCGCAGGGGCTGGACTGGGTGATCCTGCGCAATGGTGAGGTTTTCAACTTCGACACGGGCTCGGTTGTGCGCAACGGGGACCTGACCAAGTTGGGCGGCGCGCTGCCCGACTGTCGGCTGGTCTATCTCGTGCCGCCGCATGGTCTCGTGGGCCACGACGGCAACTTCGCCTGGCAGGTCGACGAGTCGATCGACGTGCCCGGCAGCTACCAGGGCAGCGACGGGGGTGTGTTGGTCTTCGGCTCGGAGGTCGATGCCGACGAGGACTTTGCTCCGGACGGCGTGCCGGTCGACAACCTGATGGGTCTGGCCGACGACGGCTCCGTTGTCTGGTCTCGCACGGCGAAGGGGTCACTGAGGTACGCCAACGGGGCGATCGGCATCGGGGAGGACGACGGGCCCACCGTGTGGTTCGACGGAGCGACTGGCGACGAGTTGTTCTCCACCGACAAGAAGTTCACCCAGGTCATCGAGTGCGGCACCACGCTGTGGTTCCACGTACGGGGCGACGATGGGTTCGGCCTGGAGGTACGCGATGCCCAGACCGGCGAGATGCTGTACCAGAACGATCAGGTGTTGCGAGCGGCCGCCGGCTACGACGGCTATGGCGATGAGGCGTACTATGCGCAAGGAACCAGCGCCGGGTTCCAGATCGACGATCAATTCACCTTTGTGCCGGATTGT
>RCMY010003861.1_pt1 | contig 13131 bp, 13 predicted proteins | sample 2041341 | NCBI WGS metagenome assembly RCMY01 (sample SAMN09708234, study PRJNA481090) | Marine sediment metagenome, whole genome shotgun sequencing project. | reverse complement strand
GTTTTATTTGTTACAATTAATTCTATTATAAATAAAAAAAGTGCTCAAGATTACCTTGGCACTTTTTCTATACAACTATAATTTAATTTTAATTTCTATAATCTAATGCGGGTGCTCTATCTCCTAAAAGAGGAATGTATTTGAAGTCTGCACCTCTTTGCTCTAAAAATTCAGCTTTAGCTGTTTCTATCAATTTTTTATCCTTAAATAAATCTATTGCTGTTTTCGTTAATGTTTTGGCAGCAACCATCATTCCTTTTCTACCAATAGATGTTCCGCCAGCAGCAACTGCTTGCCAACTATGTGCAGATGTACCAGGAACCCATGTTGCAGTACCAAAACCAACTGTTGGTACAGTAAAGCTAACATCACCGACATCGGTAGAACCAAAAGCTTTTGCTTCTGTTTTATAAGGTTGAACATTTTTTGCAGTAGCAAGGTCTGCTTGTTCTTGTCCTAATGAAATGGCAATTTTATCGGCAAATTCTTTTTCTTCGGCAGTGTATTCAATGCCGCCGACTTCAGATAAGTTATCGTGCATTAATTTTTGTAAAGTAAGGTTAGGTAATAATTCATGTGTACCACCAATCATTTCATAGTCCATTGTCGTGCCAGTACCTAGAGCAGCGCCTTCGGCAGCTTTTACCATACGGTCGAAAATATCGATAACTACGTCACGTTTGTTATGACGCGCATAGTAATAAACTTCTGCAAAATCTGGAACTACATTTGGCGCTTTACCACCATCTGTGATTACATAATGAATTCTAGCTTCTTGAGGAATGTGCTCACGCATCATGTTTATCATCATATCCATAGCCTCTACACCATCTAATGCGGAACGCCCCTTTTCTGGAGATGCAGCAGCATGGGCAGAAACTCCGTGAAATCTGAATTTAGCAGATTTATTTGCCAATGCTGCACCAGCACTAGCTGCATTTTGTGCACCTGGATGCCAGTGAAGCGCAATATCTACATCGTTAAAAAGACCCTCACGAACCATATATACTTTTCCAGAACCACCTTCTTCAGCTGGTGTTCCGTAAAATCGAATGGTACCTTTAGATTTATTAGCTTCCAACCATTCTTTAGTTGAAATTGCCGCAGCGGTTGAAGCTGTACCGAATAGGTGGTGTCCGCAAGCATGGCCAGCTGCCTTATTTGCAGATTCCTTTACGGCTACTGCTTTTTGAGATAATCCAGGTAAAGCATCGTATTCACCCATAATAGCAATTATGGGACTGCCACTGCCGTATTCTGCTATAAATGCAGTTGGTATACCGGCAACTCCTTTTTCAATGGTAAAGCCAGCGTCTTGTAATGTTTTTTGTAATAGAGCAGAGCTTTGCTCTTCTTGGTAGCCCATTTCTGCGAATTCCCAGATATTTTGAGCAATATTTCCATAATCCTCACTTTTCTGCTCTAGATTTTTAAGAATATCTTTTTCACTCTTTTGAGCTTGCATTGTAAAAAAAGAAGTACTTAGTACTCCCAATAAAATTAAGGCTTTTTGCATTTTAGGTGTTGTTTGAGTTTAGACTATAAATATACTAAAAACACATTATTATTTTAAAGTGGAACGGCATTTGTTTAGTTTTGCAAATAATTAATATATTATGAACATACCACTTTCAAGCTATCCTAGAATTGTTATTATTGGTGGTGGATTTGGCGGAGTTTCTTTAGCCAAAAAACTAAGTAAAAAAGAAGTACAAGTCGTGCTTTTAGACAAGAATAATTATCATACTTTTCAACCCTTATTATACCAAGTTTCAACAGGCGGTCTTGAGCCAGATTCTATTGCCTATCCGTTACGAAAGGTTTTAATTGGATATGATAATTTTTATTTTCGTTTAGCTGAGGTAGATAATGTTGACCCGCTTAAAAAGAAAATCAATACAAATATAGGTGACCTTTCATATGATTATTTGGTTGTAGCTACCGGCTCTGAAACCAATTTTTACGGAAATGAAGAAATTGAGAAGAATGCCATGTCGATGAAGTCCATTCCGCAGTCGCTTAATCTTAGAAGTTTAATTCTTGAAAATTTTGAGCAAGCACTTTTAACCGATGAATATCATGAGCGAGATGCTTTAATGAATTTTGTTATCGTTGGTGGTGGTCCAACAGGGGTCGAGCTATCTGGTGCATTGGCAGAGATTAAGAAGGGTATTCTGCCTAAAGATTATCCAGATTTAGATACAAGAAGGGCACAAATTAATATAGTACAAGGCGGTGATTGTCTTTTGCCAGGATTTAGCAGTCAGGCTTCAAAAAAAGCGGAAGATTTTTTAGAGGAATTGGGAGTTCAAGTTTGGAAAGGTGTTCGGGTAACTGGTTACAATGGTAAAACCGTAACAACAAAAACCGATTTGGTTTTCGAAACTGCTACTGTAGTATGGGCAGCGGGTGTAAAAGGCGCGGGAATTAAAGGTTTAGATGCAGAAGATATATTAGCAGGTGGTAATAGAATCAATGTTAATGAATTTAATCAAGTTATAGGTCACCCCGATATTTTTGCCATAGGTGATATTGCTTATATGGTAACTGAAGATAATCCTCTTGGGCATCCAATGGTAGCGCAGCCTGCTATACAGCAAGGGAGACTTTTAGGGGAGAACTTAGAGCGGTTGCTGGCACATAAATCGATGAAACCATTTGAATACATTGACAAAGGTAGTATGGCGACAATTGGTCGAAATAAAGCCGTTTGTGATATAAAAGGATATCGTTTTCAAGGCGTCTTTGCTTGGTTTGTTTGGATGTTTGTTCACTTGTTTTTCCTAATCGGATTTAGAAATAGAACCGTTGTATTTATTAATTGGGTTTATAACTATATTAAGTTTGATCGTGAAGCTCGATTAATTATAAGACCTTTTAAAAGAGATTACAGTCAGTTTAAGGATTAGAGATTTTTTTTTCGCATAAATAGCTGGCAGTTAAAGTCTTGCCAAGTATGTCTTGGGTCATAATTTTTCAAATGTATTTAGTAGGAATTATTTTCTAAAGTAAGATTTCGTCCTATGAAAGTATTGGTTTTTAGCATAATATTCTTGTGTACTAGTGCGATTAAAGGGCAAACAGTTGAAAAATCATCTACAACATCACCATCATCATTAATTGGTTTATCAATTTCAGGGCATGCATATCCTACTTTCTTTAATGGTGAAAATCATCAGTCATTCATGGTTCAATATGGAGTTTCAAAAGTTACACAAATTGAGCTTCAAGGGTTTTATGATACGTATCTATTATCTGAAAGGTTTAGAACGAATATGGTGGGTAAGGTCTACTTGACTAATAAACTGTATTTGTTCTTAGGAATGGAAGTGGAAGCTGAAACTGGAAATTATGGAAATGTTCCAACTCCTTATAGACTTGGTTTTGTAGCTGGTACAGGTTATGATTTTAATGAAAATTTTATGATAGAGGTAAAAAGTAATGTTCAGCTGAATAATTCTAGAATTGGTGTCTTTGGTGAAAGTTTAATAGAAATGCCAGCTGTTTATACTATTGGTAGTAAGTTTAAATTTTAGTTGCTTTTTCGTGGATGGAAATTATTCATCACCTCTGCTAAATGTGAACGGTCTACATGCATATAAATTTCTGTTGTAGTAATACTTTCATGCCCTAGCATTTGCTGAATGGCTCGTAAATCAGCTCCATTTTCTAATAAATGTGTTGCAAACGAATGCCTAAACGTATGCGGACTAATATTTTTTTGTAGACCTATTGTAACTGCCAAATTCTTTACGATAGTGAAAATCATGGCCCTTGTTAATTGTTTCCCTCTTCTATTTAAAAATAAAATATCTTGAAATCCTTCTTTAATATTGAGGTGGACCCTTATTTCGTTTTGGTAAATATTAATATACTTTTTATTGACAGAGCTAATGGGTACAAATCGCTGTTTATCTCCTTTACCGGTTACTTTTATAAAATCTTCATCAAAAAATAGGTCAGATATTTTTAAGTCAATAAGTTCAGAAACCCGTAAACCACAACCATACAAAGTTTCAAGCATTGCACGATTGCGTTCCCCTTCATTAGAACCTAAATCAATAGCTTTAATTAATTTGTCTATTTCTTTTTCAGAAAGAGTGTCGGGTAATTTTCGCCCTATTTTGGGGGACTCGATTAAATCTAATGGATTGTCTTTTCTATAATCCTCAAAAATCAAATAGTTGAAAAAACTCTTAAGTCCTGATATAATTCGTGCCTGTGATCTAGGGTTAATTACTTTGGCAATCTCATATATAAAATGCTGCACGGTATCTTTTTCTATTTTAATAGGGTTGACAGATATTGCATGTGAATCTAAGAAAGACATTAGTTTCTCAATATCTCTAGTATAGCTTTGTATGGAATTTTTTGATAGTCCACGTTCTAACTTAAGATACATGGTATAATCTTTCAGAGCATGTTGCCAATTCATGGTTTAAAGATAGATAATACATTAATTAAAAATATAGTATGGATGGTATGAAATACTGGTTTTCTGGTATATAAATATTTATTGCTATTTTTTATATTTACTCAAATTAATCAATAAAATAACAATCATTAAAATTATTAAAGATGAAGAATTTTTTATTTTTAGCATTGGCAACCCTTACTTTAGGATCTAATGTGGTAAACGCACAATCAGATTACACTTTTGCTGCGGGCTTAGGTTTAGATTTATTTTCAGGAGTGACTTTAGTTGGTCCGAGTGCAAAATATTTCTTTGCCGAAGAACACGCAGGACAGGCAGAAATTATGTTTGAATCAGGGTTAACAACTATAACAGCACTTTATGAGTATCATGGTGATATTTCTGGAGCAGACGGTCTTCAGTGGTTTGCTGGTGCTGGTCCATCATTTTTATTATTTGGTAATGGAATAGGAACTGAGGTAGCTCTTAGGCCAGTTGTAGGTTTAGATTATAAAATTAATGGTGTTCCATTAGCTTTTTCTTTTGATTGGAGACCATTCATCGGTCTTGGTGACCTTCTTGGAAATGAAATTGGTGCTTTCGGCATTGGTGTTAGATATGTAATTGAGTAAAAATTTAATATTCATATTTTAAAAAGGGAAGCATAGCTTCCCTTTTTTTATACCCTTTTGTTGTATACTATTTGCTGTTTCAATTCGTTCTATGTTAATGAAAATTATACCATTTTACATGAAAAAGACCTTTTTGTTGCTAGTTATGATCATTTTTACGAGCCAAATTTTTGCTCAAGAAGGATTTAAAATGGGTATTCAAGCAGGTCTACCTTTTAATGATTTTAATGAGGCGCTTAGTGTTGTTGTTGGTGCTGATGTTTCATACATGTACCCTTTAGGTGAAGTAGTAGATATAGGACCTGCAATAGGTTTTATTCATGGTTTTGCAGAAACATTTCAATCTAATATTGTACGTGCCGATTTAAAACCAGTTCAGTTTGCCCCTTTATCAGCTGGTCTGCGGATTTGGACATCAAACGACTTCTCATTTGGGGGTAATGTAGGTTGGGCTTTAGGTGTTAGTGAGGGCAATGATGGTGGTTTGTATTACAGACCAACGATTGCTTATTTAATGAGTTCTAGTGTAGAGATCAATTTTTCATATACAGGTATTGAATTAGACGAGGCTACGTGGTCAACTTTAACTCTTGGTATTGTGTATAATTTTGAGCCGAAGTATAGAACACGTCGATAAGGCCAATAAGTACTTCAAGTATAATTTACTTCTACGATTTCTTGTTAAATTGTTAATCAACATTTGTTACTTTTGATACATGAAGATTATCATAATTAATGGCCCTAATTTAAACCTGTTAGGAAAAAGGGAGCCAGATGTTTACGGAGCTGAAACATTTGAAGATTACTTTTCAAAACTTCAATTCAAATTTAAAGATATAGAGTTAGAGTACTTTCAGTCTAATATTGAAGGAGAGCTAATTTCAAAAATTCAGGAAACAGGTTTTACCTATGACGGTATAATTTTAAATGCCGCTGCTTACACGCACACTTCGGTTGGTATTGGCGATGCAATAAAGGCAGTAACGACTTCTGTAGTTGAAGTGCATATTTCAAATACCCATAAACGCGAAGAATTCAGGCATGTTTCATACATTTCTGCTGCTGCAAGTGGTGTTATTCTTGGCTTCGGACTTAAAAGTTACGATTTAGCTATAGAAAGTTTTTTATTTTAAATACAATAAAGCTTTAACATCTGAAGGACTAACCTAATTCGTACATAGTTGTATAATCTATAACTATGAAAAAAATTGGTCTAGTACTTTTGAGCATATATTCTTTTTTAACAACATCGTGTAGTGATAAGGAAGATTTAGCGCTAACTCCTATTGTTGATGATTCCATTTCAATAAGCAATGCTTTTTCGAGCTTAACCTTTTCAAAACCATTAGATCTACAGTCCCCTCAAGACGGAACTAACAGAATATTCGTTGCAGAAAAAGGAGGTGTTATAAAGTCTTTTGACAACATTGACTCTACTGAAGTGGTCTCTATCTTTTTGGATATTTCAAATAAAACGGCTACGGCAAGTGAATTAGGCCTTTTAGGCTTTGCCTTTCATCCAGATTATAATACCAATGGATTTCTTTATGTTACCTATACACCGAGTGAGAGTTTGGCAGTTGTTTCTCGTTTTAAGGTTTCTGAGACGGATGCTAATATAGTAGATGAGTCAAGCGAAACTATATTATTAGAAATTGCCCAACCAGAAACTAATCATAATGGAGGTCAATTGGCTTTTGGTCCTGATGGTTATTTATACATTGCTTCAGGTGATGGTGGTGTTGCGGGAGACGCTGCTGGGAATGCACAAAACTTGAATACATTACTAGGTAAAATTTTACGAATCGATGTAAATAATCAAGATGCTGGTTTAAATTATGCCATTCCGGCTGACAATCCATTTGTGGAGAATGAAAATGCTAGAGGTGAAATTTATGCGTACGGACTAAGAAATCCATGGCGATTTAGTTTTGACAATCAGACCAATACTATCTGGACCGCCGATGTAGGTCAAGATGAGTTAGAAGAAATAGACCTTATAGTAAAAGGCGGCAATTATGGTTGGAATATTCTGGAAGGTACTTCTTGTTACCAAGAAACAGAATGCGATGCGACAGATTTAATCGCTCCGCTTTATGAATATGGCCATAGCAATAATGATAAATCGGTAACAGGTGGATATGTTTACCGTGGAAATAAATCACCCAATCTAAAGGGGTATTACATCTACGGTGATTTTATTTCAGGTAGAATTTGGGCTTTAGATCAAGCAGGAAATAATAAATTACTATTAGAAACTGGCTTAAGTATTTCTTCTTTTGGAATAGATGAAAATAATGAGTTATACCTGTGTAGTTTTGATGGTAAAATTTATGAGTTCACTACGGTAGATAAAGATTAATCTACTTTTTCTGACCTTAAATATTTTTCCTCAACATAGAAAGTGGCAAAAGGTAGAAGAGAAGCTGTTCCAAAAATGAGAAGCTTTTTTATGCCCCATTTTTTTTGATAGCCAACCAAAATTGTAAGTGCAATAAAAGCAATAAATAGTGCGCCATGAGCGTAGCCAACTAATTTATTCGGTCCGGGTATTTCTGCCCAGTATTTCAAAGGCATGGTTATTCCGAACAACGCCAAATAGGAGATTCCTTCTAAAATTGCCGTTGCTCGAAATAATTTTAACATACTATTACTTTATGAAATTATTTATAAATGAATTACTTCGTCATAAGCTGCTGCAACCGCTTCCATAACAGCTTCACTCATTGTTGGGTGAGGGTGAACCGCTTTTAAAACTTCGTGCCCTGTAGTTTCCAGTTTACGTCCTAAAACTGCCTCGGCAATCATATCGGTTACACCGGCACCAATCATATGACAACCTAACCATTCTCCGTATTTTGCATCGAATATAACCTTAACGAATCCGTCAGAAGCGCCAGATGCTTGCGCTTTACCGCTTGCTGAGAATGGGAATTTACCAACTTTAATCTCAATACCTTTTTCTCTTGCTTGCTTTTCTGTTAATCCAACAGATGCAATTTCTGGAGAACAATATGTACAACCAGGTATATTGCCATAATCTAATGGCTCTACATACATACCTGCTAATTTCTCAACACAAAGAATACCTTCAGCCGAAGCTACGTGAGCAAGAGCTTGCCCGGGTGTTACATCACCAATAGCATAATATCCTGGTATATTAGTTTGGTAATAATCATTTACCAATATTTTGTCACGGTCTGTAGCAATACCTACATCTTCTAAACCTATATTTTCAATGTTAGTCTTAATGCCAACTGCAGATAATACAATATCAGCTTCTAAGATTTGTTCTCCTTTGGCGGTTTTTACGGTTGCTTTAACTCCATCACCAGATGTATCAACAGAAGTAACCTCTGCAGAGGTCATAATTTTAACTCCTGCTTTTTTAAAGCTTCTCTCTAATTGTTTAGAAACATCTTCATCTTCAACAGGCACAATATTTGGTAAATACTCAACTACTGTTACTTCAGTACCCATAGAATTATAGAAGTAAGCGAATTCAATACCGATAGCTCCACTACCTACAACGATCATGCTCTTAGGTTGCTTGTCTAAGGTCATTGCTTCACGGTATCCTATAATTTTCTTACCATCTTGGGGTAAACTAGGTAATTCACGACTTCGAGCACCAGTGGCAATAATAATATTGTTAGCGCTATATTCTGAAACAGTACCGTCTTCAGCCTTAACCGAAACTTTCTTGCCAGCTTTTAGTGTACCATAACCTTTTATAACTTCAATTTTGTTCTTTTTCATTAAGAACTGAACACCTTTACTCATACCGTCGGCAACGCCACGGCTTCTTTTTACAACAGCATTAAAATCCTTGTCAACACCTTCAACCTTTATTCCGTAATCATCTGCATGTTTCAGATATTCAAATACTTGCGCAGATTTTAATAAAGCTTTAGTTGGGATGCAGCCCCAATTTAAACAAACGCCTCCAAGACTTTCCTTTTCAATAATAGCGGTCTTAAAACCTAATTGTGAAGCCCTGATAGCGGTTACATATCCACCCGGACCACTACCTAAAACAATAATGTCGAAACTGCTCATATTCTGTTTTTTTTGATATTTGAAATGAGGTGCAAAAGTACAAAACCAAATCGAAATTGAGAATAGGATTTTAAAATATGACCTTTAATTTCTTATTGTGATATTTTTAAAATTCAATTTTCTAATAACGAGGTATCTTATATTACTTAATAAACAATAAAGAGGCCTTTTTAGGCCTCTTTATTTAACTTAAAAAATGAATGTATTATTCAGCAGGTACAAATTTTAATGCAACTCCATTAATACAATGACGTAAACCCGTAGGTTCTGGACCATCTTCAAATACATGACCTAAATGTCCGCCACAGGTAGCGCAGTGTTCCTCTGTTCTTACACCATAAGTGTTATCAATTTCATACCCTACATTACCTTCAATTTCTTGATAAAAACTTGGCCAACCAGTACCAGAATCAAATTTGGTTTGACTTTTAAAAAGGGGGGTGGCGCAGGCAGCACAAACATAAGTCCCCTTCTTTTTAATCTTCAATAATTCACTTGAAAATGGGTTTTCTGTGGCAGCTTCACGCAAAACATAATATTCAGCTTCGGTCAATTCTTTTTTCCATTCAGCATTTGTTTTTTGAACAGTAAATTCTTTTGTGTTTTTTACCTTTATATCTGTGGCCATTTCTTTTTCTTGCGATGTACCCTTACAGCTAGCAAAAAGTACTAAAAGCGCTATTCCAATTTTCATTTTCATTTTCATTTTCATTTTCAATTTCAATTTTTTTAATCTGTCGTTATATTTTTATACACCTTTCAAGTTATTGTATTTACGTAACTTTTTAAGTTAAGGTTTTAAAAAAATATATAGAAATAAAAAAAAGTCTATGGGTTTACCCAAAGACTTTAGATGCTGTAAGTTTAGTTTCTAAAAACTAATCTAGTTTTATTTTTTGAATATTCTCTTCTTTCACTCCTAAACGCGCCATAACAGAATTAATATCAGAAGTGTCTAATTTGCCAGTTGTTGATTCTGCTGGTAAAATAGCAATTCTAAACACTTGATTATCAGTGTCGCCTGCTGGTAAAGTACTTAGGTCAAAATCTGATTCTAAGAAAATATTTACATCAAAGAAAGTATAATCAAAATTATATTGTAAAAGGCCTTGGTCTATTATTCTTGTTTGAGGCATTAATCTCCAAATATCTACTAAATCACCATTTCCATCTACGGTTTCATCCCATAACAAGTACACTAAAACTACATCTGTTTCAAAGACTTCTACAGTTTGAGGGAATTCATAAAAGATAGCGTAATCATTTTCAAGGGTAAAAGAACCTTCGATATCCATTACTTTTCCCAAGATGTTAATTCCATCCTGCCCATCGGCACCATCAATTCCGTCAAAACCATCATAACCCGCAGGTCCTTGTGGTCCTTCACATGAAATAAAAAATATAGCAACCAATGCTCCTAAAAATAAGTTCACTTTTTTCATATTAATATTTTTATTGATTTTTTGTATAAATATTTTATTCTTAATTCAAAAAGCGTTCCATTTTTGGTAATTCAATTTATAAATCGGATATTAACTGCTATAATTTTAACAAAAAACAAGCATTGTCGACCGTCTTTCTAAGATGATTAGCTTTACCCAAATAATTAAAAGATAATATGTCTAACGTAATAGTTCACTCTTTATTTACTGAATTTGATATTAACCTTTTTAAAAGTGGCAAACATTATCGCCTTTATGAAAAGCTTGGTTCCCATTTAATTGAAGTAGATGGTGTTAAAGGGACCTATTTTTCAGTGTGGGCACCGAGTGCTAAATCTGTATCTGTCATCGGAAATTTTAATGCTTGGAATGCTGGTGAACACAAGTTAAATGTTCGTTGGGATGCTAGTGGTATATGGGAAGGTTTTATCCCGAAGGTAGGAAAGGGTGAAGTGTACAAATATAAGATTCAGTCTAACAACAATGATATTTGGACAGAAAAGGCAGATCCTTTTGCAAGATTTTGCGAGCATCCACCTAATACTGCTTCAATAATATGGACAGCTGACCACAAGTGGAATGATAAGGATTGGATGGGTTATAGGAAGGAGAAAAATGGTTTAGATAAGCCTTACTCTGTTTATGAGGTTCATTTGGGTTCATGGAAAAAGAATGCAGATAATAAGTTTATGACCTACACCGAGTTGGCAGAGGACCTTGTTGCTTATGTTAAGGAAATGGGGTATACCCATATAGAATTTATGCCGATTATGGAGTACCCTTATGATCCATCTTGGGGGTATCAATTAACAGGTTATTTTGCACCTACTTCAAGATTTGGAACACCAGAAGAATTTAAATTATTGGTAGATACATTTCATCAGAACGATATAGGCGTTATTTTAGATTGGGTTCCTTCACATTTTCCGGAAGATGCACATGGTCTTGGTTTCTTTGATGGTTCAAATTTGTATGAACATCCAGATAGAAAAAAAGGATACCATACAGATTGGAAAAGTTTGATTTTTAATTACGGAAGAAACGAAGTTCGGGCCTTCTTAATTAGTAATGCACTTTTTTGGTTGGATCAATATCATGTAGATGGGCTTAGGGTAGATGCAGTTGCGTCTATGTTATATCTCGACTATTCTAGAGAAGAAGGAGAATGGGATCCTAATATATATGGTAACAACGAAAATCTAGAAGCGATATCATTTATTCGTGAATTGAATGAAGCTGTTTATTCTAATTATGAAGGCGTACAGACAATAGCTGAAGAATCTACGGCGTTTTCTGGTGTTTCAAAACCGGTAGAGCATGGTGGTTTAGGATTTGGAATGAAATGGATGATGGGTTGGATGCACGATACACTACAGTTTTTTCAAAAAGAACCAATTTATAGAAGACACCATCAAAACGACCTTACCTTTAGTATGACCTATGCTTTTACAGAGCATTTTATGCTACCATTTTCACATGATGAAGTAGTATACGGAAAGCAATCTTTGGTATATAGAATGCCAGGTGATGAATGGCAGCGTTTTGCTAACTTAAGGCTACTTTTTGGGTACATGTTTACACATCCTGGCACAAAACTTATGTTTATGGGTGGTGAGTTTGGACAAACTGCAGAATGGAATTTTGAACAAAGTTTAGATTGGCATTTGTTGCAATATGAAGGTCATGCTGGAATTCAGAATTTTGTTAAAGATTTGAATCATCTATACAAAAGTTTACCTGCGATGTATGAAAAGCAATTTAGCCCAGAAGGTTTTCAATGGATAGATTACAGCGATCATGAAAATTCAGTACTAGCTTATGTTCGTAAAGGTCATGATGAAGAAAATGATTTAATAGTAGTGTGCAATTTCACGCCAATTCCGCGCGAAAATTACCGAATAGGCATGCCTAAAAAAGGTAAGATTAAAGAGATTTTAAATAGTGATGATGGTAAATATGGTGGTGGCGGTAATACGAATAAAGTTATCAAAGTTTCAACTAAGGCTTCTCATGGACACAAAAAATCAATTGAAATTACAATTCCACCATTAGGAATTGTAATTTTAGGGTAGTAATTTTAATCTAAACGGTTCACCGTAAACATTTTATGATTACTTTTTGGTGTTTATTTGATACCTTTTTAACAACATTTTCATGATAACAAATACAGAGCTTGAATATAAAGGTAATTTATACCCTAATCATATAGTCGAGTTTACACAAGACACAGATAAGTTGTATTTCACAACAGAGAACGGTGTCGTTTTACAAATTACAATTCTTCGGGGTAGTGTAGTTCGTTTTAGATATGCTACGAACTACAATTTCGAACCAGATTTCTCTTACGCCATTGACCCTGATAATACGATGGGTTATAGTAAGTTAGATGTTGATGAGAACAATTCAGAGTATATAATATCTACCGCAAGGTTAAGTATTTTGGTAGATAAGAAAACGCTTAGAACCCAAATTTCAGATTTAGCAGGTAATATTATAAATGAAGATGAGCTAGGTTTTCATTGGGAAGAGAACTACGAGTACGGTGGAAACACCGTTAAAATGAGTAAGATTTCTCAAATAGGTG
>RCMY010003860.1_pt1 | contig 13131 bp, 15 predicted proteins | sample 2041341 | NCBI WGS metagenome assembly RCMY01 (sample SAMN09708234, study PRJNA481090) | Marine sediment metagenome, whole genome shotgun sequencing project. | reverse complement strand
TCGATTATAACGATCTTAAAGATTGTCATTTATCCATCCAACTCAGTTTGGATGGATTTTCTTTTTGTATCCTAGACATAGATACAAATGAGATTTTTTTGATTAAGCATTTTTCGTTTAAAAACAAATCTCCTAATCCGGAAAAGCATTTAGAAAATGTTGCTCAATTATTTGAAACGGAAGAATTGCTGCAACAAAAGTATGGCTCTGTAAATATTACACATGTCAATAATTTGTCTACTCTTGTTCCTAAAGCTTTATTCGATTCTGATAGTTTAAAACAGTACATTAAATATAATTCTAAAATTTACAAAAATGATTATATCGTTTTTGACCCGATTGAAAATCACGATATCATCAATGTTTATATACCCTTCGTCAATATAAATAATTTTTTTTTAGATAAATTTGGCGGATTTGAATACAAGCATGCAGCAACAATTCTTGTAGATAATTTACTCAATACCTATAAATTCAGTGAGCGACCTCATGTTTTTGTGCATGTTTTAGAAACGGAGCTAGAAATTGTGGTGATAGCTCGTAATAAACTATTGCTGTACAACTCCTTTTCTTACGAAACAAAAGAAGATTTTATGTATTATATTCTGTTCATAGCAGAGCAATTACAATTGAATCCGGAAAAATTTGAATTGATTCTTTCCGGTTTTATTGACAAAGAAAGTGATAAATATAAAATGGCTTATACCTATATTCGCAACGTAAGTTTGCTTGAAAATAGATTTCAATGCAGTTTTGACACATCCATAAGCGAAGTCACCAAAAGGCAGCATTTCACCCTTTTAAATCAATATTAATGCGAATTATATCAGGCAAGCATAAAAGCAGACGAATTGTAGCACCGCAGAATTTACCGGTTCGCCCTACCACAGATATGGCGAAAGAGTCATTGTTTAATATCTTGAATAACGATTATTATTTAGATCAAATTGCGGTTGTAGATTTATTTGCTGGTATCGGAAGTATCAGTTTTGAATTTGCGTCAAGAGGCACAAAACAAATTACAAGCGTAGATCAACATGCCGGATGTATTCAATTTATTACTAAAATTAATCAAGAACTGGAATTAGGTTTGCAAATTATTAAAAGTGATGTGTACTCTTTTTTAGCAAAGACAAATCAAACATTTGACGTTATTTTTGCTGATCCGCCTTATGATTTTCCACCGGAAGAGTTTCAAAAAATTGTAGATTTAGTTTTCGAAAGAAATCTTTTATTAGAGGATGGTACGCTAATCATCGAACATTCTAAACAAACGGATCTTTCAGATAACGATGCTTTTATCAAATCTAAAACCTATGGTGGTAACATGTTTAGTTTTTTTCAGAACCCGTCGTCTTAAAACTATTCCAGCCAAAGTTTAAAATCTTTCACTCTTTCGCGACTTACAATAATTTCCAAGTCTGGAAAATTTTGTAATTTAATTTGCAAACGACTGTTAGAATAAGAAATAATATCTTTTATTGCTTCTATATGGATGGTGCATTTTCGGTTTACCCGAAAGAATTTTATCGGATTTAAAGACTCATCTAGCTGCTCTAAAGTAGTATCAATTAAATAATTTCTGCTTTCATTGGTATAAATATAAGTCGCTTTATTCTCGCTGTAAAAACATGCAATTTCAGAAATCGGAATTATTTTTAAATGTTGACCAACTTTGATTGTGAACCTCTTTTTATATTCTTTATCAAAAGGGTTTACCAACATTTTTTTTATTTGCTGCACATCAAATTGTAAATCAGTAGGTTTCGAATTATTTTGACGATATTTTTCAATGGCTTGTTTTAGTTCATCTGTATCAATCGGTTTTAATAAATAGTCAACACTATTCAATTTAAAGGCCTTTAGAGCATATTCATCAAAAGCTGTGGTGAAAATAATCGCACTTTTCACTTCAATTTCTTCAAAAATTTCAAAAGATAATCCATCAGACAATTGAATATCTAAAAGTATCAAATCAGGATTTTCATTATTGGAAAGCCATGCCACAGATTCTGCAACCGAATGCAACATGGTTTTTGCTTCTATTCCCAAATTTAAAAGCAAGCGATATAACCTTCGAGCAGCTGGCTTTTCGTCTTCAATAATAATTACATTCATTTTTTGACTCCTTTCTATTTATAATTCCATTTAAACCTACTTCCAATACTCTCTTTTATCTTCATTCATGTATTCTTTTATTTTTCTTTCTTCCCAATCTTTGGTGAAAAGAAATTGTTTTCCGAAAACGCCATAGGCATGAAATGCTAAACCAATTCCCCAAAATATCGCTGTGGAGAATGTCCAAAATGACATCTCTTCTGGATCTGTATTTTTCAATATCATAAAAGCAATAAATGCATTTACAACCAAATACCAAAATAAATGGGCATAAAAACCCTTAATTTTATTAACTCTCTTTTTTGCTTGCAAGTATTTATCTTGCTCTGTAAAATCTTTCATTTCTTTAGTTTTTTAGGTTAAACCGGATTAACTATTCCCAATATTGTTTTTCGTCCTCTTTCATAAACTCACGTACTTTTCGCTCTTCCCAATCTTTTCCGAATATCGGATTGTATCCAAAAGCGTGCATTCCTTGAAAAAGTAAGCCAAATCCCCATCCAAACATCGGAAACCAAAACCATTGAATAGTATTCGATGAAAACCGGTACCAAAGAAAGATTAAAAACGGAATTACCACACAATACGCTATTAAACTTGCATAAAATCCTTTGATCTCTTCTACTCTCTTTTTTGCTCTATAATATTTTGTTTCTTCGTTTATATCTGTTGTCATCTGTGTAATTTTTTGGGTTAATAATGGTATTCTAGCAATAAAATAGCCTTTCTCTACTCCTATTTCTACTTTTTTTTGGGTGATTAAATTATATCTTTCTTTGATATTGTTCAAACCCACTTTGGTACTGTTGGTCAGAACCGATTTTTCATTGAGATTATTCGATACAGTCAAATAACCATTTGCTTCACTAATCTTAATTTTTAATGGATTCTCACTTGAAATTACATTGTGTTTTACGGCATTTTCTAATAAAATTTGTAAGGATAATGGTACAATCTTATAATCGGGATTTGAAATTATTTTGGGCAATTCAAAATGAATGGCGTCTTCAAATCGCATTTCGAGTAATTCCATATAGCTTGCTGCGAATTGCAACTCTTCTTCCAAAGGGATTAAATCTTTACTTTTTTGTTCTAAAACATAGCGATATACTTTTGATAATTTTGTGGTAAATTTTTCAGCCAATTCTGGGTTTTCTCCGATCAATGAGGTCAATACATTAAGACTATTAAATAAGAAATGCGGGTCTAATTGACTTTTTAGACTTTCGTATTTAGCTGTTTCAGTTTTTGCAACAATTTGCGACTCATTTACTTTTTGCTCTGCATTCGCCTTGTAAAAATAAATCAGATAAAACAGTAAGGTAATTAAGACCGTAATCGAAATGCTAAACAAAAAATAACTTTTTGAACCCTCTAAAAAAGTTGCGGGATCATGGTTATAAAATAATACCGAAACAACAAATCGCAACACAATCAATACAAAAACGGATAGAACTAATGATCCGGCAAAACCATAAATTAATTGCTTTTTAAAGTCTGTTTTCCAAGGATAATTTTTTGTGATATATCGAAAGTAATAACCGTTTGCGAGCGTTAAAACTAGGGCGTACAAGATGTAAATTCCGTAATTCTGCATATTGTAACGCCAATTTTCACTAAGTCCGTCACCGAAATAGAACATCCCTAAGAAAAAAACAATTGTTCCTAGAAGTAAAATAGTTTTTATATTAGTTGTAATTTCCTTCATTTTACTACTTAAAATTTTATTTCAAAGCTAAGATCTTTATTTATCAATTCAAATTTAGCATCTTCAAATTGTGGCGGACCAAAATTCATCACATTATTTGTTATTCCGTAGTCTTCTATCGGCATGCCGTTTTCTTCAAAATCCATTTTTCCGTTTTCATTTGCATCGTGAAAACAAACAACCGCATAGGTTTTTGGTTCTAAACCTTCAAAAACAACCTGTGTATTTCCATCTTTTATAACCGATTCCTCATTTCTAATGGAATTTTTGGTTATAAAATTACTTTCAGAATCGTACAATGCGAAATAGACCTTTCCTGTATCAGAGCGAATATTGTTTATTTCTATGCTTATGTTGTAAGCTTCCTTTTTGAGATCTCCTATATGATCGTTATCTCCCGTTTGTGCGTAACCCAGTTGACTAAAAACATAAATTACAATAAATACTAAAATTCTTACCATGACATTTAAATTTAATTGTTATTAATTATTGATGGAACAAAATTGTGGCAATTCAAACAATTATAAAATTAAATTCTACTGAGTTGTAAAAAAACAGGGATGAACTGTAAAAAAACCATCGTTAAAAAAAATAATTGTGTACATCGTAAAATCTTTTGTAACAAAACCTTTAATTTTACTACTAATCATTAAATTGATAACTGTGTGACCCGGGAACTTGAAAAAGAATTCGCAAAAGAATTAGAAAGTAATCAGAATATCATTCATAAAATTTGTAGATCATATACAAATAGTGATGCCGCGCACAAAGATTTGTTTCAAGAAATTACAATTCAACTTTGGAAAGCTTATCCTAAATTTCGAGGAGATTCAAAATTTAGCACTTGGATGTATCGTGTTGCTTTTAATACAGCAATTTCGTTATATCGAAAAACAAAGCGAAATATAGAAACCACGCAAATTTACGACAACTTAAAAGAGTTGGAATATCACGATTATGACGATTCAAAAGACAAACAATTGCAATTATTATATGATGCAATTTATAGTCTAAATGATATTGAAAAGGCGCTGGCTCTTTTATATTTGGAAGATAAAAACTATAAAGAGATTGCTGAAACACTGGGCATTAGCGAAGTAAATGCGCGAGTAAAGATGAATCGTACAAAAACAAAGTTAAAAAATATTTTAAATCCATAAAAATGGACCAATTAGATAAATTAAAAAATATTTGGCGCGATCAAGGTGAGTCGCCTATAAAATTTTCGGAAGGAGATATTTTTGAAATGGTTCAAAAAAAATCTTCCTCTATCGTAAAATGGATTTTAATCATTAGTTTGTTAGAATTTATCTTACCGAATTTGATCTTGTTTTTTACTGATTTAGATGCCGCACGAAGATTGTATGAAAATTATGGTTTGGTAAAAATTATGAGAATTTATACGGTAATTCATGTTCTCGTAATTTTAGGTTTTATTTATTGTTTTTATAAAAACTATAAAAACATATCCGCAGAAAATAGCGTTAAAAAGCTCTTGAAAAGTATTTTAAATACGCGTAAAACAGTAAAATATTATATTTATTACAATATTGGAATGGCTGCCATTATTGGAATTCACCTATTTTATAAAATCTTTAACTCCCCTATTTTCACACAAAAACTTCCTGAAAACAGCAGTATGATAGTCGTTTGGCTTATTGCTTTAGGTCTTTTTGCTTTTGCGCTATTTTTATTTTGGGGATTTTATAGAATACTATACGGAATTCTACTCAAAAAATTGAACCGCAATTATAAAGAATTACGAAATAACGAATAGAGATTGGTTTTTTTCGATTAAATTTTATAAAACAAAACACAATCTGGTGGTGCTACGTCGAACATAGCGAGTTTTTAATTTTCAAATTTGAAACTTAATTTCAGTCTTTCCATATTTTTCTCCGTGTACCTCTGCACACACTCTGTGAAACTCTTTGGAACAAACTGTATGTAGGTAATTTCACAGAGTTTCTCAAAGAAAAAAGAATTTTCATAGAGGAATAAAGTTTGCATGTTGCCCACTCAAAACAAAATAGAGCCCATATTCTTTAGGTTATGAACGAACGGTAGAAAGAAATATAGCCACTAAATAATATCCAAATCCCCTTTTCCTTCACGTATTATTTCAATTTCATCACTTGTGAGATCAATTACGGTTGATGCCAAATTATCACCGTAACCACCATCAATAACCAAATCAACTTTATCTTTCCATTTTTCATAAATCAATTCAGGGTCGGTGGTATATTCAATCACATCATCATCATCTCTAATAGAAGTAGAAACTATTGGATTGCCTAATTCTCTTACGATTTCTCGGATAATATTATTGTCAGGAACGCGAATACCCACTGTCTTTTTATTCTTAAATCCCTTCGGAAGATTAGTATTTCCATTTAAAATAAAGGTATACGGACCAGGAAGAGCTCTTTTTAAAATTTTATAGATTGGTGTTTCGATTTGCTTCACATAGTGTGATAAATTGCTCAAATCATAACAAATAAATGAAAAATTAGCTTTATCTAATTTAACACCTTTCAATCTGGCAACCTTTTCAAGTGCTTTATTATTGGTTATATCACAACCCAACCCGTAAACAGTATCTGTAGGATAAATAATTAGACCCCCATTTCTTAAAACCTCCACAGCTTTCGAAATTTCTCTCGGATTTGGATTTTCGTTATAAATTTTAATGATTTGTGACATGAAATACTATTGAATTGTAACACAATAAAGTTCAAATTTACTCAATAAACTTTGTTTTTTACATAAAATAAGAAAATTCTTAAAAGCGTTTTATTCAATCCATTTATAAAAAGATTTCAAAAAAAAACAGGCCTAAAAAATAAGTCTGTTTTTAATTTAATACTATAGTAAGATTTTTTATTCTACTACTAATCTAAAACCTTCCCCGTGAATATTAATGATTTCAACTTTATCATCGGGTTTTAAATATTTACGTAATTTCGCAATATACACATCCATACTTCTGGAAGTGAAATAGTTGTCATCTCTCCATATTTTTGTCAACGCTAATTCACGCGGTAATAAATCATTTTTATACAAGGTTAAAAGCTTTAATAATTTATTTTCTTTTGGTGATAATTTTCGTGGTTCTCCTTTTCTAAAAGACAATTGACGCAATTTTGAATTTAAATGAAAATCTCCAATTTCAAACTCAAATTGATTATCATCTGTTAAGGTATCCGTATCTTTTCGTTGCAAAATTGCCTTAATTTTATACAATAAAACTTCCGAATCAAATGGTTTATTCAAATAATCATCTGCACCAACTTGATATCCTTTTAAAACATCTTCTTTCATGGTTTTTGCAGTTAGAAAAATTATTGGAATATCAGCATTTATGGATCTAATATCTTTTGCTAAAGTAAATCCATCCTTTTTTGGCATCATGACATCTAAAATACAAATGTCAAAATCATCATTTTTAAAAGAAATGAGTCCGTCAAGTCCATCTTTAGCATGGGTAACGTCATAATCATTCAGTGCTAAATAGTCTTTTAAAACGGTTCCAAAATTGGGATCGTCTTCTACGAGTAATATTTTTTTATTTGCCATAGTATTACGTTTTAAATTAATGGTATTTTCACAATAAAAGTGCTGCCTTTTCCTTTCTCACTTTCAACATGAATTGTACCGTTATGTTGTAAAGTTATACTTTTTACATAAGAAAGTCCGAGTCCGTGCCCTTTTACTTTGTGAATATTTCCTGTTTGTTCTCTATAAAATTTATCAAAGATTCTTCTTTGAACGCCTTTTGTCATTCCGATACCTTGATCCTTAATTTTAAGGATAATATTATTTCCTGCATTTTCAGTATAAAGATCAATTTTGGGTGCATCATCTGAATATTTAATTGCATTATCTAAAATATTGGTAATCATATTTGTCAGATGAAACTTACTTCCTAAAACTTCTGATAAAGCAGCTTCTATATGTTCATGAATATAGCCTTTTTTATCTGTTATAATCAAATTCACATGTGAAATAGCATCTTCAATTATTTCGTGTAAATCGACCACATCTTTGGTTACATCCAACTGATTTTTTTCTAATTTTGAAATTCTCAAAACATTTTCAACTTGGGCGTGCATTCGTTTATTTTCTTCGCGAATCATCTCTACATAGCGAATCACTTTTTCTTGATCATTGATTATTTTTGGATTTTTTATCGAATCAATGGCTAAATTAATAGTCGCAATCGGAGTTTTAAACTCATGCGTCATATTATTAATGAAATCCGTTTTAATTTCAGAAATCTGTTTTTGCTTAAATAACTGATAAATTGCACTACCAAATGCTAAAATTATAATAAAAATGAACAAGGCTGACAACAACAAAATCCATGAAATATTCGATAAAATAAACTGCTTTTTATCCGGAAAACTTACATGAAGCGAATAATCGCTCAACCCGTCATTATCAACAAACAAGGGAACAGCATAACTGTATTTATCTTGTTTTTTAAAATTACCCGACTTTACTTTTGTAATTAAGTCATCGTTAAAAACTCCAAATTCAAAATTCGTTTCAATATTTCTTGCCAATAACTCATTATCTAAATTGAGTTGAATCTCATTGTTACTTACCCTTTCATAAATAGGTCGTCTTGAGGCAATATTTTGGTTGTATTCTTCTAAATTTAATTTATCGTATTTATCAAGTCTCTCTAATTTTACAATTCTTTCTTTTGGCGATAATTCGACAAAATCTTTCGATTTAAACTCAATATTTTCAATTTCTGTTTCCTGTTGGCGAATAAAGGTTTTAAAATTGATAGAATCAGATTCAAAAGGTGTTATTTGCGTTTTATAATCATTTTCAATAATGCTTTGACGAAAGGTAAATGTCTCATTTCTTACGGTATCAATTCTTTCAAAGAACATATCTTTTACACCTCTTTCTTTCAGATGCTGCATACTGTCTAAAACTGGAGCCCACTCATTTACATTATCTCTAAATTCTCTTTCTTGAATGGTTTCAGAAACTTTTGCTAATGCAAATTTCACACTCGTTGAGAATTGCTGCTCACGTATTTCAATAGAACTTTTTATCCAAAAAATCTGTACCGTAATAATTCCAATTAAAGCGATACTCATGAGCACTATCAATAGTGCAAAAATACGTTTACTCATTAGGACAAATTTAGGATAAGTTTTAGGTTTTTTTAATTGTTTTAACAAATGTTAACGACCAATAGTAACAATTTAACAATTATTTAAGAAAAATGCAAAAACGCAGCACTCTAGTTTGCTAAGATTTTCTCATGAATTTCTTTTACTTGCTTTTTACTTTCCTCTAAATCAACATTATAAATAACATACGTAGAATTAGCTATTTTAAAATCATCCTTTAGTTGATTATTAATTCTTGCCAGCACATTTTCTCTTGTAGTCGTATCTCGCTTCAATACCCGATCGATTTTAACCTCTATTGGAGTTGTAACCGTAATTATCGCATCAAAATTACCTTGGTTATTATTTTCAAAGATGATGGCATTCTCTTGCAGTACGTATTTTGCAGTTTGATTTTGTATCCAAGATTTAAAATGTTTATCAACTTCCGGATGTACAATTGCGTTAATTTCCGCTAGTTTATTTTTGTCATGAAAAACAAGATCGGCTAGATATTTTCTATTTAAAATGCCAGAATTATAAGATTTTTTTCCAAAAGTTTGTATCAATTTCTTTATAATTGTTTCAGAAGAGTGCATTAGTTTTTTAGCTTCATCATCTGCATAATAAACCGGAATTCCTAAAGCTTCAAACATTTTTGCTACGGTGGTTTTTCCGCTACCAATACCGCCTGTGAGTGCTATAATTTTCATCTATTAAAATTTTATATTAATCTAAAATGAAATTAATAAAAATTTTCTGCATCGATCAACCGCTTTGCTTTCGCATAAAAAATTTAATTATTTAGGTTGGTAAGCAAAAAATTAATTTTGTTTATGCTCATTTCATATCACTATTTTTTAATCAAAAATTCAATTTTATTCGGAACTAGTTTTGCATCGAATAAAATCTCAGGCTTCTCTATGATTTTCGGAATTAAATAATCCAGATTATTGTCTTCGGTTTCTTTATAATCACAAATTACTTGAAAACTATTTTCTGATATTTTATTATAATCTGTCAAAGCCACCTGATACACCACCTTAATTTCTTTAGGAAAGGTGCTGATATAATAATTTTTAGGCAAATTAATAACTTGATACGAAATTTGAAATGAGCCTTCTGTAATTTTTTCTACCTCCCCTTTTATGGTGGTTTGCTCTAAATCTAATACAACGGAATTATTCGGAGCAATTAACTTTAACTCTTGTTCAAAAGAACTTGAAATATCGAGTAAATCTAATTTTTCTGTTTTTATTTCAGTAATCGAGTCAATAAATTTGGTTGGACCTGAAACCTTTACAAGGTTAGGGTGTAGCGTATATTTTTTAACCAAATTATACCCTGTTTTAAAATTTAATTTGGCTTCCGAAATAATCGGTACTTTTTTCGATTTTTTCACTCCGAGGTCAAAAAATAAAGTATCCGGTTCCATCTTCAAAACCTTTGTTTCTGCGGTAAGTTGCGCCTGCAGATAATTAATTTTCGATTTGGATAAGCTGTAATATATGGTACCTTCTTTTCTTTTCAAATCGGTTAAGCTATAATTTAGGTTTTTCGTTTTAAGACTGTATTTCAATAGCTTGTAGCCAATCGTATTTATGCTTAATTTTATGGTAGCTGATGGTTCATTTTGAAGTAATTTATTATTCGGTATTTCTGTATAAACCATTTTAAATTCGACATCGGCAATATAATTTTTAGACAATTTAATCAGCATCCAAAATAAAATAGACATTGCCAAAAACAACAAAAAAACGCGTAGTTTTTTATTGTTTTTCAAGGAATCCATTTTACTCTGTTGCTTTGGTTTATTCATCTATAATGTAACATAAAAGTATAAAAAAAGTCCTATCGAAATAGAACTTTTTCAATAAAGAATTTCGTAAAACCTATTATCGCGTTAGAATCCCAGAAGAATTTCTCTTTTTCCATTTTGAACAAAATGTCAAAAACCAAAATTCTGCTATTTAGATTCCCATTTTTATGGGAATGATAATTTCAACAGAAACCGCGAGACAAGAGCCCCAGAATTCTTTTTGATTAAAGACTTATTTTTTTTTGGTTTCGACGGGTAAGTATTTTTTACTCATCTCCATAGAAATAGATGATCTTTCAAATTTAATTTTTCCAGCACCAGTTTCAATTACGCAGGTATTATCGCTATCGATTAAATCAACTATTTTGCCGTGAATACCGCTTGTCGTAACAACTTTTGCTCCTTTAGTAATAGAAGCCTGAAATTTCTTCTCATTTTTCTGACGCTTTATTTGTGGGCGAATCATGAAAAGATACAGCACTAAAAACATTAACGGAATTAGAATAAAATTCCCAATAGAACTACCACCTGCTTGTAAAAAAATACTTTGAATCATTATTTTAAATATTATATATTAACTATTTGTTCGAATTTTTGCCTTTGGCGTTACTTGGGCGAGAACAGTTATCACCTCACGACCCATATCTGTATTTGTTGTAAGGGTAACTTGTTTTTGCTGCTTATTAGGTTTACCCGTAGTATTAAATATCACTTTTACTTCACTAGATTCTCCCGGCATGATTGGCTCTTTCGGCCATTCTGGTACCGTGCAACCACAACTTCCTTTCGCTGAAATAATGATAAGTTCTGATTTTCCGGTATTTTTAAATTCAAATACTGTTTCTACAATGTCGCCTTCATTTAAAGTACCAAAATCGTGTTCCGTTTTATTAAAACTTAATTTTGGACCACCTTTTTTAATTTCGGAATCTCTTTTTTTAGCTAATTCTAAATTTTCCTGTTTAATTTTTGAAGTTGGAGCCTCATTACAAGACACAAAAAACAAACACATTGTTAAACTCAAAAATGAAACTGCTATTCTTTTTTTCATGTTTAAAATTTTATTTAATTGTACAAAAATAGAAATTATTATAACAAACCTCTACCGATTTTCTTTAGTTTATTTTCTTTATTATAATCTTTCAAAAGCTTATCTAAAACACCATTGATAAAATAACTGCTTTTACTAGTCGAATAATCTTTCGCAATTTCAATATATTCATTAATGGTAACTTTAGCAGGAATTGAAGGAAAATATAAAAATTCAGTAATTGCCATTTTTATCAAAATTAAATCGATTTCGGCAATACGTTCTGCATCCCAATTGGGTGTTTTATTGTTTATATCATCGGTGTATTCGGTATGATGCAAGACCACTTTTTTGAATAAATCAGTAAGAAACTCTTTATCATCTTCCTTAATTTCAAAATCATTCAATTTAAAATCTTTCTCATTTTTCAGTTGCTTGATAGATTTATAAATCCAAGTATTCACTAACGGATAATCATCTACCCAACTTAAATTCACACTTTCATAAAAATCAAAAATTTTATCATTTGGTGCAACTACTTCTTCAAATATTCGAAGAATAAATTCTTTATCTTCCGCAAAACCAGCTTCCGGTGAAGCTAAATATTCTTGGTAAATTTTACTCGCTTGTATAGAATCCCAAATAACTCGAATATATTCTCTGTTATCTTTCCAATGATCCAATTTTTTTTGAGAAATATAGGCAGCGATATCTTCGCTGTTTTCTATAGCTTGAATAATTTTATTCTCAATAAAATTTAAATTTGGATTTTTATCTTCTGCGGTTGCCAGATATTTTTTCTTTTTAATTTCAAGATGCTCTAGCGCTAATTTCTTCACTTCTACTAACAAGAGCAACTGCAACACATATAAATCAAATGCTTTTTGGGTGCTGAATAGTAAAAATTTTTCTTCCTTAACTAAATCATCACTTTTTGATTGTAATAATGCGTAAACAGATTGCATTACTTTAATTCGAATGTGTCTTCTATTTACCATAATTAAAAAGATCGTAAGTTATCAAACTATATTTTTATTATTTCCAGCTGCAAAATTACTGATTTTTTTTGAGTCATTGATTTTTTAAAATTAAAAAAAACTTAAATTAAACTTTAACTTCAAAGTTATCCGGCTCTTCTGTCTGAATATTTAGAAAACCCTTATCTTCGCTAAAAAAAGTTAGTCTTATAATAAACCACCATAGATAGAAAATTTATAGGTTCTGAAAAGCGATTTTATTGCCAAAAGTTATTGAGTTATTAGCAGAGTCAAATGAAAGCTGGGAGGATGCTACACAAGTTGCTGTTAAAGAAGCATTAGAAAAT
>RCMY010003859.1_pt1 | contig 13132 bp, 14 predicted proteins | sample 2041341 | NCBI WGS metagenome assembly RCMY01 (sample SAMN09708234, study PRJNA481090) | Marine sediment metagenome, whole genome shotgun sequencing project. | reverse complement strand
ACCTCTGGGATATGGCCAATATAGATCCTATCTACCATATTGTACAAAAGGTTGATAATCTGAGCGGTAATGGCTGGGACTGCCATGCTAAAAAGTAATTTCTTGATGCTTCCAGTCCCCAAATCCATCTGTTTCTTATTTTCCATTTCACTTCTCCTCTTATTGTGCAAATTTATCTATAATGTTAATGTTCTGATACATTTTGTTCAACACTTCTTCCATAGCTTGGTATTGCTTGGGGGTAATATCTTGGGTCAGAAGGTCAAAAAAATCTTTTTGAACTTGGTGTAATTTTTCTACCATGGGCACTGCCTCTGGCTCAATCTTTAGATGGATACATCTTTTGTCGATATTATCTATTTCATAGGACAAATACCCTCTCTTGTACAGGCCATCGACAGATTTTGATATCATGGACTTGGACATAGCCCGGTACTTGGCAATGTCGCTGGCCGTATCCAAGGGTTCATTATTATACAAAAACAAGAGCACATCAATCTCGTTTTGGGTGAGCTTAAGGGACTCTGCCAGGGGGTAGAAGATTTTTTCGTAGGCTTTTTTTAGTTTCCAGCTGAAAATCAGAAAAAAACTGTTTTTGCCCTTGTCAATCTTGTGTTTCATTTCCTCTCCTTCCTGTATGAATATAGTTCAACATTGAACTATATTACCATAGTTCCCTAGTTTTTTCAATGCCTAAAGAATCTAAGGCTTACTGCGCTAAATCAGGTTATAAAACCCTTATATTGGGTATTGAAAGGGTAAAGGAAAGGAGCAATAAGATGAGCTTGAATAAGTATTCTTTTGGGGATAAATTGATTGTTTGGGGTAGCTTTTTCATTTTTTTTATAGGAGCTCCCATGCATTTTGTCTATGAGTTTTCGGGAAATAACCCTCTGGTGGGCTCCTTTGGTATTGAGTCCTTGCTGATGGATATCCTAATCTTGTTTGTGGCGATCTTATTGGGCCAAGTCATGGCCTTGCATTTTTATACCTTCACCAAATCTTACAACGGTAAGGCTTCCCTGGGCCTGAGCCTTTTGATCATTTTGGTTTTTGTGACCTTTACCTTCTATCCCCCACGGCTGCCGATTTTTAAAGATTCCGTAACGAAGACCTATGGCATCCACCAAGTCAAATAAAAAGCATCCGCTTTGATTCCATAGACTGGGCTTCAAATCGGATGCTTTACTTTTACTTTTATTTTTAATTTTAATTTTAAACTTTGCTATATTTCCTTCAGGCAGTCATTTTTTACAATTTTACAAAGTTTGAACATCAAAGGGATATAGGTCACCACAAACACTGATGTAGCAATACAAGTTGCTGGCTTATGTGCTTTTTTGGGAATTGTCATCCCCCATATCGCACCCATAGAGAACAGGCAAAATTTAAGCAGTGCAAAATCCTTCCATGTTGATTGTTTAGCAAATTCATTTCCATAATTTAATAATTTTCGCATAGCAATCCTCCTCATCATATAAACAGATTCACCTATATCATATCACTTTTTTAATCAAAGGTATAGGCAGGATTTTGAAATTTCAGATTATATTGACTTATATTTATTCCCCTATTTTATTTCTTATGCTCATCATTTTCATATCAGTGTTAGCAATGGTTTCTGCACATTGCCTTAATTCAGCTTCAATTTCTTCGCTATTCTTTATATTTTCTTTGTATTTTAGTTGGTGCTCTAAGCTGGCCCAAAAGTCCATAGCAACCGTACGAATTTGTATTTCAACTCTGACAAATTGTTTTTTGTCAGAAAAGAAAACCGGTACTTCAACAATTAAATGGTAACTTCTGTACCCATTAGGCTTAGGGTTTTTTATATAATCCTTTGCTTCGATTAAGAAAACATCGTCTTGCTTAGTGAGCATATCAGCAATTTCATAGACATCATCTACAAAGGAAGCTATTACACGAATCCCCGCCACATCATTGAGGGAAGTCATGACAGATTCGACACTTATTTCCTTTTCTAGCTTTTGAAGTTTATCAACAATACTCATGGGGGTTTTAACCCTTGATTTAATAAACTGTATGGGATTTCTTCTATTTCTAACCGATAATTCATCATTAAGAATTTCAAGTTTTGTCGTCACTTCTCTAATGGCAGAGTTGTAGGTGAGCAAAAGTTCCCTAAGATTGCTTATCTTTTCAAAAATCTCCTCTGATCCCCCAGGTAAATCTGTTTCACTTAATATTATTTTTTTAGAACTGTAGTTCTCCATTGTGTATCCTCTCATTCTTATTTCTAAAATGCTGGACTGCTGGCCCAACTGTAATTATCTATTAGGTATTGTCTTACCTTGTCACTACTTGTATGTTTGATTAAGGTTTTTATTTTTTCGCTCTCTTTATTATCACTTCTAGCAACCAGAGAAATTGCATAACCCGCCGTCACATCATCTTGCTTCTCAACATATAGCCTTTGGTCATCGCCAACTAATTCTAAGCTTTTTGCATAAGTTGGATACATAATAGCAAGTCCAGTTTCTGTGTATCTTTGTGCCAAGCTGGTCAAAGCTACCTGGTCATCAAGTTTTAGGGCCTTAGGATTAGATTCAATATCATCAACCGTTAGACCTATGGTTTTATTGTCTTTAAATGTAAGTAAGCCTGCCTGGCCTAGTAAGTATAGGGCTCTGCTAAAGTTGGTTGGATCATCTGGCATTGTAATACTGGCTCCATCCGGTATTTCATCCAAGGTTTGGTAGTCCTTTGAATATAGGGCAAATGTCGCATGATATAGGGGTTGAACCGTAACTAAGTCTGCATTATTGGCCTTGTTAAATGATTGCAGAAAATAATCATGCTGAATCATGTTGGCATCTAGTTCTTTGTTTTTCAAAAGACTATTTGGTGTTTGATAATCAGAAAACTCTTCTATTTTTAGACTATATCCTTCGGCTTCTAAGTCATCTTCAATGAGCAGCAGGATCTCTTTCATTGGAAAAAATGAAACACCTACTCTGATTTCATTGTCCTTATCGGAAGTGTCACTATTACCATCGGAGTTATCTTTCTGACATCCCACTAAAGAAACGCTTATTACAAGTGCAGTCAATAATAATAATAATTTTTTCATCTCTAATCTTCCTTATCTTTTATCATATTTTTTTGCAATCCTATTACCAATAGTTTGTATAACTTGAACGATTATAATCATCAGGACTATAATAATCCACATCAAAGGATAGTTGAAATTATAATAGCCCTCATTCATTGCCAAGTATCCCAATCCTCCTCCACCAATGATTCCCATTACTGTTGAATATGATAAGAGGCTAATTGTAGCTGAGGTAAAGCTTAAAATTAATCCAGACCTTGCCTCTTTAAGCAAGAAGCGGGTAAAGTATTGGATGGTGTTTGCCCCCAGTGCATAGGAGGTTTCATAGATATTTTTGTTTACATCGAGAAGGTCTTGTTCAGTCAAACGGCTAAATATAGCAATACCAATTAGACTGAGGGGAATCTTCGATGCATTGACACCAAAGCCAGTCCCCAGGACAAGCCTATTCAATGGAATCATAACAATAATAAATAAAATAAAGGGTATTGATCGGATTGTATTGATTAAACCTGAAAGAATGAAATAGATGGCTTTATTTTTGTAAATCCCATCTGATCGGGTAACAAACAAAATAAATCCCAGGGATAAGCCTACAGTAAGAGTAATGACCATCGATGTAAAGAGCATATCGGATGTTTGGAGCAGGGATAGTAAAATATCATCCTTGAATAGCTTAAATACCTCTGTGTATTGATTAGTCATGTCCTAGTGCCTCCTTATAGGAAACAGGTCGGAGCTTCTCTGTTGTCAAAGAGACAGTGTCTAAAATACTACCCTTTTCTATAATAGAAACACGGTTGCACAGGGCTTTGATAACAGATATGTCATGTGAAACTAAAACAATTGTGGTTTCAAATTCTTCATTAATCATTTTCAATAACTTTAATATCTCATAGCTCATTTTTTCATCCAAAGCAGAAGTTGGTTCATCACAAAAAATAAGCTTTGGATTTGTAATCAGGGTACGGGCAATGGCAACCCTTTGTTTTTGTCCACCTGATAAGTTTCGTGTATAGGCTTGTTCAAAATCCGATAAACCGACAAAGGAAAGTAATTCTCTTGCCTTTTCAAGATTATCCCTTTTGTTTCCATGCCTTAGCCTGGTAGGCAAAAGGACATTGTCTATCACATTTAGATTGCCCAATAAATTAAAGCCCTGGAAAATCATGGAGGTATCCTTTACCAGCTCCTGCCGGGTGGCTGGGCTTAGTTTTTGGCCCATCAAGTAGATGCTCCCCGTATCAGGGGCAATAAAGCCATTCATTAAGCGCAGAAGGGTGGATTTTCCGCTTCCGGTTTCGCCCACTAGGCCATAAATTTCTTTTTTACCAATAGATAGGTCGATGTCTTTCAGTACTAGGGAAGGTTTCCCATTGATCAAAAAACTTTTTGTCACCTTTTCAAGCCTAATCATACTTCCCCCTGCTTGTCTTTATTTTGATTATTTCAAACCGCTTTCCAGCTTAGGGTTATTATATCCTATCTACCTTGAATGTTCAATTGGGCTTTTTCCAGTAAAAGTGCATAAAAAACAACACCCCAAGGCCGTAAAGACCCTGAGGTGTTGTTTAAGTATTGGTGGAGACGAGGGGGATCGAACCCCTGACCTTCTGACTGCCAGTCAGACGCGCTCCCAGCTGCGCCACGCCCCCTTAGACGTGTTTTAGATTTTGCAATCTGTTAACTACTTTACCATCTGGAGGGGGTTTTGTCAATACTCTTCATTTATTTTACAGCTTATTTTTTTATCTTTTTTTTATCTTTTTTTATCTTATTTTTTATCTTCTTTTTTTTCTTTTTTATCTTCTTTTTCAAGATTATATTTTACGATCAGGGTAGGATCTAGTACCCTAAAGGTAAAGGACTCGGTTACAAAGAGCTTGACTTTTTCACTGTCATGGGACTGGTAGCCGATGGAAAAATCCCTGCCAACGGTGAGCTCTAAATCTTCATGGTCGTGGGGGATCAGGTAGGCTCCGTCGATCACATGGTTGTAGACGATTTTTCCGCCAATGAGTTTTTCGATTCTTTTATCCAAAGGATAGGCGGTTTCCTCAGATAGGATTCTTTTGTAGGCTTCTTCGCTTACCACCAGGGTAAAAGGTCTTTCCGCATAGGCTTTTTTGAGCTCAATTAGGCCCTTGGATATACCTTCCATAATATCTTCTGCATCCTTACCAAAGGTCAGCTCCTCCAGCTCACTGGAGTCCTTCAGGCCCTTGATGATGGCGTCTTCCAGACCATTATATATGGCGTTTTCCTCAAACAGGGCAATGGCTTTGACGGCCTCTTCCAAAGGTTCATAGTCCACGTCCTTGGCGCCTCTTTCCACATTGTCCAGTTCCCATCTGTTGAGTTCAAATTCAACCCTGGATTCTGTCAGGGGCAGGACATGGTAGTTTCCATAATTGACTTCACCTTGGTTGTGTATCTTGGCTAATCTACCCTCACTGATGACATTGTAGTCCATTCCTTTGGGTCCGTTAACCTTCATTACTTTTCTTGCGGACAGATAGGATTTTAGTACTTCTCCTGCCCTTTCATCGATTTCGCCCCATGCCTCTTGGGAGATGGGTGCCAGTTGTCTATATAACATATACCCTCCTAGTCTTATGATTTGAAATTTACATCAATAGAGTCTTACCTTTTTGGCCTATGCCTTATTTTAGGTCTCCGATACCAAGGTCACCTTCTTCAGATGCAGATGATGATTCTCCTCCTGTGGCTAGGGCTTCAAGGTGGGCTATTGGCCCATCTGTAAACAAATAGGTCCTTAGCTCTTCATCCCACTTGTCCATGTTTCTTCTTAGCCATTCCAAAAGCATGCAGGCGTGTTCAATCTCTTCATCTCGATTGTGGGCCATGATTGCTTTTAGTTCCTCATCAGCTGAGGCGTTGGTTCTTTGATTGTACCAGTCAACGGCTTCAACCTCTTCTTTTAAGCTGGTGATGGCCCTTGTGATGTTCAGGGTTTTTTCGTCTAATTTTTCCAGTGGTTCATGGTATTGTGACATAGCTCCTCCTTATATTTAATGCTTACATTTATTAACCAATCTATTTATACCCCTTTCTCCTTGTGTTAAACCTTATACACAGGATTTATACACAAGATTTATAGCAATTTTTTAGTTTATAAAAAACCACCGGAAGATGGGTTTTGTCCCTTTTCCGGTGGTTAAGATTATTTTATCTTATTGCTCAACAACGAGTTTGAATCCATTGGTCTGCCCAGGGATACTCTTAGTCATGGCGCTGCTGTGGTAGCTGGTGATGTTGCTTCCTGTTTTTAGGTCCTTGAGGTCGATTTTTTCTCCCTTGAGGTTTTCGATTTTTGTGTCCTCATTGATGAGAATCAACACGTCCATATAGCCTTCCTTTTGAATCAGAACGGATTTTCTCTCTCCAAGATCCACTTCCTTGATGGTGCCGGTCGTAGCGCTGGTGCCCTTTGGCAATACTTCAACGGCAATGGCTCTGTACTGAGGTGGATAGATGGCAATCATAAAGCTGGGATTGGTGACCAGCAATTCTTTGCCTATATCCTTGTCTGTGATTTTGTAATCATCTGTTTTGCCGTATTCAGTGACCTTGGCCTTATCCACATAGACATAGGCTTCACCTTCTCCTAACATGGATTTGATGACTCCGTCTTTGTCAATGGACGCGATGGATAGTCCCGTTACTAGGACTGTGTCATAGGCTGGGTCTTGTTCTAGTTCTTTAATATTCATATTTTCCCCTAAATCCTTGGTGCTCACATAGGTTTTGCCATCCTTTACCACGATCTTGTGCTGAAGGGGCATGGGCGCCATCTTATTTCTGATAAAGCTGTTTGTGTTTAGGCTGTAGGCATTGTAGCCAGCTCCCTTGAGAAGCTCTACGGTCTTGGTCTCGGGGTTATAGATGACCTCGTATCCATAGGATTCCATTAGGGATCTCACTGGCAGGTATTTGACCCCATCCATGTTTACTTCATGGTCCTTGTAACTATCGGCAAAGGCGGTATTGTTGCTGATCATCAGAGCGACTAGGCCCATAGACATTATTTTTTTGTTTATATTTTTTTTCATATTTCCTCCTGTTGATTAAGTTTTCCTTACAAAACTATTATACCATCCTGAGTTTATTTTTAATCTGATTTGGCCAAATGACAAAAAACTGTAATATAGCCGTCACTTTTGTAACTTTTAGTCCAGTTCAAATACTCCTTCATAAAGCTGACGATACTTGCCTTTTTCTTCTAGGAGCTGCTCGTGGGTACCTCGCTCGATGATTCTTCCCTGATCTAGCAGCATAATGGCATTGGCGTTTTGTATGGTGGAAAGTCTGTGGGCGATCACAAAGACGGTCCTTCCCTTCATCAGGGCGTCCATGCCCTTTTGGACAATGGCTTCTGTCCTAGTGTCTATGGAGGATGTCGCCTCATCGAGTATCATGACTGGCGGGTTGGCAACAGCCGCCCGGGCAATAGATAAAAGCTGTCTTTGGCCTTGAGAAAGCCCGGATCCGTCCCCTTCAAGGACAGTTTCGTAGCCCTGGGGCAGCATTCTGATAAAGCCATCCGCATTGGCCATCTTGGCCGCCTGGATACATTCTTCATCTGTGGCGTCCAGCTTACCGTAACGGATATTGTCCATAACAGTCCCTGTAAACAAATTGACATCTTGAAGGACCACCCCTAGGGATCTTCTCAAGTCATCTTTTTTGATTTGGCCTATGTCGATGCCATCATAGGTGATGCTGCCCTTGTGGATATCGTAAAACCGATTGATTAGGTTTGTAATAGTGGTCTTGCCCGCTCCCGTTGAACCGACAAAGGCGATTTTGTGGCCGGGCTTGGCATAGAGATTGATATTGTGAAGGACGATTTTTTCTTCATCGTAACCAAAGTCCACATCCTTAAAGCGGATATCCCCCGCCAGAGGAACGTAGGTGGCCCCTGCTTCTGATACCTTTTTCCAGGCCCAGTGGTTACTACACTCTTCGCACTCTACCAGCCGACCATTTTCTTCTATGACGTTGACAAGGGTCACATAGCCCCCATCTTCTTCAGATTTTTCGTCCATCAGGTCAAAGATTCTGGAGGCGCCGGCCAGAGCCATGACCACCATATTAAACTGCATGGATATCTGGCCAATGGGGTTGATAAAGCTCCTTGACAGGGTCAAGAAGGAGATAATGGTACCGATGGTCAAGATATCAAAGCCTGTGAGGGTGAGGTTGGGTATGCCTGCTATGCCTGCGATTCCGCCGATAATGGCCAAAAGAACATAGAGAATATAACCAAAGCTTCCCACCACCGGCATGGTGATGTTACCATATTTATTGGCCTGGGTAGAGCTGTCGCACAGGTCCTGGTTTTTGGTATCAAAAATGTCTTCAGCTTTTCTTTCGTAGTTAAAGACTTTGACAACCTTTTGGCCGTTGATCATCTCTTCTATATAGCCATTGATATCGCCCATGGATTTTTGCTGCTTGATAAAGTATTTCCCGCTTCTGCCAACAATAAACTTGATGACCCGAAGGAGGACAATGGCAAACACGAGCACAAAGGCTGATAAGCCCACGCTCAGGTAAAGCATGGCCGCAAAGCTGGCGATAACCGTCAGGAGGGAGGACAACATCTGGGGAAAACTCTGGGATATAGCCTGGCGCAAAGTGTCCACGTCATTGGTATAAAGGCTCATCAAGTCCCCGTGGGAATGGTTATCAAAAAATTTGACTGGCAGGGTCTGCATATGTTCAAACATATCATCCCTTACTTTTTTGAGGGTTCCTTGTTCGACGGTGACCAGGATTCTATTGTAAACAAAGGCTGAGATGACCCCTACTAGATAGATGGTCCCCATCATGGCTAGGGCCGAAAACAAGTTGGCGTAGTTGGGATTAGTGACCCCTACCAAGGGGAGGATATGGTCATCTATCAGGCTTTTGACAAACAAGGAGGAGGCCGCTTGGGCTCCTGCGCTGACAATGATGCCGATGCCCACGACCACCAGGTGGACCCTATATTCGGACATATAGGACAAAAGCCTTTTGATGGTTCCTTTTTTAAAGTTTTTCATGGGGTTTTTTTTGGGGGTTTTGGGCTGAGTTTGCTCTCTGGCTGTATTTTTTTCTGTCTTATTCATGCAAAACACCTCCTTTATTTTGTGATTCATATACTTCTTTGTAGATATTAGAAGCTTCCATCAGCTGATCATGGTTGCCCATGGCATCTATTTTTCCATCATTCATGACGATAATCTTGTCTGCATCCATGACAGACGCCACCCTTTGGGCGATGATGATCTTGGTGGTGTTGGGAATATATTTCTTAAAACCATCTCGGATCAGCTTGTCTGTCTTGGTGTCTACGGCAGAAGTCGAGTCATCCAGGATGAGGATTTTTGGGCTTTTTAGCAGGGCCCGGGCAATGGAAAGCCTTTGTCTTTGGCCGCCAGAGACATTGCTGCCCCCTTGCTCAATATAGGTGTCATAGCCATCTGCAAAGCTTTGGACAAACTCATGGGCCTGGGCCAGCTTGGCCGCTTCTATAATCTCTTCATCTGTGGCGTTTTCATTGCCCCATTTTAGGTTTTCCTTGATGGTGCCGGAAAAAAGCACATTTTTTTGAAGGACCATGGCCACATTATCCCTGAGGGTCTTGAGGTCATAGTCTCTCACGTCCACGCCCCCTACCTTGACCTGGCCGCTGACCACGTCGTAGAGCCTAGGTATCAGCTGAACCAGGGAGGATTTGGCCGATCCGGTGCTACCGATGATGCCGATGGTTTCACCGCTGTTTATCTTAAGATTGATCTTATCCAAAACCGGCTTGCCTTCTTTTTTCTGGTAAAAGAAGGACACATCCTCAAACTCAATGGAGCCATCTTTTACGCTAAAGACAGGATTTTCCCCATTGGTCAGGTTGCTTTTTTCGTCAAGAAGCTCTGTGACCCTTTCGGCGGAAGCCCTAGATATAATAATAAAGACAAAGACCATGGATAGCATCATCAAGCTCATGAGGATTTGCATATTGTAGGTGATCAGGCTAGTCAGCTGGCCTGTGGTAAGGCCCAAGGCTGCGCTATTGCCACTGGCAATGATGGCTTTGGCCCCAAACCAGGACAAAAGAATCAAGCTGGTGTAGACGCTGAGCTGCATCAGAGGCATGGTGAGGGATAGCCTTCTGCCGGCCATGGTAAAGTCATCAAATATCTCCTGGGACATGTCTTCAAATTTGTCTACTTCGTGGTCTTCCCTGACAAAGGATTTGACAACCCGGATGCCATGGAGATTTTCCTGAACCAAGTTGTTCAGTCTGTCGTATTTTTCAAAGACCCGTCTAAAGATTGGATGGACCTTCATGATGATTAAAAACAGGCCCAGTCCCAAAAACGGCAATATGGCAAAGAATATCATGGACATCTTGGCATCAATACGGAAGGAAAAGACCAGGGCAAATATCAAGACCATAGGCGCCCTGACGCCCATCCGGATGATCATCTGAAAGGCCTGCTGTAAGTTGCTGACGTCCGTTGTCAGCCTAGTGATAATACTGGCTGTAGAAAACTTGTCTATATTAGAAAATGAAAAGTCCTGCACATTATAAAACATATCCCGGCGCAGGTTTCGGGCAAACCCTGCCGATGCGGTGGCGGCGTGTCTTCCCGCCAAGACCCCTGTCCCCAGGGACAAAAGGGCCAGGACAACCAGGATGAGGCCCATCTTCCACACATAGCCCATATTGTTTTGGCTGATTCCCCGGTCGATTAAAAGAGCCATCAAGGTGGGAATGGCAATTTCTAAAACCGATTCCATGGTCACAAATATAGGGGTTAAAATAGCATTCTTTTTGAATTCCCCAATTCTGCTTAATAATTTTTTTATCATATATACTCCTTTATTTAGCAAATTTACATGCCCCCATTTCCATGGGGGTTATTGGCGCTTTTTAGGTTCTTGTCCAGCTAGCTTATCTTAATTCAGCTTATTTTAATTCAGCTTATTTTAATTCGGCTTGTTTTAGTTCAGCTTGTTTTAGTTCAGCTTGTTTTTGTTTTTCGTTTTCTGCCTTGGGCTTAGGATGGATATTTTCTCTCATGCGGACAAAATACCAGAGCAGCTCGTCCACCTCTTTTTCACTGAAGCCTTCAAGGAGTTTCCTTTCAAGATTATAGGAGTCCTCCTCCATCACCTTGCTTATCTTTTTGGATTTTTCCGTCAGGCTGATTTTTTTGAGCCGGGCATCGCCCTTTACAGCCTCTCTTTTGATCAGGTCCTTTTGTTCCATCAGGCTCAGGACTCTGGACGCCGTAGACCGGGTGATTGTAAACCGCTCTTCAATATCCTTTTGGAAGATATCCTTGTCTTCGTTTTGCCCCAAATAGGCTATAATCCAGCCATTGTTGCCGGTTATGCTCTTGATCTCTTCCATGCTGGAAGAAAAAAACAGATACCTCCTGATGAGATTGTTTAGGGCCCGCAGTTCCACTAGGACCTTCTTTTTTTCCATTCTAATCTCCCTTTCTATAAAAATCCTGTTAATTGTTTTATATACAACTATCTAATTTTTAAATTATAAAGATTTTTTGGAGCTTTGTCAAGTCGCGGGGAAACAAAATTCCCCTCTTTGGAGCTAAAAAACCTGAATCAGGGGGTGCTTTGGCCATGGCAGGTCCTTGACACAAGGGCCTTTCAGTGATATTATAGGAAAAATTTGTTACAAGAAAAGAGGTAATGTTTGAACTATAAATTTGCAGGTTGCGATACGGTCCAGCTGGCCCACCAATACAAAACCCCCCTCTATCTTATGTCTGAAGACATGATAGTGGACAAGATTGATGAAATCAAAGCGTCTTTTTTGAATAAATACGATAATACTTTGGCCTACTATGCTTCCAAGGCCTTTCTTACCTTAGAAATGGCAAGAATTATAAAAAGAGAAGGCCTGGGGCTGGATGTGGTTTCCGGTGGAGAACTCTATACAGCTAAGATGGCAGACTTTCCCATGAAAATGGTCATGTTCCATGGCAACAACAAAAGCCCAGAGGAAATTAATATGGGTCTGGACTACGGCGTTGGGCATTTTGTCTGTGACAGCCTGAGCGAAATCCTTTTGATTGAAGAGCTGGCCAAAAGCAAGGAAAAAAAAGCAAGGATTTTGATTAGGGTGACGCCGGCGGTGGAAGCCGATACCCACAAGTATATTTCAACGGGAAATGAAGATAGCAAATTTGGCCTTCCCCTAAAGAATCTTGAAGAGATTGTCAAGCTCTGCATAGGTCTTGAGCATATTGATCTTAAAGGCTTTCACTTTCATGTGGGCTCCCAGCTGATGGACAATTCATCCCACGTGGCCGCCAGCAAAATCCTTCTAAAAATCATCAAAAACCTCAAGGAAAAATTAAACTTTATCACTGAGGAGCTCAATATAGGCGGTGGATTTGGGATTTATTATACAAAAGGGGATGAGCCTAAGAGATTGTCTCATTTTGTAGACCCGGTCATGGAAATGATCGAAAGCTTTTGTCAAGCCAATCAAATAAAAAGACCTAAAATATTGATAGAGCCCGGCCGCTGGATAGTGGGCGAGGCAGGCATCACCCTTTATACCGTGGGCAATATCAAGGAAATACCAGGAATCAGGACCTACGTCGGCATAGACGGCGGCCTACCAGACAATCCAAGGCCTGCCCTTTATGAGGCAGTCTATGAAGCGGTGGTGGCCAACAAGGCTGAAAAAGAGCTGACCGACACGGTAACCATAGCGGGTAAATGCTGCGAAAGCGGGGATATCCTCATATGGGACCTAAAAACGCCCCAGCTGGAAAGAGGGGACATCCTGGCAGTCAAGGCTACGGGAGCCTACAACTACTCCATGGCCAGCAATTACAACAAAATTCCTAAACCGCCGGTGGTGATGATCAAGGACGGCGTTGACAGACTGATTGTAAAAAGAGAAAGTTTTGAGGATCTCCTCAGAAATGACATTTAAACTTAAATTGCTTACATCAAAAATAAGGAAGTATTCCACTTCGAGCTTAAAAAAGTAATCCCTTTTCAAGTAGAAGG
>RCMY010003858.1_pt1 | contig 13133 bp, 13 predicted proteins | sample 2041341 | NCBI WGS metagenome assembly RCMY01 (sample SAMN09708234, study PRJNA481090) | Marine sediment metagenome, whole genome shotgun sequencing project. | reverse complement strand
GAAAGGAGTGATTCGCGATGAAACGAAACGCGGTTTTCCTTGCTTGCCTGGCAGCGCTGGTGTTGGCTGCCTGCTCCCAACCCCCGCCGGGTGAGAATACCGGTAGCGTGCCGAGCCAGCCTGCGGCAGAGGCGGTTAAACCTGCCGCTACCGACGTCCTGTCGTCGGGCGAGCGCGGAGATTCGGACTTCGACCAGCGCGGATTCGCAGGCACGTTTACCGGCACCCTGCCCTGTGCCGACTGCCCCGGCATGGACGTGACATTGATCCTGCAGCCCGATGGCAGCTACGCGATCACCCACGTCTACCAGGAGCGCCCCGATGGTACCTGGAGCATCGACGGGCACTGGTCGGTTGAGGCCGACAACGCCATCATCCGCCTGGATCCCAACAGCAAGACCGAAGAAGACCAGCTGTACGCGATCGAATCTCCGGATCACATCGTGATGCTGGACGGCGATGGCCAGTCCATCGACAGCGGCATGAACTACGGCCTCGCGCGCCGGGCCGCGCCATAGCCGCGCGGTACCGGCCATGAGTCGGTGGCGGCCACCCGTCGCTGCCAGCACCGCGTTGATCACGCGCGCTGGCCATGACCGTCTCAAGGCGGAACTGGACGACCTGTGGCGGGTGAGACGACCGGAAGTGGTCAAGGCGCTGGCAGCCGCAGCCGCCGAAGGCGACCGTTCGGAGAATGCGGAGTACACCTACCGCAAGAAACAGCTCGGTGAGATCGACCGGCGCGTGCGCTATCTCAGCAAGCGCGTGCCGGCACTGCGTGTGGTGGATGAAGCGCCCTCGGATAGGGAGGCGGTGTTCTTCGGCGCCACGGTTGAGGTCGAGGAGATCGTCAACGGGGATATCCGCCGCCATCGGATAGTCGGACCCGACGAGACCGATGCCGCCCTTGGGTGGATCAGCATCGACTCGCCTTTGGCGCGCGCCATGTTGAAGAAACGCCTGGATGACGAATTCGAGGCCGAACTCCCGGGCGGTATCCGGCGCTTCACGATCGCGGGTGTGTCCTACGAAGGCTGACGCGCGTCAGGTCGCTCTTGTCGCACGTCGCCGGTGTCAGTCCTCGAAAGCGACTTCGCCGTACAGATCATGCTCGTCGCTGCCCATGATCTCGACATCGGCGAAATCGCCCGGCTTGAGACCGGCAAAGTAGCCGTTCTGGATCTGCACCACGCCATCGATCTCCGGCGCATCCGCCATTGAGCGGCCAATAGCCAACTCGCCGTCCACTGCATCGATGATGCAGCGTTGGACCGTACCGATCTTGGCTTCCAGCTTCAGCGCCGAAATTTCCGCTTGACGCTCCATGAAACGGCCAAGGCGCTCCTGCTTCACCGCCTCGTCCACCGGGTCAGGCAACTCGTTGGCCTTGGCACCAGTCACCGGCGAGTAGGCGAACGCGCCGACGCGATCCAGCTGGGCTTCGTCAAGGAAGTCGAGCAGTTCTTCGAATTCCGCTTCCGTCTCGCCAGGGAAGCCGACGATGAACGTCGAACGGATCGTCAGCTCGGGGCACACTTCGCGCCAGCGCTGGATGCGAGCGAGTGTCTTGTCGATCGCGCCGGGTCGCTTCATCAGCTTCAACACCCGTGGACTGGCGTGCTGGAAGGGGATGTCGAGATACGGCAGGATCTTGCCCTCGGCCATCAGCGGAATGATGTCGTCCACGTGCGGATACGGATACACGTAGTGCAGGCGCGTCCACAGGCCCAGCTCGCCCAGTCCTTCGCACAGCGCTTTCATGCGAGTCTGGTAGGTCTTGCCGCGCCATTCGTGCTCGGCGTAGCGCACATCCACGCCATAGGCGGACGTGTCCTGGGAAATGACCAGCAACTCCTTGACCCCGCCCATCGCCAGCTTCTCCGCTTCGCGCAGCACCTGGTCGATCGGACGCGACACCAGGTTGCCACGCATCGACGGGATGATGCAGAAGCTGCAGCGGTGGTTGCAGCCCTCTGAAATCTTCAGATAGGCGTAGTGCCTGGGCGTCAACTTGATGCCGACACCCTCGATCTGCATGTCCGGCAGCAGACTGATGAACGGGTCGTGCCGTGGTGGAACAGCCAGGTGCACCGCACTCAGGACACTGTCGTAGTCCTGCGGGCCGCTGATGGACAGCACGCCCGGATGCGCCTCACGGATCACTTCGGCGCGCTTGCCCAGACAGCCGGTGACGATGACCTTGCCGTTCTCGGCCATGGCCTCGCCGATCGCGTCCAGGGATTCCGCCACCGCCGAATCGATAAACCCGCACGTGTTGACGACCACCACGTCGGCATCGTCGTAGCTGGGCACCAGTTCGTAGCCCTCCACCCGCAGCTGGGTGAGGATGCGCTCGGAGTCCACCAGCGCCTTGGGACAACCGAGGCTGATGAAACCGACTTTCGGGGTGTGGGACAGATTGTCTTGCACGGACATGGGCGGACCAGGTGGCTGAAGATGCCCACGGCGCACCCCGGACCGATGGGTCGAGGAGCAGTGGGTGATGTGAGATACGCGAATTATAGCTTGGCGCTAGAATCAACTCGTTGGTGAAACCGTCTGAAACTGAACGGAGCCGGACATGAACTGCTGGATCGATCTGGAAACACCGCAGGGTGCGCTACGCGCCTGGCGAAGCGAGCCCGCCGGCCCCTCGCGCGGCGCGGTGGTCGTGGTGCAGGAAATCTTCGGGGTCAACGCCCATATCCGTGACGTCACCGACCGCTTTGCGAAAGCCGGCTTCGTCGCCCTGGCCCCTGCGCTTTTCGACCCGGTGGAGCGCGACGTCGAGCTGGATTACGACGCTGCCGGCATTGCCCGGGGGCTGGAATTGACCAGGGCGCTCGGCATAGACCGGGCGATCGACGTGGTGGCTATGGCCGCCGCACAGCTTCAAAGGGAAGGGCTGCGCACTGGTGCCGTGGGATTTTGCTGGGGCGGAACGGTCTCGCTGCTCGCGAACACCCGCCTCGGGCTGCCTGCGGTGAGCTATTACGGCGGGCGCAACATGCAGTTTCTCGACGAACCGCTGCGTGCGCCGATGATGTTTCACTTCGGCAGCCGCGACCGCAGCATTTCCGCGGCTGACGTCGAGCAGCACCGGCAGAAGCACCCCGCTGCGACGGTCCATGTCTACCCCGCCGGCCACGGATTCAACTGCGAGCCACGCCAGGATTACGAACCGGCCAGTGCCGCGATCGCATGGCAACGCAGCATCGAATTCCTCGAGGAGAACCTGCGATGAGACCGCCGCGCGACCTTGGCTGGCGGCTCGACCCGCGCCTCGCCGACGACACCCATCCGGTCAGCACACTCGGACTGTGTGATCTGCGTCTGATGGACGATGCCAACCATCCGTGGCTGATTCTGGTGCCGCGCATCGAGCACGCGGTGGAATGGATCGACCTGGACGCCGATCAGCAGGTGGAACTGACCCGCGAGATCGACCTCTGCAGCCGCGCGCTGCGTACCGCGTTCCAGCCACACAAGCTGAACGTGGCGGCGCTGGGGAACCAGGTCGAACAACTGCACATCCACGTTATCGCGCGTTACCGCAATGACATTGCGTGGCCGCGTCCGGTCTGGGGCAGCGCCACCGCACTGCCCTACACGCCGGAGATGCTCGTGAAGCGCGTTCAGCAACTGCAAACCGCGATGGCAAGTTGAGCGGTCCCGCCAACGCGTCGTTCGCGCTCAGGTGCGCGGCAACGTGACTCCGCGCTGGCCCTGGTACTTGCCACCACGATCGGCGTAGGACGTCTCGCAGATATCGTCGGGAGCGGCCTGGAAAAACAGCATCTGGGCGACACCTTCGTTGGCGTAGATGCGTGCGGGCAGAGGCGTGGTGTTGGAAAACTCCAGCGTCACGTGGCCCTCCCATTCCGGCTCCAGCGGCGTCACGTTGACGATGATGCCGCAACGCGCGTACGTGCTCTTGCCGAGGCAGATCACCAGTGTGTCGCGGGGGATCCGGAAGTACTCGATCGTGCGCGCGAGAGCGAAGGAGTTGGGCGGAATAATGCACTCATCGGCTTCCACATCCACGAAGCTGCCCGGATCGAAACGCTTCGGATCGACGATCGTGGAGTTGATGTTGGTGAAGATCTTGAACTCGCGCGAGCAGCGCACGTCATAGCCATAGCTGGACGTGCCGTAGCTGACTATGCGCTCGCCGTCGGCGTGCTTCACCTGTCCAGGTTCGAACGGCTCGATCATGCCGCCGGGCTTCTCGGACATCCGGCGGATCCAGCGGTCGGACTTGATGCTCATGCGGTGGGCTCCCCGATACGGTCTGTTGGGGCCGCGCAAAGAGAGCGACCCGAAAGCCGGGGATTGTAGACCGCGGCAGCCGACGCGGCACCGCGGCTGTGTTGTGAGGGTTCGCTAAAGCAGCGCTGCGGAGATCGAAGGCGTGACGCGCGGCCGCACCGCCAGCGCCACCGCGATACGGCGGGCGGCATCACGATACGCCGCCGCCGCGGCAGAGCCAGGCTGGGCGACAACCATCGGCACCCCGGAATCGCCCTGCTCGCGGATCTCGCGTTGCAACGGCAAGCTGCCCAGCAATGGCACGCCGTACTGGTTCGCCATCCGCTGCCCGCCACCTTCGCCAAAAATGTGCTCGGCGTGACCGCAGTTGCCGCATACATGGACCGCCATGTTCTCCAGCAGTCCCAGCACCGGGACCTCGACCTTCTCGAACATCTTCAGCGCTTTCCTGGCATCCAGGGTCGCGATGTCCTGCGGCGTGGTAACGATCACCGCCCCGGCTACCGGAATCTTCTGCGCCAGCGTCAGCTGGATGTCGCCCGTGCCCGGTGGCAGGTCGACGATCAGATAGTCGAGGTCGCTCCAGCGGGTGTCGTTGAGCAACTGGGTCAGTGCGGAAGTCGCCATCGGACCACGCCAGATCATCGGGGTGTCCTGCTCCACCAGGAATCCGATCGACATGGTTTCCACCCCATGCGCGCGCATCGGCTCGATCGACTTGCCATCGGGACTGTCCGGCTTGCCCGACAGGCCGAGCATCATCGGTACGCTGGGACCGTAGATGTCCGCATCCAGCACGCCCACATGGGCGCCCTCGGCGGCGAGCGCGAGCGCCAGGTTGACCGCCGTGGTGGACTTGCCCACACCGCCCTTGCCCGAACCGATCGCGATCACGTTGCGCACTTTCGGCAGCGGCGACAGCTTGGGCTGCACTGCATGACTGGTGATGCGCTTGGTCAACTCCAGGTGCGTCAGTTGAAGCCCCTCAGCGGCCAGCGCGGCCCTGACGGCTGTTGCAAGCTCGCCGCGCACCCCTTCCACCGGGATACCCAGGTCAATGTTGAGCGCCACGTTGTCGCCGTCCCGGGCGACCCGTATGCGCGCCTGACTTGCCGCCAGGGAAGTGTCGGTACCGGGCAACACTATGCTGCCAATCAGGGCTTGCAACGACTCGGTCACGGAATGCCTCTTGCGGGGTGTCGCGGGTGACCATTGTCGCAGCCCTGTGCGAGGTGGGGGCTGACCTGGATCAACCGGGTTCGCCACCCCCGGTGCGTAGCGGCAGCGGCGGCGGCTTTGTCCCAACCTGACCGGGAGCACGATTCCCGCCCGCGGCGTATCGCTGGCAACCGCATTGATGCGGTATAACGAGGCAACGCCACCGGCCCAGGCCGTGGCGAACCACACTGTCTTTTGGAGGCAAACATGCACAGGAAAATCTCCACGTTGCTGGTACTGGCCCTGGCTCTGATCGTCGCGCCGCTGGCGGCACTTGCACAGCAGACACCTGTCGGTACCTGGACCACGATTGACGACGCGACCAACAAGCCCAAGTCGGTTGTGGAGATCTATGAAACCCAGGACGGCAGCTTGTCCGGCAAGGTTGTGGAGGTCCTGCAGTCCGACAAGGGCCCGCATCCCAAATGCACCGAATGCGATGGCGACCGCAAGGATCAGCCTATCGAAGGGATGGTGATCCTGTGGGATATGGCCCGCACTGGCAGCGAGTGGAAGGGCGGCAAGATCCTCGATCCGGCGACCGGCAAGGTCTACTCGGTGAAGATGAGCTTGGCCGAGAATGGCAACCAGCTCGCCCTCCGCGCATTCGTCGGCTTCTCGCTGCTGGGCCGGACCCAGACATGGCAGCGCCGCTGAGCGCAGCCCAGGCCTGAGCCGCCCGTTCAGGAAACACCCCGACGGCCTGCATACGCGGGCCGTCGCCGTTTGCGGCCGGGCGTTTGACGCGGGCGATGACGGCGGGCGACGCATGCGATACTCACCCGTTCCGTTGCCACTGCCCTGTCCATGCCCCGCGAGCTCGTCGTCACCTGTGCCCTGCCCTATGCCAACGGCCCCCTGCATCTGGGCCACCTGGTCGGTTACATCCAGGGCGATGTCTTCTCCCGCGCCCAGCGACTGGCCGGCAACACCGCGCATTTTGTCTGCGCCGACGATACCCACGGCACGCCGATCATGCTCGCCGCCGAAAAGGCCGGAACGACGCCCGAGGCCTACATCGCCGGGATCCAGGCCGGGCATGAACGGGACTTCGCCGATTTCGGTGTCGCGTTCGATCATTACGACTCCACTCATTCCCCGCGTAACCAGGCGATGACGGAGGCGATCTACACGGCACTGGATGACAAGGGGCATATCCAGCGACGCTCTGTGGCGCAGTTGTACGATCCGGTCCGTGGCATGTTCCTGCCGGACCGTTTCGTCAAGGGGATCTGCCCCAGTTGCGGAACGCCGGACCAGTACGGTGACAACTGCGAGAGCTGCGGCGCGACCTACTCGCCGACCGAACTCAAGGATCCGCGCTCCGTCGTCAGCGGGGCTGAGCCCGAGCTGCGCGAATCGGAGCACTTCTTCTTCGAGGTCGGCGATTTCACCGATTTCCTGCGTGAGTGGCTTGCCGGCGATGTTGCCCACTCAGGCGTCAAAGCAAAATTGAAGGAATGGCTGGATGCCGACGGCGGTCTGCGCGCATGGGATATCTCCCGTGACGCGCCGTATTTCGGCTTCCAGATTCCGGGCCATCCGGGCAAGTACTTCTATGTCTGGCTGGATGCGCCTATTGGATATCTGGCCAGTTTCCAGGCGTTGTGCGAACGCGAAGGGCTGGATTTCGCCAGCTATTTCGCACCCGACAGCGCGGCCGAGCTGCATCACTTCATCGGCAAGGACATCGTCAACTTCCACGGCCTGTTCTGGCCGGCAGTCCTTCACGGTGCCGGTATGCGTGCGCCAACCCGGCTGCACGTCAACGGTTACCTGACCGTCGACGGGGCCAAGATGTCCAAGTCCCGAGGGACGTTCGTGATGGCCCGCACCTATCTGGATGCCGGGTTGGATCCGGAGGCGCTGCGTTACTACTTCGCCGCCAAAACGTCGGGCGGCGTGGACGACCTTGACCTCAACCTCGGTGACTTCACCGCCCGGGTGAACGCCGACATCGTCGGCAAGTTCGTCAACCTCGCCAGCCGCTGCGCCGGCTTCATCAGCAAGCGCTTCGACGGCATGCTTGCCGACCACCTGCCCGACCCGGCGATGTACACCCGGTTCGTCGAACAGCTGGCACCGATCGCGGCGGCGTACCAGCGCAATGAGGCGGCCACCGCGCTGCGCCTGACGATGGCGCTGGCGGACGAGGCCAACCGGTATATCGACGACCACAAACCCTGGGTGATCGCCAAGCAGGACGGCGCCGATGCGCAGCTGCAGGCGGTGTGCAGCCAAGGCCTCAACCTGTTCCGGGTGCTCAATACGGCACTCAAACCGGTGCTGCCACGAGTGACCAGTGAGGCCGAAGGGTTCCTGGACGCGCCCGTAGCGCAGTGGGACCAGGTAGCAGACCCCTTGACCGCGCACCGCATCCAGCCCTACACCCCGCTGTTTACCCGAATTGACCCCAAACTGATCGACGCCATGACCGAAGCCAGCAAAGAATCCCTGCAGCCGACCGCCGCAAATCAGCCGTCACCTGCGGCGGTTGCCGCCCCCGCGGTTGCGAGCCCAACGGCCGCTCCGCCGCCGGCCAGCGATCCTGCCGTAGAGGCGTCCGCGTCCCCCACGATCGGGATCGACGATTTCGCCAAGCTCGACCTGCGAATCGGCAAGGTTCTGGAGTGCGAGTTGGTTGAAGGCTCCGACAAGCTGCTGCGATTCCTGCTTGACGCCGGCGAGCTCGGCCAACGCCAGATTTTCTCCGGCATACGAGCCAGCTATGCGGAGCCCTCAGTACTGGTTGGCCGCAGCGTGGTGTTTATCGCCAACCTCGCGCCGCGCAAGATGCGCTTCGGCATGAGTGAAGGCATGATCCTCTCGGCCGGATTCGACGCCGGCGCGCTCGCCCTGCTGGATGCCGACAGCGGCGCTCAGCCGGGCATGCCGGTTCGTTGACCGGCGCTCCGCCCTCCAGCCATCGAACGAGGTAGGCCACGGCCTGATCCCAACGCGACGATGCTCCCGCCCGACGACCGCAACGCGCTGATAGAACGCCTGGATCGACTGTTGCCGCAGACCCAGTGTGGGCAGTGCGGCTACACCGGCTGCCGTCCGTACGCGGAGGCCATGGCCGACGGTGTCGCCGGTGTCGACCATTGCCCTCCCGGAGGCGACGCAGGTGCCCTCGCACTGGCGCTGGCCCTCGGGAAACCGGCGCTGCCATTCGATCGCAGCCGCGGGGAGAACAAAACCGGACTCGTCGCGCTGGTGATCGAGGACGACTGTATCGGCTGCACCAAGTGCATCCAGGCCTGCCCGGTCGACGCCATCATCGGCGGTGCCAAGCACATGCACACCGTGCTTGAGGCGCTGTGTACCGGCTGCGAGCTGTGCGTTCCGGCCTGCCCGGTCGATTGCATCGAGATGGTCGCCGCCGACCGGGCGCCGAAGCCTACGGGCTAGTGGGCGAGATGCCGCTGGCCGCTGCTGGCTGGCGAGCAAACTCCATTTCATGCGCGCACGCGCTGCAGATCCGCTCTATCGCGTAGCCCTGCTCGCCAAGCCGGGCAACGATGCCGTCATCGCCCAGCAGATGAATCGCGCCCACGACCACCAGCACGTTGCCCTGTCCCGGCGCATCCAGCATCCGGCGAAGCAGCGGCAGCCAAGCCTCGTTGCGTTCAACGTTGATCAGTTGATAGCTGCGCGGGGTCTTGGCCATCATCTCGATGCGCGCCACTCGGTCCAGTCGCTCCACGTCTCCATCGCGCCAGGCTTGATGCAGGTCGGCGAGTTCACCGGGCATTTCCTGGGGACGATCGAGAAAGTCCTCCAGCCCCATCACCTGCTCGGCAATCGGCGAGTCGACCAATGCTCGCAACTGGTCGGCAACCGTTTCCAGCCCAGCGGTCGGCTTGCCCGCCTGGGCTGCCTGCTGCATCAGGTGCTGATCAAGCCCAAGTGCCGGATCGAAACCCAGCGAGTGGGACATCCCCAGCATCAGTGAGAGATTCACGTACCAGGGGCTGTAGTGGTTGACCTGGTCCAGCGACCCGCCTTGACGGGCCAGCAGTCGATGCAACTTCTCGCGCAGCCGCGGCGACAGCAGGTCGGACAGACTGCGCCCGTCCGACAGGGTGGCCGCCTTAAGAAAACCGGCCGCAATGCCTTCCGATTCCATCTGGTCCGGGGATACCTCGAACACGAGCCGGGCGGAATCGTCGAATGCCGCGTCAATATCGGCGGACAGCGGGTAGTCGTCTTCTTTCAGCAGGTGGAACGAGCCCAGCAGGTAGATCGCATTGTGCGCATCGGACACCTTCCAAAGCAGTGGAACAGGCGGCACGTACCCGTGCGTCGTGACCGGTGACGGCAGCGCCTCCGGAACCCCCTGATGGCCCACGCCCACAGCGGCGAGCGCAGTGCCGCAAAGCAATACCAGGCAGCCCAGCAGGAGTCTCGGCGAACGCATATCCATTTCCTCGAACCGACGGGTCGGCTACTTGCGCGGTTGGTAGTTCTTCTCGCCCGCCGTCACCGCGAGGTCCAGCCGATTTTCAGGCGGTGGCAGGGGACACGTGGCGAATGCGGTGAATGCGCAAGGCGGGCTGTGGGAACGATTGAAATCCAGTACCACCTGGCCCTGTGCATCCGGCATCGGCGCATAGAGGAAGCGCCCCGCCCCGTAGCTGCCCTGGCCATTGGTGCGATCGGCGAAGATCAGGAACAACTCCCCCTCGCCCTCATCGATCGCCTCCAACCGATAGGCCTGGCCATCCCGATGGAACTCGACCAAACCGGGATTGGGCATCGAATCGAACGCGCCAATGATGTTCGCCACCTCGATGTTCTTCCCCGGCGGGTGCGGGATGAACTGGCCGCTGACCACCCAGTCGCGCTGCGCTGGCCAGTAATCCAGGCCGGCAAACCCGGCCCGCGTCGGCGCGTCGGCATGTCGCACCCGCAACGCGTACCGACCATTGCGCAGGATCACGCTGGCCTGGCCACGTCCGTCATCAAAACCAAGCACGCTCGGACCGGCCTCGTTGTCGTCGCTGCGCAGGTCGATTGCCGCTTTCAACGGCTCGCCGTCCACGGTCTGATCCACGCCTGTCTCCGGAACGAATCGGAGCTGATCGTCGCGCAGTTCGATCATGCCCAGATGCGCAGGACCCATCGTCAACTGGATGCCATTGCCCGCGCTGCTGCCGACGTAGTGCGCGCCCGGTGTGATCCAGTGCAAGCCGGTGAGGCTGGCCCAACCCCCCGGGGCGAGCAAGCCCTCACGGCGCTGGTCGCGCCAAGCCTGCTGGTCCGCATCAAAAGCGCTCTGTTCGGCAGACACGGCGGTCTCCTGTCCGGTGGGGGAAAGTGGATCGCGGTTGCAGCCGCCGATGCCGAAGACGAGGGTTGCGGCGAGCAGCAGGAAGGCAATGGAATCGCGTCGGCGCAGGGGAAGCGTCATCTCAACGTCCTCGCAGAAACCAGCGGTCGATCTCGGGCAGGCTGAAATGCGCCCACGTCGGCCGCCCATGGTTGCATTGTCCGGAGCGCTCGGTGATTTCCATCTCGCGCAGAAGACCGTTCATTTCCGGCAGGGTCAGCCTGCGGTTGGCACGTATCGCACCGTGACAGGCCATCGTTGAAAGCAGTTCGTCGCGCGCCGCCGATACCCGGATGCCGCCCAGGGGTGAGGCGCCGCCATGCTCGTCCAGGTCAGCCAGCACGTCGCGCAAAAGCGCCTCGACGTCGCCGTGCGCCAGCAGCGCGGGTACCGAACGCATCGTCACCGACTGCGGACCCGAACGCGTCACTTCGAAGCCGAGCGTGGCAAGCGTCTCCGCCTCCCTCTCGGCGACGTCGGCCTCGCGCTCGGACATCGCCAGCGTGGCGGGCACCAGCAACGGCTGGGTACGCAGCCCTTCGCCGTCGTGCGCGCGCTTGAGCTTCTCGTAGCCGATGCGCTCATGGGCGGCATGCATGTCCACCACGATCAGGCCTTCGCTGCACTCGGCGAGGATGTAGATGCCATGCAACTGCGCTATCGCATAGCCCAGCGGAGGCAGTGTGGCCTCGCTGCCTGCAGGCAGCGACAGCCGGTAACCGGTCTCCGGACCGCCACCGACTTCCCTGTCGTCGGAAACCTGCGGCGTGGCGGCGTAAAGTTCGGAAAGTCCCGCGCGCTGCTCAGCGACCTGGAGCCCGAGCGGCGTTTGCGGGCGGTGCCACGGCCACGGCTGCCCCTGCCCCGAGCCTTCACCAGAGGTGGGCGTCGCGCCTGCAGGCACGGCTGCATGCATTGCCACCGACTGGCCTGCGCGCGTCTCCGCCAGCACCGACTGCAGCGTGCGATAAACGAAATCATGGATCAGGCGCGAATCGCGGAAGCGGACCTCGTGCTTGGCCGGATGCACGTTGACGTCGACCCGGCGAGGATCCAGCTCCAGGAACAACACATAAGCGGGCTGACGGCCATGAAACAGCACGTCGGAGTACGCCTGCTTCACTGCATGGGCCACGCTGCGATCACGGATCGCGCGTCCGTTGCAATAGAGATACTGCTGATCGGTGGAGGCGCGATTGTAGGACGGCTCGGCGATCCATCCATGCAGGCGCAGGCCGGCACCACTGTGGTCCACGTGCAGCACGCTGTCGGCGAACTCCTTGCCCAGGGTCTCGTGCAAGCGCAGGTCCGACACGCCCGCCTTGTCCAGCATGTCCGCATCGCCTTTCCAGCGCCGCGACGGCTTGCCATTGTGAGACACCCGCAGCTCAACGTCGGGACGGGCCAGCGCGAGCTGGCGCAGCCATTCCTCGATGTGGGAGAGCTCGGTGCGCTCCGCGCGCAGGAACTTGCGGCGCGCCGGCACATTGAAGAACAGGTCGCGGATCTCCACCGTCGTCCCGGTCGGGTGCGCCTTCGGTGCAACGCTGCCCACCTGGCCTCCGTCCACCTCCAGCGACGAACCGTGCCCGGCATCGGCGCGCCGGGACGTGATCACGAACCGGCTGACCGAAGCGATTGACGGCAGCGCCTCACCGCGAAACCCGAGGGTGAGCACACCTTCCAGGTCGTCGAGCGAGGCGATCTTGCTGGTGGCATGGCGGGAGACCGCCAGCGCCAGCTCGTCGGGCGCGATGCCGGACCCGTCGTCGCGCACCCGGATCAGGCGGGCGCCCCCCTCTTCCAGATCGATGTCGACCCGGCGCGCGCCGGAATCGAGGGCATTCTCGACCAGTTCCTTCACCACCGAAGCCGGTCGTTCGACGACCTCGCCGGCGGCGATCTGGTTGATCAGGGTATCGGGGAGCGGTCGGATCGACACGGAAGCGGCAGGCCCTTGGGAAGCAGACCCTGCATCATAACGAACGTCGCGGTCGCACCCGACAGCGGCCGTCTTCAATCAGGGGCTGCCGCCCGCGGTGATCGACGCCGAAGCACTCTCGGCAGCAGCGGCGCGCGCGGCAAACATCGTGCCCGGCGGTGGCTGACGGGTGAAGAACGTATTGACGCCATCCAGAACCGCTCCGGCAAGTTTGCGCTGGAATGCCGGGTCCCTGAGTCGAATCTCTTCGTTCGGATTGGAGATGAACGCAGTCTCGACCAGCATGGCCGGCATGTCGGAGGTCCGCAGCACGGCGAAGTTCGCGCGTTCGATCTGGTGTTTGTGGATATTTCCGACGCGTTTCAGACCACT
>RCMY010003857.1_pt1 | contig 13135 bp, 8 predicted proteins | sample 2041341 | NCBI WGS metagenome assembly RCMY01 (sample SAMN09708234, study PRJNA481090) | Marine sediment metagenome, whole genome shotgun sequencing project. | reverse complement strand
GCTAACGTGGGCAGAACCTTATCGCGTAGATTGCATGTCAATCACCGCCGCCTTTGCACTGGGTTTCGACAATGCCTACTGCGCACAGGGTTGCAATCTAACTAAGCGCAGCGCTTATTACGCGTCTAACAGTTTAAGGCCTTTTTCTGATCTTAAGATTCGACCAACAGTGACGCTGGCGGCGCGCTCTTTCGAGCAAGCAAAACGATTGATTGACCGCGGCATCGCCAGCGACGAAAGTTTGCCGGAGGGACACGCCTGGCTGCTGGAAACGACCGACAAAAATCGCAGTACGCGCAAGGTTTTCTTCCCCGCGGTAAAGGCAGCATTTAAAGACGAGCTGCCAGTACACGTTGAAAAAAAACGCGCGATAAAAAATCAAAGCAATGTGATGTTCTATTTTACGGGCCTCGTGCGCGTTCCCGCGATTGACAGTAATCAATACCTGCCGGGTGCTATTGCGGACCACCTCACCTCAAGCGGCGGTCAACTGACTGACAGCAAGCAAATGAGCGCCATCGATTGGCTGGAAGCCGGTGTGACCGGCAGTTATGGCACGGTGGTGGAGCCTTGCTCATTTCCGGCAAAGTTTCCTAATCCAGGCATCGTCATGGCCAATTATTTGTCAGGCAGTTCGCTGTTGGAAGCGTATTGGAAAAGTGTTGCCATGCCGGGCCAGGGAATATTTATTGGTGAACCACTAGCGAAACCGTATGCCGGCTATCGTTTCAGCGAGGCTGATGGCGAGCTATATCTATATGTGCCAATGTTCAACAGCGGTTCCTTTGCTTTGTATGGCGCTAATTCTGAACATGAGCCTTACAAAGCTGTCACCGGCATACCTATTGTGCACGCAGGTAAAAAACAGGTTTGGCTGCTCGGGCCGCGGTTTCGATTTTATCGTGCTGAAAGAAAAAGCTCTCCTTCGCTCAAGGGCAGATCATAAAATGAACGTATTGAATAGGTCGATCGACGCTCAGCGCAGACTGTTTTTTGTACACAAAGAATACGCCGAAGTAGCAGCTTACTGGCTTGCGCGATGCACAAATGGTACTGTGTAGTGCTTTTAAAAATGCAATTTAAGGTATCAACCAACGGGTAACAAAGGATGAGTGACACCGTTGTACAATTCAAACGCAACAACGATTTAACCGGCACCACACTGGGCCAGTATCGCATCGTCGAGCATATTGGTCGTGGCGGCATGGCTGACGTTTACAAGGCTGAGCATGTCGGCCTGTCGGTGTTTCGCATTATCAAGGTCGTGCGTCCAGAGTTCGTGGCTAACAAAGAGTTCAGCGCGCGCTTCAAGACCGAGGCTCAAGCGGTCGCGATGTTGCGCCATAATAACATCGTACAACTGCAAGATTTCTGTTTCGAAAACGACATGTTCTATATGGTCATGGAGTTTGTTGACGGCCAAAATCTGATGGAGTGTATCGACGAAGAAGGCCCGATGCGGCCGGTCGAGCGCGCGGTGCAGCTGGTCAGCCAAATCGCAGCGGCGCTGCACTATGCACACGGCCAGGGTCTGATACACAGGGATATTAAACCGCAGAATATTCTGCTGGACAGCGCCGGTGTGCCAATATTAACCGACTTCGGCATTGCTAAACTGCTGGAGTCAAATTCAGAGTTGACGCGAGTCGGGTCGAGCATCGGCACGCCCAGTTATATGGCACCCGAACAGGCCAAGGGTAGCGGCAGCATCGGTCCGGCGGCCGACGTGTATTCGTTGGCGGTTGTGCTGTATGAAATTCTGACCGGCGTCGTGCCCTTTGAGGCCGCGACGCCAGTAGCAACATTAATGAAGTCGATGCATGAGACCGCGCCGCCACCGCAACAATTTTGCGCCGCCATCAGCGATGAGCTGCAAGCGGTAATAATGCGCGGTATGGCAAAAGACCCTAAGGATCGCTACCTTACTGCGCTGCATTTTCAACAAGCACTAGACAACACGCTGCGCCCGGGTAAACAAAAACCGCCGCCTAAAAAGCGGAGTATTAAGCGCAACAAGGCTCGCAAGCCCACGCCAGCGCCAGCACGCAGCAAGGGTAAGCGTCGATCTCGAGATCTAACGGCACCGGCAATCGGCGGCGTGGCTGGAGTGATTATCGTTGGCCTGGCTGCTGTCGGGTTTTGGTTCTTAAGAGCTGAATCGCCACCCGCTAAGGCACCGTCCGTGCAGAGCGCGAATATTTCCGGTCGCATTATGCGTGGACGCGACGGTGAAAGTAATGATACTACCGTGAAGTCTTCGGGCGATTCGTCTCTCTCTAAAACCGGTTCGACGCCAGCCGTTGCAGGGCAGGCAGAAGGAGATCAAGCCAGGGCTGCAGGCAATTCAGCGCTTCAGCCGGAGCAAGTCGTGGTGCCCAAGCTGGTGCAGGGTGGCAGCATCAAACTGCAGTCGTTCGTCGAGCGCTTTGTCGAGCATGCCGGGCAGAAAGTGCGGTATACCCTTTTTGGTGTAGAGGGGCAAACCATTTACTTCGACTCAAGGCATGATTCCCAAAATGTCACAAACTATGCGTTGCTCGCGCCGGATCAAAAAACCACGGTGTTTGAAACCGATGTCGATGCCGGCCCCTGGGAGCTGCCGCAGACCGGAACGTATACCCTGCTAGTTGAGCCGCTGGTCGAGAGAGCCGTATTGATTGAGTTTTTCCTGTGGCATGTGGACCCGCCGGTGGTTGATGAGGGCGAACTTGAATTAAACGCCGTGATAGACGATTCAATAGCGCGGCCAGGCCAAAAGACAAAGTACACGTTTGCTGGAGAGAAAGGCCAAAGTGTATACTTTGAATCCAGGCAGGACGAAAGATTTCACGTCGATTACCGTCTCATGGCTCCGGATGAGAAAACAATCGTGTTTGAAAGCACAGACAGCACCGGTAGGGTGGAATTACCGCAAACGGGAACGTATGCACTACTGGTTAACCCGCAAAATACCTTCGGATTCAAATTTCGGTTGCGCCAGGACTAGCTGCCGCATCTCAAACCGAGCGAAGCGTCTATGAGTTTAACCGGCACAACACTGGGTCAATACCGCATCGTCGATCACCTAGGCCGCGGTGGCATGGCCGATGTATACAAGGCCTACCACGATGGACTCGCCGTTTACCGGGCAATCAAAGTGGTTCGCAGCGAGCTGGTCACCCAGGGAGATTTCAAAGCCCGCTTTAGCACCGAGGCGAAAGCCGTCGCCAAGTTGCGCCACCCCAACATCGTTCAAGTGCAGGACTTCTGTGCCGAAGATGGCCAGTACTACATGGTCATGGAGTACGTCGAAGGCAGAAACCTTAAGGAATGCGTACTTCAAGATGGCCCCATCAGGCCAATAGAGCGCGCTGCTAATATGATTGGTCAGCTTGCCTCGGCCCTGCACTATGCGCACAGCCAGGGCATCATCCACCGTGATATAAAGCCACAGAATATTATCATCGACGCGAATGGCGACCCCGTGTTGACCGATTTCGGTATCGCCAAACTGACTGAGGCCCATACACAGCTTACGCAAACGGGCATGAGCATCGGCACGCCAGCATACATGTCGCCCGAGCAGGCGCTGGGTGATCGCAACGTGGGCCCGGCGGCCGACATTTACTCGCTGGCGGTTGTGTTGTACGAAGCCTTGACCGGCAAAGTGCCTTTCGATGCCGACACGCCATTAGCAACCATGCTCAAAGCGATGCATGATCCGCTGCCGCTGCCAAGAGAGGTGTGTGGAGAAATAAGCGAAAGCTTGCAGCGCGTGATTCTAAAAGGCATGGCAAGGAAGCCTGAAGATCGTTACGCAACGGCGTTAGAATTCAAGAGCGCGCTGGAAGCTGCCATTAAAGCTGGCGATGCGATGAACACCACGGTGTTACTTGGTGACTCAAGCGGCAACAGCGAGTCAACAGCGAAGCTTGTTGTAGTCAGCGGCAAACGTAAGTCTCGCTGGAACCCCGCCATTGCCGCGCTGCTGTTACTTCTGCTGGTGGGTGGTGCGGCGTGGCTTTATGATTCAAAACCTGAAACTGAATCTAACGGCCTGGTGGAGCGGGGCGGTAAAATCATTCGTGACAAGGCAAAAACCGACAACAAATCTAAACCCGAGCCGCAGCCGGCCAGCGCAAAGAAAGAGCCATCGCCTGCCGTTGCTGCTGTTGGCAAAAAATCCAGCAAGACTGCGGCGGGCAAGCCAAATAAAGAACAACTTCAAGCGATAGAAGTTGACAGCATAAACGCAGATAAGCTGATTGTTGGCGACCATAGCACCGCTACCCCGGCGACAAGCGCTGCTTTGCTGCCTGAGTCGGCAGCAGAAAAAGCTGTTGAAGATACGGCGACGAGCATTACGATGGCGGCCCCAGGCACCGAAGAGAAAATGGCGCTGCCTGCTGAAGAGCCTGACCAATCGACCCCAGCCCCGCCAACGCTGACAACGGCCGTGCTGAATGTGAACGAAAATACGCAAGGTACTATCGAGCGGTCAAACCATAAATTTATCTACACGTTTGACGAATACGCCGGCGAGAATATTTATCTCGATGACCAAGCTGGTGGCAATCAGCCGCTGACTTTTCAGTTGCTGGCACCCGACGGCCACACCAGCATATTTACCAGTAATAAAGATGCGGGCCCGTTCAAACTGCCGCAGAACGGCACATACACGCTGGAAGTGAGTGCCAATACCAACACGAGAATCGATTTTGACTTCGTACTGTGGCGCCTGTTCCCGGCGGTGATCGACGATGGTGTGCTGACTTTAAACCGATACACCAAAAATGCGACAAAATTCCCCGGCCAGAAAGTGGTTTATCGATTCAGCGCGAGTGAGGGCCAGCGGGTCTACTTCGACGAGCAACATATCGGCAAGCAGCTTACCGACTATCGGCTGACCGCGCCTGACCGCAGAACAACGGTATTTGACACTAATAAAGATGTGGGGCCGTTGATCTTACCGCAGAGCGGAACCTACCGGCTGGAAGTCGACCCTACCGGAGATACAACAGTAGAGTTTGCGTTCGTGTTGCGTAAGCAGTGATTAGTGTCGTGAACTAAGCCAAGCAAACCGCGCGCGATCTCGAAGTCGTCTGCGATCTTGCGCAGCTGGCTTGTGTTTTTAAGTGTGATGTCTCGCCGTTCAACAATGATGAGCCCCATAGCATGAAAGCGCTGCAATACGCGGCAAGTTGTTTCGCTGGCTAAGCCGAGATAACTCGCGATGTCGCTGCGTGACATCGGTAGGCTAAGTCGGTCTACGGCAAGACCCGAGCGTCGATAGCTGTCAGACAAATCGAGCAAGAACCGTGCTAGTCGTTGCTGGGCGTTACACCTGCCGAGGGTGAAGGTCATTCTGTTGCCAACCTTGATGTCATGGCTGATGCGCCCTAGCAATTGATTCAACAGATGCGGCTTTGTCGCTATACGTAAACTGAACTGTGAATATGACATAGAGCATAGCTGGCTGTTTTCAAGTGCCAGCGCGCTATGTGAGTATTCGCCGCTTTCTATGCCATCCAGTCCTAACAGTGCGCCACGCAAATGGAAGCCGGTAATTTGCGATTGGCCGTCGCTACCGGTGATGCTGGTTTTTATGCTGCCAGAGCGAATCACGTAGAGTTTTTTCAGCGTCTGACCGGTAGCGAATAACGTGTCGCCTCGTTGTAACTCTTCGCCACAGTTAACTGCTTGTGGCGCTGTTTCATCCTCAGGTGCGCTTAAAGCGCATAACATGCAAGGTTCTCTAACAGCGCAAAGCTCAGAAACCGTCAAGGTGGAGTCCGCTTTAACAGCAGCGCCATCATCGATTATTGACGCCACGCAACAATTCGTCTGGCGTTAGCGCGGTGTCTGTATCATGGGTTGCGCAAGCCAGTAGCTTTAACAGTTTGACCCAAAAAAGCGAGTCGCAATCCAGCCAGGTCAAATGTCCCTCATCGGCTTTTCTGTTCAGCACGAGGGCGCGCATGTCGCTGAGCCTGTAATTTTCAGTGTCAACAAAATTAACACTGAGCACATCGCCAGGAAAAATTGACTTAAAATTGCCTCGCAGAAAGAGGCCGCCTGCGCTCACATTACTGGCAGCGTAAGCGCCAAGTTCCTCTCCGTCAGCATGCAAATTTACGCTAAGCTCAACGTCAATACGCAAGCTTGTTCGGCGTTCAGCATGGCGATCTGGTGCTACTTCCGTAACACAAGGTTTGTCTTTATTCACCGTGAATACCTCTTGGTTCGATAAAGTTTCTTTGTGTTTTGACCCCTGGTAAAAACTGCGTGGCCCGACCCCGCAGCTCATAGCCCCCGGCCGATCATTTTGTATGGCTGCGTGAAATTCTTAAACCCGTATTTATATCTACGTATAAATACGTAACACAACACGAGCCCTATTATAATTTGATGATATTTCGTACGCTTTACAATTCCTCTTCTAGGATCTTTCAGCTATCGCTTGCTCTGTCTTATCAGTGCAATACAATAAGTGCTTAGAGAATTCCGCTCTCAGCGGTCATAACAACACGTGAAAAACTTCACTACGCATGCGCTCGACAGCTATGACTAATGTGCCCTTACCGTTTTCGAAACAGACCCGAGCGCTGGAGAGTCTGGCCGGCGTTATTCTTCTGAGTCTTGATGCGCAAGGATGTATAGAGCAAATTAATACTCGCGGCTGCCACTTTCTGGAGTTTTCCCACGCGCAGCTGATTGGCCGTGATTGGTTTGACTGCTGCGAGCCAGACCCTGAACAACAGCGCACTGAGTTTCGCCGGCTGTTAAGCAGTGCAGCCTGTTTCCCGCAACACTTGCTGGGCCGGGTAAAAACACGCTCGGGCGAAGTGCGCAGTATTTTTTGGCATACCCTGCTGCGCGAAGACTCAGCGGGCACAGTGCAAGGTGTGCTGCGGTCGGGTATTGATCTCTCCGCGAGTGGTACGGCATTAGCCTCGCTCGCCGGGGATATACGTGATTACCAGCAAACACAGCAACAGTTAGCGCAGCGGCAGGCGGAAATTAATCGCGCCCGCAAACAGTTAGCTTTTGCGTCACGCATGAGTACCCTCGGAGAAATTGCAACCGGCATCGCGCATGAGGTGAATCAGCCGCTGGCCGCTATCGCGAGCTACGCAAAAGCAGGCAGCCGCTTACTCGAAAGCGGCCAGCTGAGTAAGGCAGAAGCGCGCGAACTGCTCGACAAAATCAACACCCAGGCACAACGCGCCGGCAAAGTGGTGCATAAGCTTCGTAGCCAAATCAGCTCGCCGCACAAACGCCGCCGCCGCATCAATATGAATAGCGTGCTGCGCGACACGGTGGATTTGTTAGACCTTGCGCACGACGCTGAAGATATCAAACTTGAGCTCGATCTGGCTGCTGAATTGCCAGCGGTTGAAATTGATATCATCGACTTGCAGCAGGTCACCCTCGGCCTGCTGCGCAATGCGGTGGAAGCGATGCGTGACACCCCAGCAGGCGCGAAAGTGCTGCGACTCTGCACCAGGGTGGTTGCGCCCCACAGTGTGTTGGTGTCAATTACGGATAGCGGCGCCGGTGTGTCGCGGCAACATGCCAGCACCATCTATGAGCCGTTTTTTACTACCAAGAGTGACAGCATGGGTATGGGTCTGGCAATCAGCCGTTCGATCATAAATACATACAGCGGCGTTTTGCGGCATTGCCCGGCAAAACCCTGCGGCAGCAAGTTCTACTTTACGCTGCCAGCCGTAGTGAAGAGTACAGTCGTTGTTTTTCCCGCCGAGCGAGAGAGTACCGCATGTTAAGCAGCCCACAAACCATATTTATTGTTGATGACGACGCGGCAGTGCGTGATTCGTTGCAAATGCTAATTCGTTCCAACAACTTTGTAGTGCAAACATTTGCCAGTGCTGCCAGCTTTTTAGCCGCGTATACCGTTGAGCAAGGTGGCTGCCTGCTGCTTGATGTGCGCATGCCCGATGTCGACGGCCTGGAGCTACAGCAAATACTTGAGAAAAAACACATTAGACTGCCTATTATTTTTCTCAGTGGGCACAGCGACGTGCCAATCGCGGTGCAGGCAATGAAAGCCGGCGCGGCAGAATTTTTGCAAAAACCCTTCAATGATCGGGAGCTGCTGCAGAGTATTAAGGAGGCTTTGAAGCGCGACAGAGACTATCGGGCTCTGGTATCACAGCATCAAGCGTTCGACACCTTACTGCACACCCTCACGCCACGCGAGCAAGAGGTCATGGCAAAAATGATGGATGGCTGCGCCAACAAAAAAATAGCGGTCGAATTAGGCATTAGCCAACGCACCGTAGAAATTTATCGAGCTAACGTTATGCATAAGCTGCGGGTAGGCTCACTGGCAGAATTAATGAAGAACGCGCTGGCACACGAACCGGTTTAGTACCAGAGTAGGGCGCGCCGTGCGCACGAATTGTTGCCGCGTGCGCACGGCGCACCCTACGAGATGAATTCCGTGGGCTGTGCAAATCGGCAGCAAAGCCGAGTGACTCTATCTTGCCTCCAGCCGCAGTGGCTGTTCGTGTTCGCCACGCAACACATCTCGCAGCAGCCTCGTGCGTGATGGTTCCGACGCATCCTGCCGCCAATTTCGCCTAACAATTATTCTGGCTTGGCGCCATGAGTGGCTAACGTTATTCAGCGCCGTGCGCAGCAAATTGCCGGGCAGCTCTGCAACGCCGCCGCTGGTGTCGCGGCAGGCCATGATGTCATCGAGCGAAGCGTTTAACCCTGCAGTGGTCTGTTTAATGCCAAGTTTAGTCAGTTGTTGCGAGCACTCATTAAAGTTGCCAATAGTCTCGGCCAACGAGTAAGCCCCAAGCAGCGGCAGCATTGAAATGCTGTCAACTACACGCTCGGTTCGATTGGCGCGATGCTGCGCAAGCGGTTGATGAACCGGTACGGCTTTGCTCGCGGAAGACTGAGCAGCGGTTTCCGTGGCGGTCGGTGCGCTGTTAGTATTTTCCGACTCAAGATAACCGATGCCTGTTTGCAGCGCATACCAGTCGCAGTCCAATAGCTGCTTTTCAGCCGATGGGTAGATTTCATTTTCCTCTGCATCGATATGCTGACGAAAGGCGTCAATAAAGCGTTGCAACTGGGGCCGCAGGCGGTCGCGGCGCGCCGGTTTTTCGCCATGCGAAATGTCGCTCAGTTGCTGCAGGAGCTTGTTGCTCAGTGCGTAGATGTAGTCATGCTGATTACGAATGACGGCAAACTCCTCGGCATCTTCTGCGTCGCGCGCCATGAGCTGCTGGTACACCAAATCCTCTTTGGGTTGCAACACATCATGTGGAAAATCGTGTAGCTGTCGCAGGGTGTTATATACCGAGGTGTAATCTGGTGAGAGGCGCGGCTGCCAGGCGTCAACATAGTGCTGCAGGGTATTGAGCTGTTCACTAAGGTAGCTGTTCTCACCGTGCAGTGAGGTCAGCACTGCAATGCGCGCTGCTGCAGCTGCTGGGGGCGCCGTTGGCAGTTGCGCGCCTGACATTAACTCGTTTAGATTGAATGCTAATTGTTCGTTTGCTGTTGCAGGCGATGGCATGACACGTTCCCCGTGTGGCGTTCAGGAACCTGATTGATCCAGCATTGCGGTTTTCACTCGACAAGCGATTGGATTCTTCAGGTCCAACTCAATTCTTTTTGAGCGGGCGGCGATGGTATACCTCGCCGGGTAGTGTTGCACTGATCTGCGTCATTATTGTGAACAATATCACGCGAATAATAGAGAGTTTACAAAAGCGCGATGAGAAATGACGCTATTATGCTATTTCGCTTTTGGCCTTTGCGCCGACAGAGTCCTCGACGCGAGTCATCAATTGATCAAGATCTACCGGTTTCTGCAGCCAGTGATAGTTTGACAGTGCACTCGCTACTGGCTCCGCCGCTGCAACATCACTGGTCATAATAAGCGCAGGCACTGCCTTGCCGAGCATGGTGCGTATTCGCTTCACCAGTTGCACCCCGTGCGAGCCCGGTAGATTAAAATCACAAATAATAAGGTCAAGCTCATCACACGTTGCCGCTTTTGCCAGCGCTTGCTCGCTGCTTTTTGCCGCCAAAACCTGGGCTCCAAGCGCTCGCAGAAATACCGTGGTGGAGTTAAGTACCGCGGCATCGTCGTCCACCAGTAAAACCGACAGGCGATTCAGCACACTTTGTATGCCATGCTGCTCGTCGATTGCGCCGGCGGCTGGCGTGTAGGGCACGCTGATGGAAAAACGCGAGCCCTTGCCAAGGGCCGAGGTAACAGAGAGCTGGTGCTCCAATAACGCCGCAAACTGTTTAACAATGGGCAGGCCCAGGCCAAGACCCTGACGGCTATCCTGCACATTGCTATTGATTTGGTAGAAGTCATCGAAGATTTGCGGCAGGTCTTTTTTTGCTATGCCAATACCCGTGTCAATCACGTCAATGCGCAGCTGCCTGCCTTCACGCTGGTAACCGAGCAGCACACTGCCGTTGTCAGTGTAACGAATGGCATTGCCCAGCAGGTTACCCAATATGCTGTTTAGCAGCGCAATATCGCTGTGCAGCGAACCGTCACAGCTCATCATGCGCAGCTGCAAACCTTGTTGCTCGGCCGTGGGCTGATACTTGGTCAGCAGGCGCTGAAAAAATGTCTGCACGGAAATGTCGGTCTTATTAACGCTCACGTGACCGGCTTCGGCTTTACCCACACTGAGCAGCTCGTCGACTTCTGCCACCATAGCGCCGACTCCCTGTTGAATCTTCAAGGCGATTTGCCGACACTCCTCCTGCTCACTCAGATTATGCATGGTCGAGGCGTAGGCGTGCAGGCTTTGTAGTGGCTGGCGTAAATCGTGGCTGGCGGCGGTCAGCAATTTACTCTTGGCGTAGGTTGCATCGGCGGCGGCTCGCGACAGCTGCTGTACCTGTTGGTTGGCTACCCGCAGCTGCTCGGTACGCTTTGCAATTTTCTTTTCCAGGTCCTGGCTTGCCTGCAGTACCTGTTTATTCGCTTGTATGCGCGCTATCGCTATTCCCGCCAGTTGCGCTGCAGCTTCAACAAATTCCATCTCCGCCGCTTGTGGTGTGCGTGATTCGTGGTAGTACAAGGCAAACGCACCCAAAATTTGTTGCTTGGGTGAGAAAATAGGCTGTGCCCAACAGGCACTGAGGTCGGCGCACGCAGCCAGCTCGCGATAGTCTTTCCAATAGGGATGCGTGTCGATGTCTTCAACCACAACCTGCTGGCCGCTATAGACCGCCGCCGCAAATGCACAGCCCTTTGGGCCGATCACTATGCCGTCGATTGCCTGCCGATAATAATCTGGCAGGCTGGGGGCGCAGGCAACGTACAGCTGCTGCTTGTCGGCGTCAAGCAGCATAATCGAGGCGCGTATCGCCGGGTGATTTCGCTCGATGGATTCTGCCAGCAGCATAAACACTTCGGCCTGCGAAGCACCGGTGGCAATCAGCTCCAGCGCTTCCGCAGCGATGCTATTAAGTTGCTCAGATCGTTTGCGCTCGGTAATGTCGAGATGAAAACCCACCACTCGAGTGGGCTGCTGTTGCTCGTCAAGAAAAGCCTCGCCGATGCAATCCATCCATAACACTTCACCGTTACGCTTACGAAACCGCAGCTCGATACGATAGGGCGCAGCGCGCTTTTTTTGCTCTTCAATCAGGCTTTGTACGCGCGGCAAATCGTCGGGATGAATCAGTTCCAGCAAGCCCTGTAGCCCGGGTTGGCTGTCTTCTGGCCGCACGCTTAAAAGCTGATAGAGGCTCGGCGACCAATGTGCGGTATCGGTCGCCATGTCCCATATCCAATAGGCATCGGTATGGGATTCCAGTAATTTACGCAGATCACTGTAGGCAGGCGATCTACGTTCTTCTGCCATATTTCTTATCTATATCATTCATAACAACATTGGTTCGGTACAACAAAAGCGTTAGGCAATTTTATCTCAATTAGTGTGTGAACCACCGCGCAAAGCAAAAATAAAGCGTAAACAAGTACTAAATTTTTCGATAAGTAGCACACTGATTGGAGCAACGTGGGTCTCAGCCGCGGTACTAGTTCGAGTCGTTCACTAGCGTAGCAAATTGCGCGGCATAAGTTAATTATTACTATCACGTATTGGTTATAAGATATTGAATAATAGAAATATTATTAGCAGGGGTGGTGATCGCCTTTGTACTTGGCGCTGTGCGCGCCGGTGGCAGGCCCTGCAAGACGATGTTTTCTAGGCTTTTATCGTCATTCTTGGCTACTCTTAATAGTATGCGTTGATTGTTTAAAAAGTGATCAATGCTGTGTTGTGCATTACCAGAAAGGTAACACCCAATTCAAGATTGGAACATGTAGCTTGAAGAAAAAATCACCAGCCAACAATCCAAACACCTCGGCAATTTTTGAGGAGTTGGAACCACGCGTGCTGTTTTCCGCTGGCGTGGAAGGCATTATTGTGGGCGACGTTCATCCTCAGGGCGTGACCGAATTTGTGGTGGACGATAATCTACAACTGCTGCGCGCGGCTAATTCGCAGCAAGCGAATAAAACCGGCGCGGAACAGCGCACGCTGGAACTGGTATTTATTGATGCCGGCACGCCCGATCGCGAACAGCTGCTTGACGATCTTATAAATTCAGAAGAAAGCGCGAACCGTCGGTTTGAAATTTTTGAATTGAGCGCCGACCGCGACGGCGTTTTGCAAATTAGTGAAACGCTGGAAAATTTTCAAGACGTAGACGCGGTGCATATTATCTCGCACGGGTCCGATGGCAACATCAATCTCGGCGACGGCACACTGAATGCCGCTAACCTTGCCGATTACCAAAACGAAATCAGCGGCTGGAGCAATGCCTTAGATGCTGAAGCCGATATTTTGATTTACGGTTGTAATCTGGCGGCTAGTGAAACCGGTCAGGCATTTCTTGATCGCATCAGTACTTTATCAGGGGCTGATATTGCCGCCAGTGATGATCTCACTGGCAACGCAGCCCTGGGAGGAGACTGGTCTCTGGAATATCACCAGGGTCAAATCGACGCGCACATCGTGTTTAGCGCCAACCTCCAGCAGCAGTGGCTAGCCACGCTCGCGACATTCACTGTCGATACCGACAACGACATCGCCGACGGTGATACTACTTCTCTGTCCACCTTTAATGCGTC
>RCMY010008618.1_pt1 | contig 13137 bp, 9 predicted proteins | sample 2041341 | NCBI WGS metagenome assembly RCMY01 (sample SAMN09708234, study PRJNA481090) | Marine sediment metagenome, whole genome shotgun sequencing project. | reverse complement strand
AACATTAATTATCTACTTTTCTCTAAACCCCTAAACTACTTATGGATATAAAAACATATCACCATAAAAAAAGAGCCTATAAATATAGGCTCTAGTTGTTTTTCTCTACTCTATTAATTTATGTATTCCTAAAAAGGTTAAGTATACTAAAATAAGTAATGTAAACTTAAAAACCTTAAATATCATAAGCTTAAACAGCTTAAATTCAATATTATTTATAAAAAGTTGTATTTAGTTGGTTTTACCCGTTATTCCATGAGTAAATCCAACTAAAAACAGTATTTCTAACTAGCAGTTAGATAAAATGCAATTAGTAGATTGGTAGCAAATATCTATCTACTAATACTCTATCTATACTAGCAAAGTGGTAAAAACTCTATCTCTTTCTGTGAGCATAAGAGCCAATGTCAATTTTAAAATGACTCTGGCTCCATACTAGGTAAGTTTCGCTTGCGAAAATGTTGCATCGCTAAGATAGCTTTAACATCATCGATTTACGATTTTTCTAAAAACTCTAGTGACCAATATCATTAGTGTCCACTTGCCACTTATATATCGCCCTTAAGTTAACTCTATTTTAGCTTAACTTAAACTCTTCTCAGTCTGCCACCATTGTGCAAGTTTAAAGCACATTGGTTCCTTTATATTTATAATACCCTTACCTGGAGCTAATTCATCGATAGCTTCCTGCAGTTGAAATGTACTCTTAGGAGTTCCGAGAAAATGCTCTATTACTTTGTAATCTTTATTATTGATATTTAGACATATGGGTATCTTAACCTGAGAGACAAAGTCAAAGTTCTTCGTTTTATAATCTTCCGCCCCTTGTGACAACATTATTATAACTACACCTTTTGATCGAAGTAGGCGCAACATCTCTTCAAGAGCCTTGCTAGCGTTTTTGTTCTTAAGATATATATGTGCTTCATCAATAACAATCACGTAACGCAGAGGGAAAATACTATCAACTGGTGTACAGTCGTTAGTTGAACTAAAAAAAGATACTAAGTAGCGTAGGACTAGAAACACTATTAACTGTCTCAAAGTATCGGAAAGCTCCTGAGGTAAGTTCAGGTAAAGGCTCTCATCGAAAATAGATTTTTCAGAGAAATCACAGTTAAAAATATTACTATTTAAGTCTTCAATTCCTGCATACAAACTATCCTTCTTCTTATTATTTTTCTCATAGAACTCGTCTACAGAACTAAACAGTTCATTTATTGTAGGAGTTCTATTACCATCAATGCTATCAAATAATTCTGTTAAAATACCTTTAAGAATGCTTTTTTGATTTATACCGATGTTTGGTGTGAATGTCGCTATCGTTTCTACAAATAAGTTTATACTAAATAGCCTATGATTTTGATCGGTTTTAATTACAGATAATGGGTTAAAGTCTAACCCTCCATCCTTGATGATATCTACAAACTTGCATTTAGTATTTTCAAGAAAAGTCGATAATGAACTTGAATCCCCCTCGCCCTTGTAATCGAAAAATATGAACTTTAGTTCATTATTTGTTTTCTGGGATATCTGATATAGAACATCTTTAATTAATTGTGTTTTCCCTGAACCTGCCATTCCTGCTATAGCAATATTCCTATTATCAAACTCTCTTAAGTCATTTAATCTAATTTCAACCTTACTTCCATCACTAAACTCACCTAAGTCAAATTTAAGTAATTCTTTAAACTCAGCAACTTCAATTTTTGTTTCTGTTGATGCAGTATTTACAAAATCTGGTTTCTGAGATAACCCTTTATTGAATATTTTTGCTAAATACTTTACATGACCTCCAGATATTGTATTAGTTGTTTTTAGTTGCTCTGACCAATGCTGCAGACCATCCGATAGATGCAACTTATAAAGATTAGCAAACTCTACATTACTTAATACTTTACTATAATGCTGACATAACACAGCATAATATATAGACTCGTTATCTTCGTCATTTATATAACGACCAAATACATTACTTGTTGGAGAGAACTCTCTTCCATCTTTACCATTGTTTTGATCGTTATCTTGGAATACCTTATCATTTGATAAACTTATAGCGAATGCGATGCGCATAGTTACCGTTTCATACTTAAATCTATAAAGCTTAGTTAGCCTTTCAAGCTTTTCAGTAGTTTCTAGGTTAAGCTTAAATCTGATCATTCTTGACTCCCTTAAAATAACCTTCTACAAACTTTGAGTTTCTGCCATCATGCTCAATCAAATATGATTTTGCTACAAATCTTTCTATCTTATGATAGCGTGCGGGTGTTATCTCATTGTTTGTAGAAAGCAATATAACTTGATCAGAAAGTGTTGGATAGTAGTGCTCTAAGATATTAGAGATATGCTCATCATCTAAGCGACCAAGAGGTGTATCGATAAATATTGGAAGCGGATATAAAGATTCTTTCAGAATTGCTTTAATAAGACTCGATATATAAAGCTGCTTTTCACCTTGTGACAATGACTCTTTCTTTAACTCTTCATCATTATCATCATATAAGAATACCTTCATACCATGACCATCAGGTAAAATATTAACTAAAACCTCACTAATGAATTTATTGTTAGAAACATTTAATTTATGCATAAGCTTTTGCAGTTCTTTCAAAATATTACTTTCAAGTCTAGCTTTTTTAGATTGCTTCTGACTGTTAATAAAATCAATTAAGGCATCAATATAACTCTGTGCTTTATCTATTTTTGTCTGATTTTCGTTTGACACATCAATCCTCTTTAAAAGATTGTCGAGCTGCTTTATCTTTCTATCAAGTTCAAACTCTTCTCGCTTAATACTTTCAATATTAATACCAGTTTGTTGAATGATTTTTTTGATTTCCTGTTCTAGCCTTTCACGTTTACTAATAAGTTCAGAGATATACTCATCAACTTGATCTGCATCGATTCTGTTTAATGTAGAATCTATCTCAGAAATTCTATTTTCTGAGTTATTTAAATTTGATAAAATATCTTCCATAGTTTTTTGACTGTAAGAGTCTATTATAGATAAAGAGTAATCAATAAGCTTCTTGTCTGAGTTAGTAAAGTCATGTTCAAAACTTAATTCATTATTTGAATCTATATTTCCAAAAAACTCATCACCTAATAACTTTGCTTTCTCATAGAAAAATACTTTATCTTTAAGCGATAGGGTTGATTCTTCAGGTTGAGGTGGTTTATCAAAAAGACATTCGATAAACTTTTCTATTTTTTCAATATTTACTGACGCATTAATCTCTGCAACTTCATGTTCATTCTGAATACTCAAATGCTCTTTAACTTCATTTAATTTACCTGATAGAATCACCAAAGGTATGACCTCACCGAGAACGTTAAACTCATCCTCAAGCTTCAAAAACTGCTCTTTTAATAAAGCTTTCTCTTTAATAAGTGAGTCTTTATCTATTAAAGATACTTGTGGAGCTGATCTATCAATAGTTCTATTGTATTCCATCACCTTATATTCATTCGATTTAATCTGATCGTTTAAACTAGCATTCATATTTTCAATATCTTCAATAGATCTTTTCTTACTCTCTATTGTTATCTCAATATCATTAACTTGATCTTCAGCACTTCCTGAAAGGCTGTGCTTCTTCAAGGATTGAATATAGCTACTCAAATCAGATACTAGTTGCTCATATATATCTAACCCCAAAACCTTATTAAAAGCATCATTAATAAAACTACCTTCATCTTTCATAGACAAGTTAGCTACTTCTGATATTTTTTCAGCATCAAAAAATACAAATTTTGCAGCATCAATAGGAATCAAAAAATCGTTAATAAAGTTAATCTTATCTTCATCTTCTTCATATATAGAATTACCGTTCCTATCAAGTATAGATAAATTTTCACTAAAATTATTAATATCAAACGATCTTGTTATTGTTAATTGACTATAGTCGAAATCTTTGTAATCAAAAGGTATTTGAGGGTTGGAAATACACAAACTTACAGAGAAATCATTTTCTCCCTGATCTTTTGCTTGCCAATTAAGCGACTGCTCCATAAATGAACTATAGTTCTTCTCTTTTCTTATTTCTTTTTTAAAATTATCATCTATTTGGGATATTCTTTCACCATATAAACACCATACAATGGATAGAAGAAAGTTGGTTTTCCCATAACCATTTTTTCCACCGACTAATATTATATTCTCACTTTCAGAAACAGACAAATCAATATAATTTTTATCAAAATATTGTCTAAAATTTTTAATCTCAATATTTTCGAAGCGCATATTTATCCCTCTATAATTTCAGAAATAACCTGATTGATATAATGATTTCGTCTATGTAGTTTTTTTACTTTTTCAGAATCTAACATTTTATTTAAATCCTCATAACTAACAGAATGTTTAATACATATTTCCTTTAGATCTTCCGCTTGCTTTTTATAATTCCCCAAGTTCTCAACATCGAAAATATTATTCATAAATACTCCGTTCATCATAATTAACTATAATATATTTAATTTTTTCTAACTTTTCAGATTCTAGCTTGCCGTTTATAGCTTTTTTCCTCTGAATTCCATACCATCTATATATTCTAGCAGAATCATCGTCAGAATCATTGGACCTAGGAATCCTATTATTATCTTCAATAAACTCAATAAGGCTTAAATAACTTTCATCCCATGTTCTATTTTCTCTCTCTAAGACTTGGAAATCATCTGGATAATTTTTACTTGCCAATCCAACATACTGCTTTTTAAAAAAAACAAAACCTCGATTATTATTGAATTTCAAATTACTCATTAACCTCGCTTCGTCAACATCTCTATATTTAGATATGTGATCTGAAATTTCGGAAATATGCACAGGGTTTTTGCTTTCCTTTAAAAAATTTTCAGTTATTTCTAACATTGAACCACCTAAGAAGTCATCGCGTTCACCTTCCCATTCTTTCAACCCCCATATACTTTGCCTTCCCATAGCTACAAACACACTATTTTGTTTAAAACTATTTCTAAAAGTATTTTCTGACTTATCAAAGGTAGGGTATTTTTCTAATAGAGCTTTATAAATATCGTCAATTTTAGAAGGCTTGCCAATTTCTTTTAGCATCTCATATGCATAATCTGGAACCGTCTTCAATATATTTTTCTTAAATTCAATTTCATCGTAACTATTTAAGAACAATCCAGTCTCTTCCATGACCAATGTCTCACAAATACTAACTGTAGTATTATCTAACTCTTTCCCTTTCTTTAAAAAACCACTTAAATAGTTGTTAAAGCTTAAATAGTAATCTTCCTCAATTTTTTCTTCTTTTCTTCTTTTTATATCTTTAATTATAGAACTGAAATCTAATTTGCAGGCTTGACTCTTATTGATCAAATAATAGCTCTTAAAATACTCTACACCTTGGCCTTGTAGGTTTGCTAACAAACCAATATCTATATTAGGAATAACCTCATGATCTTCTAAAAGAATCGAGTATAGATATATTATAAATTCTTTGGAGAAACTTACACCATAAGTAGAATTAATCTTATGAACAATATCTTCTGTTACTTCAACAATATCTTCATCGTTGCATACCCATTCATTAAAAAGGTTATCTGAAAAAACACTTCTAATACCTTTTAAAGTATCATCTAATTGCTTCAAACCTTTTAATCTAATCTGCCTAATCCTTTCTCGAGTAACATCAAAAATAACACCTACTTCCTCCAATGTCTTATTTTGAAAGCCTTCATAGATATTTAAACACATTAAATTTAATTCAGTTTTATCACCAAAAACGAAATTATTTTCTATAAGCATACTTACCACTTTGAGACCCGTATGATCATATAGATTTAAAGAATCTGCTAACTTCTTTTCAACTTTAGACTTATTCGCTAGAATCTCTATTAGCTGCTCTTTCATTCCTGAAGGATTATTTTTTGCTAAATCTATATTTATATATAGCTGTTCATAAAAATATCTTATCTCTTTATAGCTTTTAGATCCTGATTTAATTGCACTTTTTGTAAAAACATCTTCGATTACTTCCTTTTTCCTTAAAACTGACTTAACTCTATAGTCATGCGCATAATACTCAGTTAGCAAACTCTGTGTACGTAAAGATAATGAATTCAATAGAAATTCAATAAACTCGTTAATTAACCTTCTATCCCTTATAGATAAGCTATTAACTATTTCTAACATCGTTTTTTTGTTGTCAGATATATAACTATACTTCTCATGATTTATTTTTTCATCATTATTATGTATTCCAGGATTTTTTAAAATATCGGATTCTTTCAATCTTACCAAACTTAATAGTTCGTCATTAGTTTTAGATCCGCAATTAGGCAAACTATAAAAACTTCCATTCTTATTTAAATAATCATACACTTTTCCAATAGTTGTTAGATCATTACTAATACACACATTATAAGCTCGTACACTTATTTTGTTCCTTTTATATAAGCTTGATATTTTAGTTTCCTCAACAGACTCCAGTAAAATCAGATCTTGGAATTCTTCTTCCTCACCAATTTTTGTAATTAGAACGAGTTCACTACTAGCTTTAGAACTCCCTAAATTTAATGCTCTAAAATCAGAATGGTTTAGTAAATATTTTTTTAAATCACCTATATTTTCAAATTCATTCTCATTGCAAAGCTTTAAAGATGCAAAGGATATTTTTTTATTATCATACAACCAATAGACTTTAGTATCATCTATAAAATCGCATGGCTTAGAGCCTCCGATCCTAGCTAGTTGAATAAGTTCATCATTCGTACCCGTTCCACAGTTTTTTAAATGCTTAAAATTGTGGTTATTTTGTAGATGATTTTGTAAGTCTTCTGTCGTATCAAAACCCTGATTTAAGCATACATTATATGCTCTAACAGATATTAATTTTCTTTCATTTAAGGTTGAAATATCCATTGTATTACCGACTATGTAATTTTTAATAGAATAACTTTAGGCTAGAAATTTATCTTAATACGTTCTTATGAAATTAGCCAGATTATAGCTTAATTAGTAAGTACTTCAAAAATTTATCATAAATATACTCTGTATTTTTTATTCCCAGCCTACTACTCTCGCATATCGAGATATTAAGAAATCACGAAGATCAGTTCTTAATACTTATACTAATATTTAATTTTGTTTCGCTGGGAGAGGTTGGTCGAGTTTAGATAAATCTACATTTGGCATCATAGAAAGGTTATATTGCCACCTTCGGTACTGCGCTGCCCATAGCGCCTCTTGTGCTTTAAGTTCCTGTTCTAAATGATGGATTTGGTTTCTTAGCTCAGCATTTTCGTTTATAAGCATGTCAACAGTCACATCGCCCATCGTCTCAATGATTTGTGACTTCGCCTCTTTAAGTGTTTGCTTACGCCTATTAAATGCTTGTTTAACTTCAGGGTAGCCCATTAGAGTAAACTTAGAGACTGAGTCCTTCCCTAAAGCAGAAGCAACTCGAACAGCGAACTTATCCCAAGTCAACTTACCTGACCATTTCTGTAAGATGTCATCAACTAAATCCAATTCATTTTCACTTATAAGTTTTGGTTTCATAACCCACCCTGTAAAATCGCTAGAAAGTTAGACTCTGTTGTCATAGTAATCCTTTCACTTAAGGTTGATTTCCCTGCGACCTCTGTAGAATATCCAAGCTCGTTCAGTGCTATTCGCGTCAAGCTTACATCTAGCTCTTCTGGGACACGGATAATAAGCCCTTCAGGATAGTCATCATTATCTAAATATGTTAACAAAGTCTTAATTATTGCAAGTTTTTTACTTTGGTAAATGACCCAACTACTAGCACCTGAATATGCGTTATTATCCGCCTGTAGTGCTCTATTAAGCTCATATTTGACGACCTGCTCTAATTCTAATAATCGCTCTTTTGTATTCGGCATACCTTTAATGCAAGAGTGTTCTTTACACGTTACACATTCACCTGCTTTTGAACATGGTGACATAGTCCAATCATGCTCACAGTATCCGAACCCAGAAGCTTGAACTACACCATATCGATCTTTATGACCTAGCATTTCAAAAGTAACAGGTACATTAACCTTTACAGCTTGTAGAGCTTTAGTCCCATCATGAGCCTCTAAGCCAAGACTAATTAGCTTTCTTGACTCTTTTGCCAACTCCTCCATAGGACGGCTCTGTTATCTTGAATACGGCTACGCCCTGCAAACATTGCTAAGTCTAATGACTCCATTTCGCCACGTTCAGCCATTGTAGACAACCAGACTCGAATTTGATGCGAGGTAATTACTAAATTATCTCCGTTTTCATCCTTTAGTCCCACAGATGTAAATAACGACTGTGCTGTTTTGCTCTTTAACCTACTATGAATAGCCCCTAAAGCATCGTTTAGTTGATTTATAGTAGGAGCAGTAAAACTATAACCTTTAGATTGAAACTCACTATGCAGCTCATTGTCTCTAACAATACATAGCATGTCTGATATAGGTTTATTAATTTCCGAAAGATTTGGAAACGTAGGGAACGACTTTTTATAATTTTCCACAGTATAAGCAGCTAAATCTCGATAAGTAACATAGTCTTTTATTTCAAAAAGATTTTGAATCCACTTTTGCTTGTAGTAATTCAAAAAAGCACTTCTTTCTATAGATTCAGCAAAATCACTCGGTATATTATCCTGTGAAAGCCCCATAGCTGCTGCAAACTCCAGAATCGTCAGTGGATCATCTTCATGGTGATTTGCTTTGGTAATACATCCATCGTGTCGATAGAACTCATTAGGGCGCTTAATTGACCACTGTACAGCTCTTCTAGCAGGCTCTCCGATGTCAATGAGCCTTTGTACTGCTTCTCTCACCGTTGGCTCAATTAGAGGGTGTACAGGCTTTGGTATAAGCCCACCACCTTTAGCAGCAACCCAACGAATATTTAAAATAGTATGCTCTTCTTTAACGACTTTACCCGAGTCATCAACTACCTCTTTAAATGCTGTTGTTTCAAACAAACAGTCTGTAGTCAAAAAATGCAACTCTCCACCTCTGCTTGGAGCAGCCATTAATAATACAGCTTGAGATGAATAAAACTGTTCATAAGGCGTTCTAGCTAACCGAAAAGCATCCGCTAGACAAGTGATTTGATGACTAGTTAACAATCTATTTTCTTGCCAAGCTCTATCTTCGTGGGAAGTTCCTGAAGCCTTTTCATTTGGGCGTTTCCAAGGATTTTTCCATGTTGGTATCGTTAGATTTATTTTATACTCTCGAATACTATCCAATAAAACTTCAAGCACTTGACCCGCACGATATAATGCACCCGCAGATAGACGGTTTTCTAAACTCTCAGTAGTTTTTCGTAGTGTTATACCATTGAAATCAAGAATATCAGCCCTTTCATTAGTTTCGATTAGCATTTCATAAATAGTTTTTAGTACAACCATATAACTTGCGGGATTTCTTTCCTTCCATGTTTGCAAATCTCTTATATATGCTTTTGCAAAGTCTCTAAATGGTTGTAACATCAACTCCCCAGTCTTACTACCTTGCGATTTTGGCCCAGTAAAATGCATAGATGAGGTACGACCATTTTTATATATAATCTTCCAGTTGTCGCTATTGAATCCGCCTTGATCTTTATAGATACTCAGGTCATGTTTGGCTCTCTCAATAAAATCAAGAAGGTTCTTTGCGCACTCAACTTCATGCATTGGCTTAAAAGGAATAATCTGTGTCATATCAAAGAACCTCTTCTAGCTTGATTTTATCGCATGCATTCATAATTGCTTTGACATGGGCTAGTTGAAGATTAAACGATTGCAAAATCAAATCGCTAGCTCCCATAGTTTGCTTATGTTCAACCTCTTCCATTAAATCAAGCAAAACATCTTCCCAAGGAGCATCTAGTAAAGGTTGAAACTGACTGCACAAAAGGCAGGCTTTTAGCCCACTGTTACAGGCAGGAGAACCTCCACAGTTACCTACCTGAGAATCTGTAGATTGGAATACGCGGCTGTTAGGATCATCACCTCTTAATGCTTGATCTTCAGAACGAATAAGGCGTCCTTCAAATTTTGCAGATAGCAACTCCATTGCATCATTCATCTTGTCAAAGATCCTCAGTGCTAACTCACCTGTATGCTGAGTATATACACTGAGTTGCTGAGTATCAGAATGATCAAGCAAGTAGGCTAGCTGCACACCTGTAATACCATTTCTAACAAGATTGGTCGCTCTAGTTCTCCTACACCTCATGGGTGTAAAGTGAATGTAGTCGCCTGTACGCTCAGAAATAGCATCACATTTGCGTGATAAGTTTCGACCAAGTATATAAGCCTTATTAATCGTTATATGAAAATAATCAGGAGTATTGCCAATAACTTCATCAAATCTTTGAATCTTACCTTTATTAAATAATTTGTAGTTTGGAAATATAGGAAGTTGTAAACATACAGAATCTGGAATTTCTTTAAAGATCGAAAGTGCAAACTTTTTGACTTTTTCAATTTGATTTTTAATAATTAAATATAAGTCCTTTGTAATTGTGAGTGATCTAAACTCAGATCGAAACCCGCCATACCTTTGCTTTGCTCTAGGAATGTTTAATGAATATATAACCTTCTGATTTATAGTCTTTATTTCGAGATCACAGACTCTAAGTGCTCTAATTTGATGAGGTCTTCTAGCTGTTGCATAAATAGTATAAAACCATGCGAACTCTTCTAAGGAAACTAGGGATTTTTGAAATGCATTACCTGCCCATACTAGCAATGACTGCTGTTCAGTGAGCGTATAAGGGCCAGTATAAGGGCATTGGTGTAAGACAGACTTGCCTTTTATATTACCTTTTAAAACAAGCCGATCTAAAGTTTGAGATAAATCACTTTCTATTCCGGAGTGTTTCCATTCAATCCAGTTTTTTAACAAGGAACGTATCGTACCTAACTTATATTCATTTTCAGCATCCAGTGTAGCTTTTAATTTTAGAATTAATTTGGAGTCAATTTCACCACCTTCGTACATTTCAGAATCTAATAAGTAATCATTAAAATAACGCCAACAATTATGTGTATGCCTTGCCGACACTTCTTCAGCCATTCTAGCGACTGTTAACTTAAAACCTTCTAAAACGTTATTTGGTAGACTAGGGGTTTTTACCCAATTAATACCTAGCGAATTATCTAGCTTCCAAACATCATCGTGAAAACTTGATTCATAGCCTGCCTTAGATCTAACGGTAAAGGCGTCTGAACCTTCAAGGTCTTCTACATAATCACTCAATACTTGTGCGGTGTTCATCTCAGTTAATCATCCTTAGGGTTAATAAGAAAATCTATGTTTTGCATTTCTCGCAACAATAGTGATTCAGCCTGCTTTTTAGTATGCCTCAAGTTGTAAATACTCGAAGAACTTTCATTTTTATGCCCCATTAGATACATTCTACGTTCAAGTTCTTGCTTTTCTGAGATGATATCGTGTAAGCGTCCTTCTTCTCTTGCCTTCTCATTGTTCTTATCAATGCTAATCGATAGCCGATTATTAAAATCATGCCTAAAACCGTGCCTAGTTATTCTCTTTGCACCTTTAAACCCATGCTTTTTGATGAAATCAGCTAAACTTTCATCCTCTGCAACTTTTTCAACAATTTTTGAGAACTGTATAAGAGAAATGGGATTTCCTGCACTTTTCCCTTTGTTGGATACGAATAAGAAACTATGCTTATTTGCATTAGGCATAAGCCGACGTTCTTTAATAACGTATGCTCTAATCTCTTCAGCTAATTCAGGTGTTATATAGATATCACGCTCAAGAGTTTTAGCATTAGGTTCGATTGACCTATAAGTATCTTCAAGGTCATTATGTCTACGACGAACTTCAATTAGATTTTCAGAAAACTTGATATCAGTTATCTTTAGCTGAAGAATTTCTCCACTTCTTAGACCTGTCTCATAAAGTAATCTGAACAAAAGGTAGTTTCGATTTTTAACCAACTCAGTGAAAGGATTCTTATCATTGAATGGTCTTACCAACTCCATGACCTTAAAAAACACTTCTGGAGGTGGCGCTTTAGCATCAGGATCGAAAGTTGTGCTGCGACTAACACCTTTAGGCTTTTTACTTAAAAGCCAATCTTTTGTTTCTTTAATAATATCAACATAGCCTGAGAAGCTTGCTTTATTCCTGAGAAGGTTATTTGCTAAGAATTCAAAATATTCAGCAACCACTTTAATTCTTTGATTTTGCTGGGCAATGGATACAGTTAGCAATGGCGCTTTAGATGTAGGTTTCTTGAATTGAATTACTTTATTGTTTGAATTATTTAGCTTTCGAGCAGCCTTTGTTTGAAGCTTACAATGCTCAGCAAGTGATTGAACTTCGGAATGTGAGAAAAAACGAATATCATTTTCACCTTTATTTTGTGATGCTGTAATTATTCTATCAGATAGACGAGTTTGTATTTTCTCTTCCCAAAGACTGAGATGATACAGGTGACTAATATATGATCTTTGAGTTGAGTGTGTATAAGATCTTACAACAGTAGTCATGAATAACGTTATCCAAAAGTCAGGAATACCATTCTCATCAACAAGAAGAGAAAACCTTTCACCACTTTTCTCAATAAACTCTTTTCTCTTTAGGACTGGCATCAGGCTACTACTCTAAGTAAATACAATAAATACTATTATACAAAGTTATCAAATATAAATACAATAAATTTTGGATATAAAAATAGCTCAATGATATTATTATCAATGAGCTAATGAGTTATAAATACAACATCTTGTTATTGTATAAATTAAAAAGGAATATCATCATCTACCGGGCCATCTGGCATAGCCGTCGGTTTTGATTGTGCTGGCGTTTGAGTAGGCTGATTAAATTGATTCTGCTGCGCTGGCGGTTATTGAAACTATTCTGGTTACTACCCTGAGCTGCCGCGCCGCCAGCTTGATTATAGCCGCCCTGCTGTCCACCAAAGCCTTGCTGACCGCCCTGATTGCCATAGCCGCCACCGCCCTGATTTTGATTTGAGCTTTGGCCACCAAAGTTACTGTTATCTTGACCACCACCGCTCGCGCCATCGAGCATTTGCATTTGCTCAGCACGGATCTCGGTAATATAACGATCTTGACCATTGGGATCTTGATATTTACGCGTACGCAAGCTGCCTTCGATATAGACCTTACTGCCTTTACG
>RCMY010003856.1_pt1 | contig 13138 bp, 11 predicted proteins | sample 2041341 | NCBI WGS metagenome assembly RCMY01 (sample SAMN09708234, study PRJNA481090) | Marine sediment metagenome, whole genome shotgun sequencing project. | reverse complement strand
TGGAGTCGCTGGAAGACATGGGCCGCCACATAGAGCGCACTCAAACCGCCTATGACAGCATGCTGAACCGCTTTACGCATGGTCGCGGCAATCTGATCGACCGTGCGGTAAAGCTGGAAAAGCTCGGCGCCAAAACGCGAAAAAAAATACCGTCTTCAATTTCAGCAGTAGCAGAAACGGATGACAGCGCCGAAATAGTGACACTGGTGGATGAATCTGATTAATGTTTTACTACGTAGGCGTCTGCTAGAAGTTCACTAGCAAAGCCTACAGGAGTAAAATGTGACCCTTCCGAAAATTGGTAACCTCGCACCGGCGTTCAGCCTGCAAGATCAAAACGGCAACGATGTCGCCCTGAAAGATTTTAAGGGCAAAAAAAATGTTGTGCTGTATTTCTACCCCAAGGCACTCACCCCCGGCTGCACGAATCAAGCTTGCGGCATTCGTGATTACAAAACAGAATTCGCCAAGGTCAACACCGAGGTGCTCGGCCTTAGCCCTGACCCGGTGCAGAAGCTGACTAAATTCACCGAAAAGCACGCTTTGAACTTTACCTTGCTAGCCGACGAAGACCACAAAATTGCCGACAAATACGGTGTATGGGGGCTGAAGAAATTCATGGGCAAGGAATACATGGGTATTAACCGCATGACGTTTATCGTCGGTAAAGACGGTAAGCTCAAACACATCATGGAAAAAGTAAAAACCAAATCGCATCACGACGATGTGTTGAACTACATCAAAGAAGAACTGTAACTGACCCCGTAGGGTGCGCCGTGCGCACGTTGGAACGTACGGTTTTTGGTGCGCACAGCGCACCCTACCCAAATAGACGCCCGATTTGCGGCGACACTGCGCCAGTCAATTTGATATCGTAACGGCATGTTATTTGATTTGCCCAACGATGATTTACTCTACGCCGCGCTGCTTGCGCGCGATTCTGCTTACGAAGGCCTCGCCTACGTTGCTGTCACCAGCACCGGCATATTCTGCCGAATGACATGCCCGGCCAAAAAACCGCGCCGGGAAAACAGCGTGTTTTACGCCAGCATCGCCGAGTGTTTGGACGCCGGCTTCCGCCCCTGCAAGCGCTGTCGCCCACTGACTTCAGCGACAACCGTCGAACCACTGGTGAGCACTTTGCTGGATGCCATTGAAGCCGATCCTGGCAGGCGTTGGCGCGAAGACGACATCGTCGCGCGGGGTCTGGACCCGTCTACGGTACGGCGCGTCTTTAAACGTCATTACGGCATTACCTTCCTCGAAATGGCGCGCCTGCGCCGTGTTCGAAACGGTGCTACAACGCTCGCTGCGGGTGCTGCTGTCATTGCTGCCCAATTTGAAGCTGGCTTCGAATCAAGCAGCGGTTTTCGCGATGCCTTCGCTCGCATACTCGGCCGGCCACCAACCGAAGTGCGTGAAGGCAAAGGCCTTAACGCCGATTGGCTGGAGACGCCCCTCGGCGCGATGATTGCGGTTGCCGATGCCAACGCACTGCACTTGCTAGAGTTCTATGATCGCAAGGCGCTGCCAAACGAGCTGAAACGCCTGCAGGCCAAAAGAGGCGCAATAGGTATTGGCCGATATGCCGTGACAGATCAAATTGAGTCTGAGCTTGTGGGCTATTTCAGTGGAAATTTCAAGGGGTTTAATACGCCGTTAGCCCAACTGGGTAGCGACTTTACTCGCGGCGTTTGGCAAGCCTTATGCAATATTCCTCTGGGTGTCACTCGAAGCTATAGCGAAATTGCACGCAGCATTGGCAGACCGACTGCCAGCAGAGCGGTGGCACGAGCTAACGGTGCCAACCAAATCGCTATCGCCATTCCCTGCCATCGTGTTATCGGTGCCGACGGTTCGCTTACCGGCTACGGCGGTGGCTGCTGGCGCAAACAATGGCTGCTAGACCATGAGCGAAATATGCTGAGCAATACACCTACACCAACCACAGCATTGGAATTAAACCGATAAGCCAAGTCGCAAAAGCTGACTATTTTGCGGGCTCTGGATGTTAAAGGCGAGCCGCGCTGACAGCTGGTGCTGTGCGAGCTGGTATTCCGGGTGATTGGGTAGCAGAAAGTTCGTTCCGCAGTTTTTCTTGCGTGACGCAGGCTTGCTTCTCGGCAGCTAGTTAACTTTCTGAAACGATTCGTAACGACCGTCAGTGAACGACTTGAAATAGTCGCCCAACGATGGGTGATTGATTTGATCGAGCGTACTGGCAGGCCGTAGGTTGCGCTCAGCGACATAGGTCGAGTGAACGCCGTTGTCGACCAACACGTGATACCAGGGATCGTCTTTCGGGGGCTTGGATTTTGCCATTTGCTCGTACCACTCGTCACTGAGCATATAGCAGGTGTCGACATCAAAAATAACGCCGCGATAGCCGAACATGTCGTGTTCAACAATTTGACCAACATCGAAAGCGGCTTGTTCGCGCATGGCGATGGCTACTCCTCAGTTTATTCAGTCTTATAATGCAACAGATTTTACATTATTAAAAGCGCAAGGCAATGCGTTGCTATGCGAAACTCAGGATTGGCGACAGCGAATTGTCGAAAAATCCAATGCGGGACTCAACAAATGACCGACGATGAAATGCGCGGCAGGGTGTGTCTGATCACGGGAGCCACCAGCGGACTTGGCGAAGCCTCTGCCTTCGAGCTGGCTAAACGAGGCGCGTCTTTGGTTCTGGTAGCGAGAAACGAGACCAAAGCGACCCAGCTAAAACAGCAGATCGCTACTGAAACCGGTAATAAAAATGTCGATCTCATCGTTGGAGATCTCGCCTCGCTGGCTGACGTTCGACTTATTGCACAACGCTTTGTCGATTCTGGCCGACCGCTGCATGTGCTACTCAACAATGCCGGTGTCACCAACACCAAACGCGTACTCACGGTCGATGGCTTCGAGGAAATGTTCGCCGTTAATCATCTGGCCCACTTTCTGCTAACGCATTTGTTGCTTGAGCGGCTGAGAGGAAATTTTCCGGCGCGCGTCGTTAACGTTGCCTCCGGTGCGCATGCGTTTTGCAAAAGCGGTATCAATTTTGAAGACGTTAATTTCGAGCGCGGTTTCGGTACAGTAAAAGTCTACGGCCACTCGAAGCTGGCGAATATTCTGTTTACTCGGCAACTGGCTAAAAAACTAGCGGGCAGCAACGTCACTGTCAATTGCTGTCATCCCGGCGTTGTGGCTACCGGTTTGGCTACCAATAACGGCACCGTGAGTAAGCTGGCGCTAAAGCTGTTGAAACCTTTTTTACGCACGCCGGCGCAGGGTGCAGCTACCCAGATTTATCTGGCAACATCGAGCGCAGTGGAGGGCAGCGGACGCTACTATGTCGACTGCCGACCCGCACGCGTAAAGCCGTGGGCTGAGAGCGATGCTGCAGCCGAGTGGTTGTGGGAAATGAGTTTGGAAATGGCCGGTATTACTGGCTAGGCCGATAGCAACGCAATGAAGCAAGCATTTGAAGCCAGCAATGAGAATATTCAGTTACTAGCGGATCGCCTTGAAATTAGCAATTTGCTGCTGGATTTGGCGGCTGCCATCGACACCAACGACAGGGCAGCACTGCAGCATATTTTCGCAGCTAACGTCACTAACGAGGAATCTCTGTTCCATACTGCTAGCGACCAGCATCAGATTACCAGCGCCGATATTCACATCGACGCTGATACGGCGGTCGCGCGCACTCTGTGTCACAACGCCGAGCAAGCTCTCACCCAGGCAGTTTATTACGTTTATAAGTTGCAGCGCATGGAAGAGGGATGGCGAATTTTAGCGCGCACGATGCATATGGAGCGTAGCTGAGTAAGATCGCGACTTGTTGACTATTGACGCTGTGGCTTGGGTACCTGCTCACGATCTGCACACGAGGTGGCAGAACCCCCGGTCACGGTAAACCGTCAATCCACTCACCAATAAGCGCCAGGCCGTCGTTGTCGATGAGCTGGCTGTCGAGCGGCGGCATGCGATTGCCGCTTTGGCCTTGCATGCGCAGCCACAGTTCGCTGTTAGCGGAATCACCCGCTGCAAGTAAGCGTACGACAGAGTCAGGCGCCTCATCCAGCGCCGGTTGGTCAAGCACGTTCATTTCGGCTACCGCTGTTTGGAAGCGCAGGTCAATTTGACTAGGCGTAGGCCCGCCCGGTTGATGGCAGGAAGCGCAGTTGACGTCGAGATAGGCCTTCGCTCGCGCCTCTAACGGTTCGACTGTGTCGAACGGGTCCGGCATGCGCGGTAGCGCGTTCGCCTCAGCAATAGTTTGATCAAACAGAGCTATATGATTGAAACTGCGCAATTGGTTGTTGCTGCGTGTCGGGTACTCGAAATCGCCGTTGAGCTGGCGAGTACTGATCCCCAGGACCGTCATTGCGTTGCCGTTGTGGCAGCGTAGGCATTCTGCTTCCGAAGGATAGTGGTACACAAGTTCGGCTTGGCCGTCGCCAGTACTAATCTGCAGAGTCTCGTCTGCGTCTGTTGTCAGCAGGTTGGCATCGGTTTGCCCCGCATTCCATCGATAGCTAAACGCGCGCCAGCCGCTGTCAGTGTGCACCAATACGCGCGTCTCCAGCCGCCACTCTGACATAGGGTCGCCTGTTGTCAGCTCAATATCAACCTGCTGTACGACAACGCTGCCCAATGGCAAAGTCCATGGCTCGTTTTCACTGAACCGAATTTGCTGAGCATCGGGTATGCCAATCCAGCGTCGGCGGAGGGTGTTGTCAGACCAGTAGGCGGCCTGCACGCGGTAATCGATTAGCCCGCTCACCGGGTTCATATTGCTTAAATCGGCAAACAAGCCCGTGTCGGAAAGCAATGCGGGCGCCGTGGCGGGCGAACCATCGGCCGCTTGTTCAAACTTGAAAATTGAGCCGGAGTAGGAGAGGGCAAACAATTCACCGCCAGCGTCTTCGCCGAAGGATGCCAGACTGCTCACGTTGCCGATCGTCTGGTTGCTGGCAACGCTGCCTTCGTCATAGTCCAGCGCCCAGACCGCGCCACTGCCGAAATCACCGTAAATATAGCGGCCTTGTAAGCCCGAGGCCGAATTGCCTCGGTACACATAGCCGCCGGTCACCGAATTACCCTCGCTGTGGTCATAAACCAATACGGGTGGTGTAAATGCGGATTGAGGTAAGCCGTTAGCCGAATCATCAAACGCTGAGTTGCCCTCCAGCACGCGCCAGCCGTAATTGCCACCGCGTTGAATGAGGTCGATCTCCTCGAAGGCATCTTGTCCTACGTCGCCCAGCCATAGCTCACCTGTGACGCGGTCGAACGAGAAGCGGTAAGGGTTGCGTAAGCCGTAGGCCCAGATTTCGCTGCGGGCGCTGGCGTCATTGGCGAACGGGTTGTCGGTGGGAATAGTGTACGCGCCGTTGCTGACGTCAATGCGCAGCAAGCTACCGAGCAGGGTCTGGGTATTTTGTCCGTGATTGAGCGGATCGCCGCCAGAGCCGCCATCGCCGAGGCCAATGTAAAGCATGCCATCGGGCCCGAAAGCCAGCATGCCGGCGTTGTGATTTGCAAATGGCTGTTCTAACTCCAGTAATATTTGCTCGCTAGCGGGGTCGGCGCGAAGCGGGTTGGTCGCGTCACGCGTGTAGCGAGCAATCACCGAACGGCGTGGATCGGCGGCACTATAGTAAACATACAGGTGACCACTGGTAGCGTAATCGGGTGCAAAGGCCAGACCTAGCAGGCCCTCTTCGCCACCCGACTGCACGCGGCTGGAAATATCCAGAAAAGGCTCTGTGACGTCGGCGGATGAGTTGTTGACGAAACTGCCAATCAAACCGCGTTGTTGCACTGCAACTAATCGATCGGTATCCGGCAATGCCGTCAGGAAAACCAGTTGGGCAGGCTCACTGAATAACAGGTTAGGAAACGCGTTGTCAATGACAACGCCTGAGAGGTCTTGCTGCACCGGGAATTGCGGTGGCGTCAGTGACTCGCGTTGGTCCAGGCCAAACGTATCGCTAACAGCGGCAGGGGAGCTAGAACTTCCGCCACCGCAGGCATCGAGGAAGAGTAAACACACGCATAGAACGAAGAGCTTGCATAGCTGCATTGCTATTGTTCCGCTAGAAAGCGAGAGCTTTATAGTAGTTGAGATGGTGTGTATTGTTAAGGGGCATGAGCAAGATACACGAAAAGATGGACATAGCGCTGAGAGCGGGGCCATCTAGCTCAATCCCAATTCGTGTTAAGCACTCCTGCAAAGCTACGACTTCACGTTTAGTCCCAGCCTTTTCCATGCGTCTGACCTTTCCAAATCAACTGCCTTCGCGAGCGCCTGTTTTGAACTCTCGCGCAAATTCAGGCGGCCGCCTTTGTTTTCCCAAAGGGTAATTGAGGTACTAGTGACTCCGATTAAGCGTGCGAACTGCGCGCAGTTCAACCCCAACCGTTTACGCAGGCGCAACACGCTTGCACTGGTGGGATTAAACGGTTTTTTGCGTGCGGATTGACTGGCTTTGGGCCGGGCAGGAGGGCTTGTAACGGCTTTCTTTGTTTGCGTACGCTTATTTTTCCTTGCGGTTTTTTCGTCAGTACGACTGCCCGTACTACCATTACTGGAGTCAAGTTCGATGCCAAACACATCGCCAATATCACTATCGAGGCGGCGCCGTTTGCCGTCGCCTGTTGGTATGGCTATGTCGGCGCTAATCAGCGCTTGATGATCGACGCCGCGCAGTTTGAACAGCAGCTCGGGCTGCTTATCCAGCAGGGCACCGACACCGTAGAGCACGGCGGCAAGGTGTTTGCACAGACTGGCCCAGTCGGGGCAGTTGCAGTTAAGTTGAATATCTTTGGGTTGCGGGAATAGTCCCGTTTTTGGGTCTGTGACAACTTCCATGACACTATCGGACAGTCTTCCCTCCAGCAGTTCCAGGATAGAGCCAATCTGGCCCGTACAGCGTTTTTGGATCGCCTGCCAACGATCGCTTTGCAAAGGTTTGATCGCAACCTTGATTTCATACAGTTCAGAGCCGCTGACAATGGCGTTGATCTTCCCTTTGTCGATGTCTATATGACATACCGAACCGTTGCGCACATAGCGCTTGCCACGCGGCAGGCGATTGGCGTAATCGCTGAATTTCTCCAGGTGGTCGCACCATGCTTCGCCCCAAAACGTGCGGGCAATTTTTCGACCTTCTACTTCGATGGGACAAACGGCGATCCCTTTTTTGCGCAGCTTGTTCATTTCCCGTTGCGCCTGTGCCCGCTGCTGGGCGACGGATACGTAGGGGCGCCAGTTACCATATGCCATACTATTTGCTCCTTTGCGCCACGTTTATATTTTATCGACGTCACGTGTGACCAGATTAATCAGCTCGTCATTACTCATTTCCGTCAATAGCGTCTCCGCGCTGCCGCTAAGTATATCGTCAGCCAGTGCGTTTTTATCGCTAATGAGCTGATCAATTTTATCTTCGATCGTGCCCTGGCAAACCATTTTATGCACCAGTACATTGCGCTTTTGACCAATGCGGTAGGCGCGATCCGTGGCTTGATTCTCCACGGCTGGATTCCACCAGCGGTCAAAATGAATCACATGCGAGGCCTGGGTCAAGTTCAAACCGATACCACCGGCCTTTATCGACAGTATAAAAAAAGGCGGCCCATCTTCCTGTTGAAAAAGATCAACACGCTGCTTGCGCTGTGCTACTGGCGTGCCACCATGCAAAACCAAGCCGGGTTGGGCAAAACAAATGCTCAGAAATTCCGCAAGCGGCTCCGTCATTTCCCGAAACTGGGTAAACACCAGGACTTTTTCCTGACGCGACGCGATTTCCTCGCAGAGCTCCGTCAGGCGAGAAAATTTACCACTGTCTTGCGGCCGGTAGTGTCCATCGCCCAACCACTGAGACGGATGGTTACATATCTGCTTAAAGCGCAGCAGATATGACAACACGAGTCCTTTTCTTTGAATACCCTCGGGCGTTTCCAGGGCGGTCGCCAGTTCGCGCACGGATTTCTCATACAGCGCCGCCTGTTTTTTACTGAGACCGCAATAGGCGTGGACTTCGGTTTTATCGGGCAGGTCGGCAATAATCGTCTTGTCGGTCTTGAGCCGGCGTAAAATATAAGGCTGTACCAGATTTCTCAGCGGGGCATACTGGTCCTGTTCGCGAGCTTCCAGTGATTTGATAAAGGTTTGAAAGCGTTTGGCGGAACCCAATAACCCCGGGCAAATAAAATCGAACAGCGACCATAAGTCAGCGAGCCGATTTTCCACCGGGGTGCCGGTCAGTACAATGCGAGATTCCGCCTTAAGTTGTTTAGTCGCTTTCGTTTGCCGGGTTGCGGGGTTTTTGATGGCTTGTGCTTCGTCCAAAATAGCGAGCTGCCACTGTTCATCGAGTAGCCATGTTTGGCGTAACAGCATGCCATAGGTGGTGACTATAAGATCTTTACCAGCAACACGATAGGTGCCAGCGCCGTTTTTTTGCGTACCGCCATCTCCGCTCCTGGCGTGCGAAGGATGAACAAAAAGGCAATCGAGCGAGGGCGCGAATTTTTCCAGTTCATCCTGCCAATTGCCCAACAGAGACGCTGGCAGTACCAATAACGAGGGTTTGCTACCCCGCTGTTTCTTGAGCGCTAACAACAGAGCGATCACTTGTATGGTTTTGCCCAGGCCCATATCATCGGCCAGGCAGGCGCCCAATTTCAATTGACTTAAATACCAGAGCCAATTTAGCCCACTCTGTTGGTAGGGGCGCAGCGTGGCTTGCAGCGTGTTGCCCACACTAGTCAACGGCTGTGAGTGCGGGTTGCGTATTTTATCCAATATTTGACTCAAGGCTGCACCCGCTTGCACCGATGACCATTTTTGCTCAGGCTCGGCTTGCTTCACCGCCGCTAAATCGATAGGAGAACCGGCCAATAATCGCATTCCCTCAACAAAAGAAATTCCGTCTTCGGCGACACTTTGTTCCACGCTTTTCCAATGTGTCAGGGCCTCGTTTAGTTTCTCCTTGTCGACCTCTACCCACTGGCCTCGCAACAGGACCAGGCCCTCTTCAGAAGCCATCAACTGGTCCCATTCTTCGCGGCTTATGGTCTGGTCGCCCAGTGTGAGTGCCACATTGAAGTCTAACAGCGACGTTGCGTTAAAATTTTTCTGGGTTTTGCTGCCAATATTAACGCTGACTCGAGGGCGAGCACGTTTTTTCCACCAGTCCGGTAGCCTGACCGAAAGGCCAGCCGCTTCATACTGTGGCAGCTGTTTGACAAATTGATAGGCTTCGCCCGGTGTCCAGGCCAAGGGGTGGTAGATATCGCCGGAGTCAAGCAGCTCCTTAATCAGCAGGCTGCTTTTGGAGGCTAGATAAATGGGAGAAAGTAAGTTGATCAATTGATTTTTTTGCCTGGCACCGGCGTATTGCTGCAAGGCTTGGCCGAGGGGTTGGTGTTTTGCGTTGCCCCGATTCGAAAGCTGCGCAATATAGGTGGCCATAAACGCGAACGGATAATCGTTATCGCCTTTATTCTCGGCCAGATGCAAGCAGACGCGGCCCACTTGATGCCAGAGCGGCGCCCTTTTTTTAAGGAAATCCCGCCAGACGGGCCCCCGCCGTTTTCACCTGTTCGCAAAGCCAGCTGTCTAGCGTTACCCAGGCGTTCTTAAACACCGCCAGGGAAAGGTACTCGGCCCCCTGCATAGGCGGAACACTGGTCAGCAGCCGGGTAGACTCCGCTTGCGCCGTGAATTCGATTGCTTCCAGTTGCGCTGTGGCTGATGCTGGCAGGTGGCAACGCGCCGTCATATAAACACAGGCAAATTCGCGCCAAAACCGCAACACGGACGAAAGTTCTACCGCATTTTTATAGGCCGCTAAAGCAAATAATCCCTCACCTATACTTTTTCCAAAAGCTGTTTCGATAACGACCGGGACTGGAGGTGCCGCTGGGTTCGTCAATGAATCCGCTGAGCCGCCGTAGCAGCGGAGGTGGCCCAGAGGCGTTACGCCTAGCTCAATAGTCATGTCAATTCAATACGGTTATTCAATATCGATAGTTGAAGGATCGTGTTCTTGGCCAAAACATTTTATAATTTTGTGAACGAAAAAGAGTCATATCTCGTTAAGGCCGAATCCCCGTCATTTTTACCGGTGTTGCGGCTTCACTGCGCCGATTGGAACTCAATTGCAGTGCGCTAATAAGCGCCACGCGCAATTGCCGGGGGTCAATAATCTCATCGTAGGCTAGCGAGTCGCCGCTATGCCATGCCCCGCTATTTTGAGCTGCATAGACTTCAGCGCTAGTCGCGTCGTCCAGCTTTGCGGCGGCATCACCGCCAGCAGCGGGCATGCCGCCGAGCGTTATACCCGGTAAGGCCAAGCTGATGGTTTGTGCGTCGAAGGGGTTCATCGCCATTAGTGAGCTGCCAAAGCCAAATGCCTTACGTAATGTAACGTGCAACTTGGGGCCGCTGAACCTCGCCTGTGCCGCGTACAGTTTCGCTGCCGCCCGCAGGGTACCTTCGCGTTCGGCCTGACTGCCGGAGAGTATGCCGGGATTGTCTGCCAGAAAAATTACCGGCACATGAAACGCACTGGCGATGTCGAGCAAGCGCAGCGCTTTTTCTGCAGCGTCGACGTTTATTGCGCCCGCCATCACACTCGGTTGATTGGCGACTAACGCGACGCTATGACCGGCGAGTCGCGCAAAGCCGGTGACTATAGATTTACCGAAACGTGGTTGGAACTCGAAAAATGAAGCATCGTCGGCCAGTAGTTCTATCACCGGATGAATAGAGTACGGCGTTTGCGAATTGCGAGGAATAAGCTCAAGGATTGCATCCACTGTCTTGTGTTCGGCAGGCTTGATGGAATGCGGAGGATAGTCCCAGGCATTTTGCGGCAGGTAACTCAGATATTGCCCGACGATTTCACGAGCGTGCGTTGCGTCGTGGGCTAAATTATGCGCTACACCGCTGACCCCGGTGTGCATTGCGGCACCGCCAAGCTCTTCCTTGCTGACCATTTCACCCATCGCCGCTGCAACCAGTGGCGGGCCGGCGGCAAACAGAGTTGCACGCTCAAGCATAACGACGAAGTCCATTAGCAGCGCCCTAATCGCCCCGTGCCCGGCCGACGAGCCAACCACAACGGCAATGGTCGGCACCAGCCCCGACAGCCTGACCAACTCTTGCATATCGTTCGGCGCATAGGCGTGGCGCTGCAGTGCATTGCCCATACGTTCACCCGCGCCGTCAAGCAGCATAATCAATGGTACGCGCGTTTGCTGTGCAATTTTTGCCAGCCGCAGGCGTTTGGCATTGGTGACAGGACCAATCGAACCGCCTTGCACGGTAAAGTCTTCAGCGCCGATAAGTACGTCTCGCCCGTCAACTTTGGCATAGCCGCACACCAAGGCATCAGCGGGTGCGGCCGGAGAGTTGCTCCAACTAATACTGCCGGCTAGCGTGCCAATTTCATTAAAGCTATCGGTGTCACAAAACAGCTCAACGAGCTCGCGCGCATTCAGCTGGCCGCTTGCCTTGCGTTTACTTAACTTTTGCTCGCCCCCCATTGCACGACCTGCAGCGATACGGCGTTCATGTTCAGCCAGCAGGGGCTGCCAATCTGCTGGAATAATGTTCTCGTCTGTCATCGTTTTAATCCCGTTTTACAATGCTGCCGGCTATCATGGACTATGGTAGCAGATGGTTTTAGCAGGGTATTGTTAGGGATTAGTGAGTTTGTGGAGGCGCGTGTTATCGACAGCACGGCTGCGCCTCCGTATTATTCATACAAAGGAGAAAGTCATGCCGATGTCAGTGCAGGAAATCTCGGACCGGTTGGAAATTAACAACCTGTTGATCGACTATTGTAGCGCAGTCGATGCGCGTGATTTCAACGCGTTTGACCACCTCTTCACTGTAGATGCCCACATTGACTACACCGCACTGGGCGGTATCAAAGGCAATCTACAGGAGATAAAAGCGTATCTTGTAAAAGCGCTGGCTTTATTCTCCAACAGTCAACACCTGATAGCCAATAGCCGGGTTTGGTTAGACGCTGACACGGCAACGGCGCGCACCATTTGTCACAACCCTATGCAGCTAAATACCGATGGCAAGGGAGAGCTGGTTATGTTTTACGGCTTGTGGTACGTCGACAAGCTGGTACGCACGAACGATGGCTGGCGTATTAAAGAACGTATCGAAGAGCGTTGTTACGACTTCAATGTGCCACAGAATTTTAAAGCCATTGTGCCAAATTAGCACGGTATTTAGTAATCACAACAGCCCCGTGTTCACGGCGGCGGAGATAGTCTAATGAAAGTTGAAGCATCCCTAATGGTGCAAAACCCCGGTGATGCCGGGTCACTAGCGCAAGAAATGGAAGCGCTGGGCTTCGATGGAATCTATACCTTCGAGGGCCAGCACGATCCTTTTTTCCCCTTGGTAGTGGCGGCACAGCACACCGAAAAAATCGAGTTAACTACGGCAATTGCTGTCGCCTTCGCGCGCAACCCCATGTTGCTCGCAAATATTGGCTACGACCTGCAGCTAATGTCGAAAGGGCGGTTTAATCTCGGTCTGGGCTCGCAAATACAGCCCCACATTGAAAACCGCTATGGCATGCCGTGGTCGCAACCGGCAGCGCGAATGCGCGACATGGTTAAGGCCATTCGGGCTATTTGGCGATGTTGGAATACCGGCGAAAAACTAGATTATCGCGGCGACTTTTACAAACATACGTTAATGACGCCGGTATTTTCTCCCGGACCAAACCCGTATGGAAATCCAAACATATTTATTGCCGGTGTTGGCCCACTGATGACAGAGGTGGTAGGAGAGGTAGCAGATGGCTTGCTAATCCATCCGTTTAATACGGCAGAGTTTATCGCCGAACAAACGTTGCCGGCACTGCATAGGGGTTTCGATAGCGCCACCAAGAAACGTGAAGACTTTGAAATTTCCTGCCAGATGATTGTCGTCACTGGTGAGACTGACGAAGAGTTCGAAAGCGCGAAAGGCATGGCACGCAACCAAATCGCTTTTTATGGCTCTACGCCCGAATACAAACCGGTGTTAGACCAGCACGATTGGGGCGATTTGCAGCCGCGGTTAAACGATTTGTCTAAAGAAGGCAAATGGGGCGACATGAGC
>RCMY010003855.1_pt1 | contig 13138 bp, 13 predicted proteins | sample 2041341 | NCBI WGS metagenome assembly RCMY01 (sample SAMN09708234, study PRJNA481090) | Marine sediment metagenome, whole genome shotgun sequencing project. | reverse complement strand
GGAAATCCACTTCGGATATCCGCCATCCAACACTGCGACGTCCGTCTTGCCCATAAGCCGAAACAGCCACCAAACCCGCGCCGCCGACATCAACCCGGCACCATCGTAGACCACGACCTGATGGCCATCGCCGACCCCCATCGCCCGCATCCGCGAGATGAACTTCTCAACCGGTGGGGCCATATGCGGCATTTCGGATCGCTGGTCGCTGATCTCATCAATGTCAAAAAAACGCGCGCCCGGAATGTGTCCACGGTCGTAGTCCGCCTTCGGGTCACGGTTGGCGGTTGGCAAATACCACGATGCGTCAAAGACCCTCAAATCAGGGTCCTTCAGGTGTCGCTCCAGCCAGTCTGTCGACACAAGGGTTTGCGGATCGTCGGTCATCTTTGCCCCCGGTTTTTCTCCCTAGATGTGCTACGCCTGCATCCGCGTCTTGGCAAGCGCGCGAAAGGTCCGGCACGACGCTTGACGATGCCGCCACTGCGCACCACCGTTGCAATCACAACGAAAGAAGGCTCCAAATGATACCCGAAACCATGCGCGGCGTGTACCTTTTGGCCCACGGCGGCCCCGAAGTTCTGTCCCCGTCCAGCGACATTCCAACGCCCAAAGCTGGCCCCGGAGACGTCTTGATCCGCGTCGGCGCAGCGGGCGTGAACAACACCGACATCAACACCCGCGTCGGCTGGTACTCCAAGGGCGACAACGCCGCCGACGATGCAAGCTGGACTGGCGCTGCCCTTCAGTTTCCGCGCATTCAAGGGATCGACGTCGCCGGAACCATCGTCGCTATCGGCGACGGTGTCGACGCCGCGCGCATCGGTGAGCGGGTCCTGGTCGAACCGTGCCTGCGCGAAACCAATGGCCAAGTGCTTGAAAACCCGTGGTTTCTGGGCTCCGAATGCGATGGAGGCTTCGCGGAATACGTGCGCGTCGCCGCCCGCCACGCCTACGCCATCGACAGCCCGCTAACGGACGTCGAACTTGCATCGTTCCCCTGCTCATATTCCACGGCCGAAAATATGCTGACCCGCGCCCGCGTCCAATCCGGCGACCGTGTGCTTGTCACTGGCGCGTCCGGCGGGGTCGGCTCGGCGGCTGTGCAACTCGCAATGACGCGCGGCGCCGAAGTCATCGCTGTGACCACCGCGGAGAAATCCGCCACCCTGCGCGCGTTGGGCGCGACCCAAACACTGACCCGCGACACCAACCTGCTGGACGCCCTTGGCCACAATAGCGTCGATGTGATTGTTGATCTTGTGGCGGGGCCGAAATGGCCCGCGCTTCTCGACATTCTGCGCCCCGGAGGCCGCTATGCGGTGGCGGGCGCTGTCGCTGGTCCGATCGTCGAATTGGACATCCGAACGCTCTACCTCAAAGACCTCAGCTTCTTCGGCTGCACCGCACTTGAACGCCAGGTATTCGGCAATCTCATCACGCTGATCGAAACCGGAGCGATCAAACCGCTGGTGGCGGAAACCTTTGATCTTGAGGATATTGCCAAGGCCCAAGCGACCTTCAAAGACAAAGGCTACGTCGGGAAAATTGTGCTAAAAGTGGCCCGCGACTAGGCGTTCTCGCGCAGTACCGCGCCCGCAAGATAAAGCGATCCGCAGATCAAGATCCGCGCCTCCGGGTCACTCTTCAAAACGGCATCCAGCGCGTCATCCAACGAGGCCGCAACACGCGCGTCCAACCCAACGCCTTTCGCCGCCGCAGCCGTATCCTCAGCCGGAAGCGTCGCCGCTTCGCCCGGAATTGCAACGGCGTGCAACGTTTCGGCCTGCGCGGCCAAGGGGCGCAAATACCCGACCACATCCTTGGTCGACAACATCCCGCAAATCAAATGAGTGGCGCGTTTTGGCAGCCCCGCCAGTGTCGCAGCCAAGGCTTTTCCCGCTGCCGGATTATGCCCGCCATCAAGCCACAACTCGGCCTTTGACGCGCGCTCGACCAAGGGACCGCTGCGCAACCGTTGCATCCGTGCCGGCCAATATGCGTCCGTCACTGCCCCTTCGCAGGCCACCTCGTCAAAGCCCAGATGCCGCAACGCTGTAATCGCAATCCCGGCATTTTCCACCTGATGAGCGCCGCGCAAATTCGGCAAAGGCAGATCCAAAAGCCCGCGTTCATCTTGGTAAACAAGGCGCCCGTTCTCGGATCGAACATGCCAGTGCTGCCCATATGCCAGCAGCGGAGCGCTAAATCGCAGCGCCTCTTTTTCGATCACCTCAAGGGCTGCATCATGCTGCGGCCCGACCACGACAGGCACGTTTCGCTTGATAATGCCCGCCTTTTGATAGGCTATTTCGGGGATCGTCTCGCCCAGGAATTGCTGATGATCCAGATCAATCTTGGTAATAATTGTTAACGCCGGTTCCGCCACTACATTCGTCGAATCGTGTCGTCCACCCAAGCCAACCTCAAGCAGCGTCCAGTCCGCTTTTTCGCGCGCAAACGCCAGAAAAGCCGCGACCGTGGTGATCTCGAAATAGGTGATCGAACCGCCACCGTTTGCGGCGTAAACCTCGTCGAGGTAATCCGACAACCGATCTTCGCTTATAATCTTACCGGCCACGCGAATGCGCTCGTGAAATCGTGCAAGGTGCGGAGATGTATACGCATGTGCGCTCTGCCCGCCCGCCTCAATCCCGGCGCGGATCATCGCTTGGGTCGAGCCTTTTCCGTTGGTGCCCGCCACATGAATGATGGGCGGCACGGCCAAATGCGGATCGCCAACAGCGCTCAAGCACCGCCACATCCGGTCCAACGTCAGGTCAATGATCTTTGGATGAAGCGCCATCATGCGATTGAGAATGGCGTCGGACGTATCTCGCGTCATCGGCTGCGGTCCCTTGGCAACGGTTAAGAGAGATTAAGATCACTTTAACCCCAGCGCACGCCTCTAAGACGAACCCCCAAGGTCCGAAAACGTCAGCTTTCCGAAATTTCCGGAACGGCTTGTGTTGTGATGTCGTCCGGCGCAGGCAAATCCCCCATCACCGGCGGGCTCATCCCCGTCAACATCCGCAGAATTGAGACCAACTCACCCTTCAACTCACGCCGATGCGTCACGCGGTCCAACATGCCGTGATCCAGCAGATATTCGGCCCGCTGAAAGCCATCTGGCAGTTTCTCGCGGATCGTTTGCTCGATCACCCGTGGCCCCGCAAAGCAGATAAGCGCGTTCGGCTCGGCAATATGCACGTCGCCCAGCATCGCATAGGACGCCGTCACGCCACCAGTCGTCGGATGGGTCAAAACCACGATATAAGGCAGCCCCGCTTCTTTCAGCATTTCGACTGCAACCGTCGTGCGCGGCATTTGCATCAGGCTGAGAATGCCCTCCTGCATCCGCGCGCCACCGGCGGCGGAAAACAACACAAGCGGGCGCTTCAATGCGACGGCACGTTCGGCGGCTGCGATGATCGCATTGCCGACGTACATCCCCATCGACCCGCCCATAAAGCTAAAATCCTGCCCCACGGCGATGATAGGCGTGCGCCCGATCTCGCCCTCGGCCACAAGCATCGCCTCGCCTTCGCCAGTGGTGCGCTGCGCCAACTTTAGCCGTTCTGGGTACTTTTTCTGATCGCGAAATTGCAATGGATCAACGATGGGCGCCGGCACTTTGATCTCGACGAAAACACCGTTGTCGAACATGGCATGAAACCGTTCGCGCGGCGTAAAGGCCATGTGATGATCGCAGCTTGTGCAGACGTTCAGGTTCTCGGCCAGCTCGCGGTGAAACAACATCGTTCCGCATTCTACACATTTGGTCCAGAGATTCTCCGGCACCTCTCTGCGCGAAAACAGCGAGTTGATCTTTGGCCTGACGTAGTTGGAAATCCAGTTCATAGGGTGCCCGTAACCGTTAAGGTTTTAACCCAGATAATTGGCGCGCGCCGCGATTGCAATCAGTCAAGCACACGCCGTATCAGCCACCAGACCAAAACAAGCACTCCCAGATCGGCCAGAATCCAAGGGCTCAGCGCCGAAAGCGTGCTGAGACCGGACGTCGACCGAAAAAGCCCAAGCCCCGTGATCGAGCCATCAACCGCTACAATCGTCACCGCAATCGCGTTGTTGGCAAAGTGAAACCCCCACGCCGCGCCGAGGCTGCCCGTGCGCGCAGTCAGGTCGCCTGCAAGCACTCCAAACAGCGCCGCAAATCCAACGTAGGCACAAGCCGTTATCGGCGGCAGGCCGGGCGAATAATGCGCCGCCCCGAACGCCAAGGCAGGCACCACCAACCACACGACCGGCCTGCGAAACCGCGCCGCGATCTGTGATTGCAAATATCCCCGGAAAAACAACTCCTCCGCTCCGCTCTGAGCCGCAACCGCGATTAAGGCGAACGGCAGCCAAAAGGCCCAATTGCCCAGCTCCATGTTGCGTTCCAAGGTGTCGTCCCGCCCGAACGGGATCAGGGTCATCACGGCGGCGACACATAAGGTCACAAAAACCGCGACCACGAAATGCCGCAACGTCCGCGCGCCCGGCCCAATCAGCGACCTGGCCCCGCGCCCGTGCCAGAATCGCACCGTCAATAGCGTCGCAAGCCCCAATCCACCGACAATCAGAAGGTAGCTCAATGCGCCAGTTGGCGTCCCCGGATTGCTGCCCGTAACCGCTTCCAAAGCGCGTGAAACCGAAACGTCTTCGCGCAGCGACGCGACAAAGGAAATCGCAAATAGCCACGCCAGCAAAAGCCCGATCGCCGTCACCGTTACCGCAATGATCCGCCACAACGCCGGTTGCGCTGCGGCCGCAGTTACCATGGGTTGAAACCGTGCATAGGCCATTGGTCAGCCATTCCTCCGAACCGTCAAATCAAACCGTAACCCAACACGTAAACCTATATTAACCAAAACCCATCATGCATTCGCCTAGTATCAATGAGGTTCGCAATGCCCTTAACCTTCGGTGTCCCGAGACGTTTCGCAGTGCTTTGCGCCTTGCTTGGCACCGTCACGCTTGCCCCTGTCACGCTCACCGTCGAGCATATGATCGCACGACCTGCGTCCAAGCACCTGTCGATAGTCCAGCCCCGGTGGTTGATGCTATACAAAACACGCGCCCCGTCGCGCCACCACGTCGTCGATCCCAGTTGCAATCTGACTGGGCTTTGCAAAAATTGGCATGGCGCCAAGCCACGTAGCGTCTGCCGTGCAAGCGGCCTTTGTATCCCGACCTCTTACGCTTGGTCTGCGAACGGCCCTATTTCCAAGCGAAAGCGCACACCGCCGGGCGGCTTCACCCCGGCCCCAACGCAGGACACACTCCCCGTCCCTCTCCCGGCAAGCTTGCTTCTTCTAGGAACAGCGCTCCTCATATTGAGAGCCAATACGACCACGCCCAGACGCAAAACGCCGACCTAAATCGCACCCGGACATCGGAAATTTGCTCCCAAGCCTTGCCGAGGTCGCGCCGCTCGCCTATCCCTCGGTGCCATCGTCCACGGGAGGCCAAGCCAATGACCAAAATCGACAAATCTCACCTGCCAAGCCGTCACACCACCGAAGGTCCAGAGCGCGCGCCGCATCGCTCGTATTTCTATGCGATGGGCATTTCCGAGGAAGAGATCGCGCAACCATGGGTCGGCGTGGCCACCTGCTGGAACGAAGCCGCGCCCTGTAACATCTCGCTGAACCGTCAGGCGCAAGCCGTGAAAATGGGCGTCAAAGCCGCAAAAGGCACACCGCGCGAGTTCACCACGATCACCGTCACCGACGGCATTGCGATGGGCCATGAAGGCATGCGCTCGTCGCTCGCCAGCCGCGAAGCGATTGCGGACACCGTCGAACTCACCATGCGCGGCCACTGCTACGACGCGATTGTCGGGCTTGCCGGTTGCGACAAATCCCTGCCCGGCATGATGATGGCGATGGTCCGTCTCAACACGCCGTCGGTCTTCATCTATGGCGGGTCGATCCTGCCGGGCCGTCTCGATGGCAAAGACGTCACCGTTCAAGACGTGTTCGAAGCCGTCGGCCAGCATCAGGCGGGCAACTACTCCGACGAACAACTCGCCATCCTTGAACGCGTCGCCTGCCCCTCGGCCGGTGCCTGCGGTGGCCAGTTCACCGCCAACACAATGGCCTGCGTCTCTGAGGCCATCGGCCTTGCGCTCCCCAATTCGTCCGGCGCACCAGCCCCCTACGAAAGCCGCGATTCCTACGGCGAAGCCTCTGGTGCCGCCGTGATGAACCTGATCGCAAAGAACATCCGCGCCCGCGATATCGTCACCCGCAAAGCACTCGAAAATGCAGCCCGCATCGTCGCCTGCACAGGTGGGTCGACTAACGCAGGTTTGCACCTTCCGGCCATCGCCCATGAGGCTGGCATCGACTTTGATCTCGACGACGTCTGCGAAATTTTCCGTGACACGCCCTATTTCGTCGACCTGAAACCCGGCGGCCAGTACGTCGCCAAAGACCTCTACGAAGCAGGCGGCGTTCCTGTCGTGATGAACGAATTGCGCAAAGCAGGCCTCATCCACGAAGACTGCATGACCGTCACCGGAAATTCGATCGGCGAAGACCTCGACCTCATTACCCGCAAAGCCGACGGCAAGGTCATCTTCGCGGTCGAAACCCCGATCACGCCGACCGGCGGCGTCGTTGGCCTCAAAGGCAACCTCGCCCCCGATGGCGCCATCGTCAAAGTCGCCGGGATCGCGACACAGCACCAGCGCTTCGTCGGCCCGGCCCGGGTCTTTGAAAGCGAAGAAGAAGCCTTCGAGGCCGTCAAAGCGCGCACCTACGAAGAAGGCGACGTTCTCGTTATCCGCAACGAAGGCCCTGCAGGTGGCCCCGGCATGCGCGAAATGCTCGCGACAACGGCCGCCCTTTCCGGTCAGGGTATGGGCAAGAAAGTCGCGCTCATCACCGACGGGCGCTTTTCCGGCGCAACGCGCGGATTTTGCGTCGGCCACGTCGGCCCCGAAAGCGCGCACGGAGGACCCATCGGCCTTTTGCAAAACGGCGACGTCATCACCATCGACGCGGTCAAAGGCGAATTGTCCGTCAATCTGAGCGACGACATCTTGGAGCAACGCAAAGCTGCTTGGGGCGGGCCGAAGGAAACGATCTACGCCTCCGGAGCGCTCTGGAAATACGCGAAACTGGTCGGCTCTGCCAAACTTGGCGCCTGCACCCACCCCGGCGCCAAAGAAGAAAAACATGTCTACATGGACCTCTAAGGCCGCGCTGGCCGTCGCCCTTTTTGCGACGGCGGCCTGCGAGACCGAACTATCTGATGTGCGCGAGCACGCAGTGCAAAGACAGGTGCAACTGTCTGGCGGTCTGGTGGTTGCGGGCGCGCGCGGCTGGTGCGTTGACGAATTGACCACGCGGATCAATCCCGGTCCAACCGTGGTCGTTCTTGGAAGCTGCGCCGCGTTGGCCAGCAATCCGCTCCTCTCCAAGCCTACCGTTGAAGCGGTATTGACGATTTCAGTCGAAGCGCAATCGGTGGACGTACCGCCCCTCGACAGCCTCGCCGCCTTTTTGTCGACCACCGACGGTCGCGCCCTTTTGGCACGCGATGGCCGCGCAGAAAGCCTCGACCTCCTCGAAATCAACACCCGCAACGACGCCGTCATCTTACATGCCCTTGATACAAGCGACGGCGGGGTTTTGACCGGCGAAGACCATTGGCGCGCGCTCTTTGACATCGACGGCCGCTTTGTAACCGTTTCACTTGTGACGCCCGAAGACCGCCCGATCAGCCGCGCACAGGGCCTCGCAACCCTCGCAGCACAGGTGAACCAACTCAAATCGGCCAATCCAAACGAGCGTCAACCTTAGTTATCCACAGTTTTTCGACCCTGACACCAACTGCTCCATTGCCTGTATATGGGGCACCGTCTAGACTTGGCCGCAACATCATGTGTTGAAAGCGGGTCGCCCTCGGATGCTGACGAAAATCACAGATCGCCGTGCAATGCGCCGATGGACCCGCGCGGCAAGCGAGGTCGCCCACCTCGACGCCCCCGGCCTGAAGGACCTCCAGCGTCAAGCCAACCGCCTTTCGCGCCGCCTGACCCATGTGCTCCATGCCGCCGAAGCCCGCCTCGCAGACCCTCTCGCGCCCCCCGCCAATCTAAGCCTGCCGACCCACACCGACTGGACCTGGCTCCCCACACTATGCACCGGCCCCATTCACCCAGTCGGCATCGCACAGCTTGAAAACGCCACCCGCCTTTGCCCTGACGCCGCGATCTTCCACGATTGCCCCTGCGCCGAGATCACCCTGCGCCAAAGCCGCGCTTCGCAAACATCCGCCCCCTTTGAGACGACGCTCGACATCCTCGGCTTTCAAGGCAGCTACCTCAGCCTTGCGCTGGACTTGCCCAATGACGCACTCGCAGGCCTCACGCACCGCCATATTTTCAGCCTGACCGCCGCTCTCACGACGGAACGCGATCTTGATATCTACGCGCGCCTGAACCTGCGCCATGGCCCCAACGTCGACCGCGTCACCTGCAAACTTGACGCCAACGCGGGGCCGCAAACAGTCGACTTCGACCTTGCGACAACCGAAGTCGATGACACCCGAATGAACCACGTCTGGATCGACCTGCTCTTTGAAGCCCCCGCCTACAACCGCATCACACTCCAAAGCGCCGCACTCACCCGCCGCCCCCGAGCCGAGGTCTAGACACAATGACGCAAATGACCCTCACACGGATGCGCCTCACCGGAGGCGTTTGGGAAGGCCTCCTCGCCACCGCCAAAGACGCCCGCCCCCGTCTCTGGTTGCGCCACCGCGACGACGTAATCGGCGAACCCGAAATGGTCTCGACGACGCCCCAGAACGCCAGCGCCGCAGAGTGGTTCGTACGTTTCCGCCTGCCGCTCGACCGCCTCACCGACGGCGTACAAACCTTCATCGTCGAAGACGCCGACACCGGCGACGCGTTGGCCCATGAAACCATCATCGCCGGCGATGTCCTCGACAATGACCTCCACGCCGAAGTCGCGCTCCTGCGCGCCGAACTCGACCTGTTAAAACGCGCCTTCCGACGCCACTGCAACGAAGCCTGACACGCCTTCATCCTTTCAAAAATACCTCGGGGGAGGCCGCATGGCCGGGGGCAGAGCCCCTCCTATTCCCCGCGCGGGAATCGCTGGCTGTTCTCAAGGTCATTCAGATCCATATGATTGCGCATATAACGATCCGACGCCTTTTTCAGCGGCTGGAAATCCCACGGATAGTACCCGCCCTTGCGAAGCGCTTCATATACCACCAAACGCCGTGCCTGACTGGCGCGCACGTCCGCATCATACCGCTCCAGATCCCACCGCGCATCCGCCTCCGCGCGAAACTGCGCCAAAACATCCGCAAAATCCGCATCTCCGGCAAGGTTCACCGCTTCTCGCGGGTCGGCGTCCAAGTCAAAAAGCTGTTCAGGATCAACGGCGCAGCGCACATACTTAAACCGCGCAGCCCGCAACGCCACAATCGGCGCCACGGTGGCCTCGGCCGCGTACTCAATTGCTACTGCCCCGGACCGCGCCGCGCCCTTTGCGATAGGCAGCAAACTCTCGCCGTCGGTCCATTCCGCAATCGCGCTTAAATCCAATCCGGCCATATCCGCCAACGTCGGGCCAACATCCAAAGTCGACACCGGAGCCTTTACCACCCCCGGCTCCAACCCGGAGGCCGCAATCATCAGCGGTACCCGAGACGAGCCCTCAAACATGCTCATCTTGAACCACAATCCCCGCTCGCCCAGCATGTCGCCGTGGTCCGATACGAACACCACAACCGCTTCCTGCCGCGTGTCCTCAAGCACCTGCAAAATCGACCCGATCTTGTCGTCCAAATACGAAATATTCGCAAAATACCCGCGCCGCGCTCGTGCGATCTGATCGTCGCTGATGTCGTAGCTGCGCCAATCATTGGCATCGAAAATACGCTGCGAATGCGGATCATGGTCGTCATACGCAAGCGCTGCGACCTCGGGCTGCAGATGCTCGCAATCCTCGTACAGATCCCAATACTTGCGCCGCGCCACGTAAGGGTCATGGGGATGGGTGAAACTCACCGTCAGACACCAGGGCCGCGTGTCGCCGCCGCGTGCCAGATCATATAACTTCGCTTCCGCCAGATATGCGACCTCGTCGTCGTACTCCATCTGGTTGGAAATTTCCGCGACCCCGGCCCCCGTCACCGAGCCCATATTGTGATACCACCAGTCGATGCGCTCACCGGGTTTGCGATAATCCGGCGTCCAGCCAAAATCCGCCGGGTAAATGTCGGTCGTCAGCCGCTCTTCAAATCCATGCATCTGATCCGGGCCGACAAAATGCATCTTGCCCGACAGACAGGTCGCATAGCCCGCCCCGCGCAAGTGATGCGCAAACGTCGGAATATCCGCGCGAAATTCGGCGGCATTGTCATAGATCCCTGTGCGCGACGGCAGCATCGACGACATGAACCCGCCCCGCCCCGGCGCACAAAGCGGCGACGCTGTGTAGGCGTTCGAAAACCGGACCGAGCGCGCCGCCAATGCCTTAAGATGCGGCGCATGCAACCAGTGCGCCGGGCCGTCCGGGAACAACGTCCCGTTCAGCTGGTCGACCATAACGATAAGAATATTGGGCTGTGCCATCTTGGACGCTCCTCGCCGGCGGTCCGGCGACAAGGCCCTATGCGTGTTCCCGCGTCAATCCCGTCAGGCGCGCGCTTTTTATAGGCGGCGCACCTTCGGCAGGACTTTTTTCGCAGGCGTATCCACCCCGTCAGAACCCTTCCCAGCCGGTTGATCATCACCCGCGATGGCCTCGTCCTTTGGAAAGACCACATAGTAGACGCCGCGAAAATAGATCGATCCCGGCTCCGAATAGGCAATCACATCTTCCGTCCACTCCTGCGAAAACACAACGCCGAACACCTTGGGCATCGAATGCACCATATTATGCATCGCGCCAATCATGATCGCGATCCCAACCACAAGCGCTGCCTTCACCGGATTATCCCCAAGAGCGCCCAGACTAAACATGCTACGCCGCTCGCCCCGGTTACTGTCCCGCGTCGTCAGACCAATCGCCATGAAAATCACAACACCCGCCACACCTGCAAGAACCGCATCAATCACCATTGTGATATCAGGCTCCTGCCCGGTCAGAGAGCCACCCATCAGGTGAAACCGTGCATAGCGCGCGAAAAATACGGCGAACATGCCTAAGAACGCCATGCCCACAAGGGTCGCGGGATAGCGGATGTTCTCTCTCCAGTCGGGCAAAACATCGATGTGCGGTCGGGCCGCCTCAATCGGCGCGCGGCGCTCCTGCATTCGGTGAATGCGATCCTGAAAACCTCGGTCTGGCGTGCCGCCACTTTGTCCGCTCATCTCAACGTCGTCCTTGCAAGGGAAAGTCATGCTCTGAGTGACGTCGGAAAGTGGCAAAATCATGGGTAAAATTGGCCGAATTCTCATACCGATAACGCGCGTGTTGCGCGATCACTTCGCCAAAACGGCTGCCGCTGCCGCGTGGCGCTTTATCATCGCTTCACGGACGGTGATAAACGTCACCGACCCCAAGATTATCACACCGCCCAGCAACACCCAGCCGTCCACCGGTTCGCCGAACACCCAAAGTCCCAACAGTGTCGCCCAAATAAGCTGCAGATACGTCACGGGCTGCGTCACCGTCACCGGAGCAGCCGCGAATGCCAGCGTCATCGTGTAGTGCCCAGCCGTGGCCAGCGCCGCCACAACAGCCATCCATCCCACCTCCACCAATGTCGGCGTTTGCCAGACCACAAAGGCAAACGGCGCCAACCCGATGGTGCAAAACACCGACAACATGCCGACAATCACCGCCGCTGAAACCTGCCCCGTGAACTGCTTGGCCATCAAATAGCTGATCGCAAACAACATGGCCGTGCCCAGCATCGCAAAATGCCCCGGACCCAATTCGCGAAATCCGGGCCGCAAAATGATCACCGCACCGAGGAAAGCAAACCCAATCGCCAAAATCCGGCGAAGCGCCAACCGTTCGCCCAAAAAAAGCGCCGCGCCAAGCGTGATATAAATCGGCGCCATGTAGTTCATCGCCGTCACCTCCGCGACCGTGATCCGGGTCATGGCAAAAAACCACAAGATCACGCCGATGGAATGCGCCACCCCGCGCCAGGCAAACAAAACCATTTGATGGCGGCTTAAACCCGCACGCCTGATCGGACCCAGAAGCGGCGCCAGAAATACCAACCCTATGAAATATCGCATAAAAGCCGATTGCGCTGCGGGCAGGTCTTGCGCGCCATGCTTTACTGTTGCGGTGACGCCTACAAAAAAGAGACCCGTCACCAGCATCCAGAAAATGCCAAGCCCGGGCCGGTTCGCTTCAAAAATTGTGGGGGCGCTCATCCCGTTCTTATGCGCCAGCATCCGCGCACGCTCAACCCAAGATCAAATACGCCGCAAGCGTCCACATCAACAGCCCCACGCCCGCATCCAAAACCCGCCACGCATGGGGGCGCGCAAACACCGGCTGCAACAATCGCGCACCATAGCCAAGGCACAGGAAAAACACCGTCGACGAGGTCACCGCGCCCAGCGCAAAAAGCCAGCGCTCCTCACCAAACTGCGCCGAAACCGCCCCCAAAAGCACGACCGTATCAATATACACATGCGGATTAAGAAACGTCAGCGCCAAAACCGTCACCACCACACCGCGCAAAGACCGTCGCTCTCCCTGCCCGGCCTCCAATGCCTCCGACGCCAAAAACGCACGCCAAAATGCCAAAGCGCCATAGCCGACCAAAAACGCCGCCCCGCCCCATCGCATCACGGTCTCAAACAGCGGAACGGCCTCTGCCAATGCGCCAAACCCGGCCACACCCGCGATGATCAATAGCCCATCCGACAGGATACACACCGCCACAACCGCGCCGACATGCTCACCACGAATGCCTTGGCGCAAAACAAATGCGTTTTGCGCCCCAATCGCCAAAATCAGCGAAAACCCAAGCGCAAATCCCGATAAAATCGCCGTCATCGCCCGCCCCTTCGCAATCGCCTACCTGACGACACCACATCGACGCCCAAAGCGCTTCATCCTTTTGAAAATACCTCGGGGCGAGGGGGGGGGGCCCCCCAAACCCCAAAAAAAAAACCCAA
>RCMY010003854.1_pt1 | contig 13140 bp, 9 predicted proteins | sample 2041341 | NCBI WGS metagenome assembly RCMY01 (sample SAMN09708234, study PRJNA481090) | Marine sediment metagenome, whole genome shotgun sequencing project. | reverse complement strand
CTCGGTGCTCGGTGCTCGGTGCTCGGTGCTCGGTGCTCGGTGCTCGGTGCTCGGTGCTCGGTGCTCGGTGCTCGGTGCTCGGTGCTCAAACTAAGGCCTCGCACACATTACAAACACATAAACCTCTAAACTTATAAACTTTTTCTCAAAACACCTTCTCCGCTATCGCCTTGATATTATCAGATTTCCCCATGGAATAATAATGAAGCACGGGGACTCCCGCTGCCTTAAGTTCTTTCGATTGTTCGATACACCACTCCACCCCTACTTGGCGAACGGCCTTGTTATCCTTACAAGCATCGACAGCATCGATCAAATCTTGAGGTATGTCAATACGGAATACCTGGGGCAGCAACTGCAAATGGCGTTGTATGGCGATGGGTTTTATGCCGGGGATAATGGGGACGTTGATTCCCATCTCCCTGGCGGCATCGACGAACTCGAAGTATTTTTGGTTATCGAAGAACATTTGGGTCACCACATAATGGGCTCCGGCATCGACTTTTTCCTTCAAGCGTTTTAGATCCGATTTTAAGGAGGGAGCCTCCAAATGCTTTTCGGGATAACCGGCCACCCCGATACAGAAATCAGCACAATGGTCGGTTTCTACGGTATCGTGTAGATAGTTACCGCAGTTCAGATCGTTCAACTGTTTTACAAGGCCCACGGCATAATCATGGCCACCCAAGGTCGGCTTGAAATATTTTTCATCTTTCATCGCATCGCCCCTTAAAGCCATTACGTTATCAATGCCCAAATAGTGGCAGTCCACCAACACGTATTCGGTCTCCTCTTTCGAAAAACCGCCGCAGAGCAGGTGCGGCACCGTATCGACATCATACTTGTGCTTGATAGAGGCGCAGATACCGACCGTGCCGGGGCGCATACGAGTCATTTTTTTATCCAAGAGTCCGTCCCGATCGATATACACATATTCCTCGCGTGAGGTAGTGACATCGATAAATGGTGGCTTGAATTCCATTAAAGGGTCGATGTTATCGTAGAGTTCCTGAATTCTATGGCCCTTTAACGGCGGAATGATTTCGAAGGAGAACAAGGTTTCTCCTTTAGCTTTTTTTATGTGGTCGGTTATCTTCATTTGTAGTGATCCGAACTTTTCGGGGTTTCAAAATTCGTTATATGTATTTCTATTTGGGCGTCCGGGCGGGCTTTCCGCTATATTTTTTTTGCTGAAAAGACAAAAAAGATGTCGCTGCAATCCCTGACGCAAGCTCTTCTTTAATTTAACCTACCAGGTCTTGGCTTTGGTTAAGACCTCAAAGGTTTCTTGGTTAGTGTGCCTATTTCATTCATTAGAATTATTGCCGGTCGAAATCCTTATACCCTCTTTAATAAAAACCTTTGAGGTCTTTCGCCTTGTTTCAACATTCTCCCTAGACCTACAAGGAACCCTCCCTACGGTCGGGAAAACCTTGCAGGTCAAACATCCGCGATATTGGGTGACAGCCATTTCGCTGCCTTTTCCAGAGATATTCCCTTTCGGTCGGCAAAATCGGCTACTTGGTCTTCCTTAATTTTTCCGAGTCCGAAATATTTGGCTTCGGGGTTGGCGAAATAATAGCCGCTAACGGATGAGGCTGGCCACATGGCCATACTATCGGTGAGCTTTACGCCGATACGTTCTTCCACTTGCAGCATGTCCCAAATCGTTAGCTTTTCCAAATGATCGGGACAAGCGGGATAGCCCGGGGCGGGGCGGATGCCCTTATATTTCTCGCCGATCAAGGCTTCATTACTCAGATCTTCGTTCGCTGCATACCCCCAGTGTTTTGTGCGGACTTCCTTATGCAAATATTCGGCGAAGGCTTCTGCTAAACGATCTGATAATGCCTTTATCATTATCGAATTGTAGTCGTCAAGATCTTTCCGATATGCTTCCGACAGTTCATCGGTACCGAAACCTGTGGTAACACAAAAACAGCCGATATAATCTTGTTTACCCGATTCTTTAGGCGCGATAAAATCGGCTAGAGCATAATCGGGTACGCCTTCTCGGCGTTGTAATTGTTGGCGGAGGGTTCGGAAAATGTCCCCCTCCCAGTCTCCCCCGGAGCGGAAGGAGCTACTTCCAACATTTTTATGGCCTTCAATGCTAACCTCGATATCATCATGGTTTTCCATGGTGTTGGCAGGAAACAATCCGAATATGCCCTTGCCCTTCAATTTCTTTCCGGCCAAGACCTCTTTTAGCATTTTTTGTGCATCGGCGAAGACTTCGGTGGCCTGTTTGCCTACTACCTCGTCCTCTAAAATATCTGGATATTTGCCATGGAGTTCCCAGCTTCGAAAAAAGGGCGTCCAATCGACGAAGGGTACTAATTTCTTCAGATCCATATCTTCGATCACCTGAATGCCGAGTTGCTTGGGTTTAACGATTTCGGAAGTATCCCAATCAATTTTGAATCGGTTTGCCCTAGCCGCCGCCAAAGACTTATATTCCTTGTGCTTGGAGCGGTTCTTGAACTTTTCGCGGAACACCTCGTAATCCTCCTTGATGGATTTTTTATAAGCGCTGGATGTCTCTTTTTTCAATAAATCGCCTACCACGGTAACCGCCCGTGAAGCATCGTTGACGTGCACGACGGACTGGCTATACTGCGTATCGATCTTGACCGCCGTATGGGCCTTGCTAGTGGTGGCACCTCCGATCAATAGGGGCAGGCTAAAGTTCTTGCGTTCCATTTCCTTGGCCAGATGTACCATCTCGTCGAGCGACGGGGTGATCAATCCACTTAGTCCGATGGCATCCACGCGCTCTTCAATGGCGATCTGCAATATCTTTTCGGGAGGCACCATCACGCCAAGATCTATTATTTCGTAATTATTGCAGGCCAAAACCACACCGACGATATTTTTTCCGATATCGTGAACATCTCCCTTGACCGTGGCCATCAGAATCTTCCCGTTCCCTTTAGAATCGCCTTCTTGGGGATTTAATAGTTTTTCTTCCTCTATGTATGGCAGCAAGTATGCCACCGCCTTTTTCATTACCCGTGCCGATTTCACCACTTGGGGCAAAAACATTTTACCGCTTCCAAAAAGGTCACCAACTACATTCATACCGATCATGAGATGGCCTTCGATGACCTCAATGGTCTTAACTACATTATGGCGAGCCTCCTCAACATCGGTAACAATATATTGGTCGATTCCTTTGACCAAGGCCCTAGTAATCCGATCTTGTAGCGGTTCTTCGCGCCAAGACAAATCTACTTTGCTTTCCTTGGCCTTTCCGACGACGGATTCGGCAAAATCGAGCAGTCGTTCGGTGGAATCTTCTCTACGGTTTAGAATTACATCTTCGACCATTTCCAATAAATCCTTGGGGATATCATCGTAGATTTCTAGCATGGTCGGATTTACGATACCCATGTTCATTCCTGCCTTGATTGCGTGATATAAGAAAACGGAATGCATAGCCTCACGAACGGGGTTGTTCCCCCTGAAGGAAAACGATACATTGCTCACACCTCCGCTGACACTTGCATAAGGCAGATTTTCCCTCACCCATTTCGTGGCGCGAATAAAATCGAGTGCGTTCAGTTTGTGCTCATCCATCCCCGTGGCAACTGGAAAAACATTGAGGTCGAAAATGATGTCCTCGGGCGCAAAACCAACGCGGTTTACCAAAATATCGTACGAACGCTTTGTAATTTCAATCCGTCGGTCATAATTATCGGCTTGGCCTACCTCATCAAAGGCCATAACGATGACGGCTGCCCCGTATCTTTTAATAAGTTTGGCATGATGGATAAATTCCTCTTCACCTTCTTTCAAGCTGATGGAATTAACCACGCACTTGCCCTGCACCACCTGTAATCCCGCTTCGATAATTTCCCATTTGGAGCTGTCGATCATAATCGGCACTCGGGAGATATCGGGTTCGGCGATGACAAGATTGAGAAACTTGACCATGGCTTCCTTGCCATCGATCAGGCCATCATCCATATTGATATCGATGACCTGGGCACCGCCCTCTACCTGTTCACGGGCAACATCTAAAGCCTCTTCGAATTTTTCCTCCTTAATAAGACGAAGGAATTTTTTGGAACCGGCCACATTGGTGCGCTCCCCAACGTTTACAAAATTGCTTTCAGGGGTTACTATAAGCGGTTCAAGACCGCTTAATTTCAGATATTTTGGTCTAGTTTCTTTCATTTATAGACTTTCGACCAGCGTAGGTCTTGGATTGTATTTTTTAGCCAGCTCGGCAATAGCCGTGATATGTTCGGGGGTCGTACCGCAGCATCCGCCGACGATATTGACCAATTCCTTTTCTAAATATTCCTCGATTTGCGCGGCCATTTGTTCCGGCGTCTCGTCGTATTCGCCGAAGGCATTGGGCAGTCCGGCATTGGGATGCGCCGAAACAAAATGTTCGGATTTTTTGGCCAACACTTCCAAATGCGGCACCAATTGATCGGCACCCAAAGCACAATTGAAGCCAACCGACAATATCGGAATGTGGGATATGGAAATCAAAAACGCCTCCGCCGTTTGTCCGGACAAGGTTCTGCCGGAAGCATCTGTAATCGTACCGCTGACCATAATCGGCGGGTCGATATTGCGTTCTTCCTTAACTTCCTCTATGGCAAAAAGTGCGGCCTTGGCGTTGAGCGTATCAAAGATGGTCTCTACCAAAAGCAGGTCGGCACCGCCATCTAACAAAGCTTCCACCTGCTGTTTGTAGGCAATACGCAGTTCATCAAAAGAGATGGCGCGAAACCCGGGATCGTTGACGTCGGGCGACATACTGGCCGTTTTGTTGGTCGGGCCGATACTACCGGCTACAAATCTGGGTTTGTTAGGCTCCTTTGCCGTAAATTCATCGGCCACTTTCCTGGCAATCCGGGCGGACTCATAATTGAGTTCGTAGACCAGTTCTTCCATATAATAATCTGCCATGGCGATCGTGGTTCCTGAAAAGGTATTGGTCTCTACGATATCCGCTCCGGCAGCGAAATATTTGCGGTGTATTTCGGCAATGGCCTCCGGCTGAGTCAACGACAACAGGTCATTGTTACCCTGAAGCGGATGTTCCCAATCCTTAAACCGCTCGCCCCTAAAATCGGCCTCGGTAAACTTATAGCGTTGTAGCATGGTACCCATCGCGCCGTCGAGGATTAAAATACGCTCTTGTAAAATGTCCCTGATATTTTTCATCTCCTTTGTTCTCGATTTTTGGCACTAGACCTGTCAGCTTTACCTCTTCAAAAAATTATGAGGCGTAAAATAAACCGTGTTCTTTTCGTTTAAAAAAACCTGACGGGTCTTTTTATTGAGGTGAATCGGTTTATTTAAAGTGATTGTTATCAAGTATGGTGAAAAGATAGACGAATCGTCTTTTCTATGTTATCTGTCACGCCGCAATTGGGGTGATAGAACGTAGCACCTTCTTAGGTCCCGAAAGCTATCGGGATAAACCAAAGGGTTGCTAAGGCTTCATAGGGTCTAATCCCTCCGCCTTTCTTGATAACGTTTTCAATTTTTTGAATGAACTAAATACAAAGTAAAGGTACAGGTGGATGAAAAGCAAGGAAAGTTAAGGGTTTTTGGTAGTTTGCGAGGAAGACCTGCAAGGTATTCCCGACCGAAGGGAGGGTTCCTTGTAGGTCTGACCGGTTAGGAACACGCCTCGAACTTAGACCTACAAGCATCGCTCGTGCCTCTCTCATAGCTTGCAGGTCGGGAATACTTTGCAGGTCAATCTCGAGTCTATGCGATACTCTGCACTACCTCTTTTTTAGCCTCCTTTTTGGAACCATCAAATCCTGTCACCCCGCCTACTGTGGTATATTTCATCACATAGCGTTTTCCGGGGTTGATGATTTGATAGGCGAACTGGCACATAACTGCGGCTTCGTGAAAACCGGATAAAATCAATTTCAGTTTACCTTCATAGGTGTTGACATCACCGATAGCGAAAACCCCGGGAATATTGGTCTGATAATCTTTGGCATTGTTGACCTTGATGGCGTTGCGCTCGATTTCTAATCCCCAATCGCCGATTGGCCCCAGTTTTGGGGAAAGGCCGAACAAAGGGATAAAGTTATCTACCTCAACATAGGTCTCGCCTTTTGTGGAATCGTTGTGTTTGACCACCACGGCCTCTAGGTGTTCGTCACCATATACTTTTTTGACCTCCGCCTCGGTAAAAAGTTTTATTTTTCCCAGTTTGGCCAGTTCCGAGGCTTTTTCAACGGAATCCAACGCCCCACGGAACTCCTTTCTACGGTGTACCAATGATACTTCCGACGCTACATCGGCCAAAAAGATGGCCCAATCCAAAGCGGAATCTCCGCCGCCAGCAATTACTACCTTTTTATTGCGATATACCTCGGGATCTTTGATGATGTAGGCAACACCTTTATCCTCAAAATCAAGGATATTTTCAATAGGCGGCTTACGGGGTTCGAAAGAGCCCAATCCGCCAGCGATGACAACGATAGGAGCGTGGTGCTCGGTACCTTTGTTGGTTGTAACGATATAGGAACCATCCTCTTGCTTGTCTAAGGTTTCGGCACGTTCGCCCAAGGTAAATCCGGGTTCGAAGGGTTTTATCTGTTCCATCAGGTTGCCGACCAAGTCGCCCGCCAAGATTTCCGGGAATGCCGGAATATCGTAAATGGGTTTCTTGGGATAGATTTCGGAGCATTGCCCGCCAGGCTGGGGCAACGCGTCTATCAGGTGGCATTTCAGTTTCAGCAAGCCCGCCTCGAATACGGTGAAAAGGCCGGTTGGGCCTGCGCCTATTATTATTAAATCTGTTTGTATCATAATTAATTTTCTTTTGTCAATCCCGCGAAGGCGGAAATCTTTCCGGCGTCGCTTTGTGATTTACTTTATATCTGCTCTGCTTTTTTAAAGATGTGTTTCCGTCAAGAATTTTGGTTCAATTCAACATTCTGCTTTAGACCTACAAGGATCGGTCGTGCCTCCCTCATACCTTGCAGGTCGGTCATGGTTATACGATGCCTTACCACCTCCCCTATAACAATAATCGCCGGATTGGTCAATTGTTGCCGTTGGACTTCCATTTCTATGGATGCTATGGTGCCTACACCTACTTTTTCATCTTCCCGGGTGCCGTTTTGGATGATGGCGATGGGCATTTCCGATTTTCCTTCATTTTTGAAAAGTGCCACAATTTGGGATAGTTTTGACATCCCCATTAAAATCACCACGGTTGCATTACTTTTTGCAGCTAAAGCAACATCCTCCGATAATTTATGCTCCTTGGTAGTACCCGTAATGACCCAAAAACTTTCCGTTGCACCTCTCTTGGTTACGGGAATATTTTGGGCGGCCGGCACAGATAAACAGGAGGATACACCAGGCACCATGGCAACTTCGAGTCCGTGTTTGGCGGCGTATTCCATTTCCTCTGCGCCACGACCGAAAACGAAAGGGTCGCCACCTTTTAGGCGTACAACATGTCCATGGGATTTTGCCCGACTGACAATCAGTTCATTAATTTGTTGCTGTTGATAGGAATAGCAGCCTTTGCGCTTGCCGACGAAAATGTGTTCTGCATTTGAAGCATATTCCAGCAATTCAGGATTTACCAAGGCATCGTACAGAACTACAGCAGCGTTTTGCAAAGCTTTTATGGCTTTTAGGGTGATGAGTTCTATGTCGCCGGGGCCTGCGCCGATGACGGTTAGAAGGCTATTGTTGTTAATTCGTTCCATTTTTATACTTCAGCCAGTTCTTGGTTCCTAAATTCTTCTATGGATTTTAAAAACCCCTTAGCATCTTCCAAATAATTTTCGGCGAAGGCTTCGGTGGGTTCGTTTTTCTTAATCCGTAAGGTCAAGTTTTCAAATCCGCCTTTGATAGCAATCCTTCCTGAGGCAACGAACTTTTCGTCAAAATCCTTGATAATGGCAATATGGGTGTTGGTTTTTGTGTCTTCCATCGTCAACAAAGCCTTGGCGGTATTAATCATTGAGGAATAAGCATGGTAAATGCCTGCGGCCCATTTTTTGTCCTCAAGGGCGAGTTCGGCATTTTGTATTTTCTCCTCGCTGTCGAAAAGCAGGGTGGCGACCAGATCGATCATTACACCGGCACATTCGCCGACGCCTATCGCTTTTTCATATTTTTCGGTGTTTCCCCAGTCGATAAAATCTGAAGGTTCAAGATTGTCGGTACTGGACAAGGGTTTAAGGAAGTCATAGAAATAACGCTGTCCCTTAACCTCATAATACGTTACGAACGATTGTCCGTTACCGTTGGCATCAAAATCATCGAGGATCGCCCGCAATGCCTGCGGCCCTCTTTTACTAGGTACCTTGATGACCTTGTCGGCATAGCGGCCGTTGCCATCTCCGAAATTGCCGCCCCCCAGCAATACTTGCAATGCGGGAGCGACCAATTTATTTTTGGTCCTGACACTCATTCCCTGAAAACCGATATTGGCCATATTGTGCTGGCCACAGGCGTTCATACAGCCGCTGATCTTGATGGCCACATCGGGATTGTCGATATAATGCGGGTATTCTGCCTTGATGACCCGCTCCAATTCCTCCGCGATTCCCGTACTGCTGGAGATACCAAGGTTACAGGTGTCCGTACCGGGGCAGGCGGTAATGTCTACGGCTGTGTTGTAGCCGATTTCAGCAAAGCCCAATTTCTTCAGTTCTGTATAGAAAAAAGGAAGCAATTCTTTCCTAACATAAGGAATCAGGATATTCTGTCGCAAAGTCAAGCGCATTTCGCCGGCCGCATAGTTTTCGATCAGATCGGCCAACAGGCGTGCCTTGTCGGTATAAAAATCTCCGAGCAACACTTTAATGCCGATGGCCACGTAACCTTCCTGCTTTTGTGGCACGAGGTTAGTGGCTTTCCACTTTTGAAAGGTATTTTCATCCTTGATTTCCACTTTTGGGATTTCGGTTTCCGCTACTTTTATTTTTGGATAGGCTTCTGCATCGATGGGATACAATTCGTGTGGGACGGCCTTTTGCTCCTCTTCCAACAATTCCTTGAATCCGTCAAGACCAATATCCTTGACCAAAAATTTCATTCTGGCCTTGTTTCTGTTGTTCCGTTCCCCGTGGCGATCAAAGACCCGTATCACACCCTCCATTAAGGGGATAATCTTGTCAGCGGACAAAAAGTCGAACAAGAGGTCGGCATGCCGGGGCTGTGCACCCAATCCGCCTCCCAACAAGACTTTAAAACCGTGGATGCCGTTCTGGACCTTGGCGATAAAACCGAGGTCGTGCAGATAGGAAAGGCCAGTATCTTCATCGCTGGCTGAAAAGGACACCTTGAATTTACGGCCCATTTCCTGGTTGGGGGCATTGCGCAAAAAATACTCGAAAAGTGCCTGGGCGTAGGGCGAGACATCGAATGGCTCGTCAACGTCGATACCCGCAGTTTCACTGGCGGTAACATTACGTACGGTATTGCCACAAGCCTCACGGATGGTCACCTTGTCTTGCTCCAGCTCGCTCCATAATTCGGGAGTACGCTCGACATCGACAAAATGGATCTGAATATCCTGACGGGTAGTAATATGCAGTCTGCCGATAGAGTATTCATCGGAAACCTCGCAGATCCTGCGTAACTGGGTGGAGGTAACCTTTCCGTACGGCCGCTTGATCCTGACCATCTGCACCCCAGGTTGGCGCTGGCCGTATATGCCACGGGCCAAACGGACGCTCCTAAATGTATCGTCGGTAATCTTGCCTTCCTTGAATAGGTGGATCTTGGCACCGAGGTCCAAAATATCCTTTTCGATTATCGGGTTTTCTATTTCTGTTCGGAAACTTTGCATTTTTTAGATGTTAGACTTGAGACTTGATATTAGACTTATTTTAAATTCTATATTGCCTATGGGACTTATAGGTTAAATACCTAAAACCTACCGGTTTTTTTGGTTGACCTGCAAGGTGTTGCCGCGTCAGCGGCCTCCTTGAAGGTTTGGTCGGTTTGGAACATGCCCTCTCGCAGACCTACAGGAAGCCCCACCTGCGGCGGGGAACACACTTAGACTGCGCTTAGTCCATCGCCTTGCAGGTGTCCGGGTTACTTGCCAATGAACCCCGCTCCCACAGTATTGTTGGACTGTGTATCGATTAAGATAAACGAACCATTCGTTCGATGGTTCTTGAACCGATCGTAAAAAATAGGTTTGTTCAACTTAAAGGTGACCTCGGCGATGTCGTTCATTCCGAGACTATCGGCCTTCTCATCGATACCCGAATAGTCCGGGTGTATTTTATGGTGGATGGCGTCCACTTTAGCCAACACTTTATTAACGCCGTGCTGTACCACATATTTCTTTCCGGGAACCAGATTTTCGGAATCCATCCAAGATATCGTGGCGGTAAACTGCTTATCGATGGTCGGGAGGTCGCCCGCTTTGACCAACATATCGCCACGGCTCAGGTTGATTTCATCCTCCAAGGTGATAGTTACCGAAGAACGCCTTGAAGCGGTTTGGTATTTTTTATCGTGGAAATAAATTTCCTTTATTTTGGAACGTGTTTGGGATGGAAGTGCCACGACTTCATCGCCAACGCTCAACTCACCACCGTATACTTTTCCGGCGAAACCCCTAAAATCGTGATGCTCGTCCGTTTTTGGACGGATGACGTATTGTACCGGAAAACGAGGTGTTCCCACATTGGAAACTGCTGCAAGATCCAATCCTTCCAAATGTTCGAGCAAGGTTTCTCCGGTGTACCAATCCATACTTTTAGACCGGTTGACCACATTGTCTCCTTTCAGGGCACTAACAGGTATAAAGGTGATTTTTTGATCTTCGTAATCGCGTTTTGCCATCAATCGCTCAAAATCGGCCTTGATTTCGTTATATCTTTCCTCGGAAAAATCGACAAGATCCATTTTATTGATAGCCACGATCACCTCTTTTACGCGAAGCAGGTTATTGATAAAGAAATGACGGTTGGTCTGCTCGATGACTCCCTTTCGGGCATCGATCAAGATGATGGCCGCTTGTGATGTTGATGCTCCCGTGACCATGTTACGGGTATATTCTACATGACCGGGTGTATCGGCGATGATGTAGCTTTTTTTCTTTGTGGAAAAATAGATATGTGCCACATCAATGGTAATACCTTGTTCGCGCTCGGCTACCAGTCCGTCAGTTGCCAAGGAAAAATCCAAGTAATCGTACCCGTTTTTCTTGCTTCTTTTTTCGATGGCCTCCAGCTTATCGGTGGTCAAGGATTTTGTATCGTACAACAGCCTGCCTATCAAGGTACTCTTGCCGTCGTCTACGCTGCCTGCGGTCGCTATCTTTAAAACTTCCATGTTTTTTTAGTGAGTTAGTGGGTTAGTGAACTAGGAGTTCGTGTTCACTGTTTACTAGAAATATCCCTGTTGCTTTCGTTTCTCCATTGCTGCTTCGGAGCGTTTATCATCTATTCGAGCTCCTCTTTCAGAAATGGTGGATTCCCTTATCTCTTGAACTACGGATTCGATATCGGCTGCATCGGAAAACACAGCGGCGGTACAGCTCATATCGCCGACAGTCCTGAATCTCACCATACGCTCCAAAACTTCTTCGTCATCCTCTTGAAAAACATAATCGGAATGCGACCATATCAAGCCGTCACGCAGAAAGACTTTTCGTTTATGCGCGAAATAGATGGACGGGATTTCGATATCCTCTTCTTTAATATAGGACCAAACGTCAAGCTCCGTCCAGTTTGAAATCGGAAAGATTCTTACATTCTGCCCCAATTCGATTTGGCCGTTCAGCATGTCAAAAAGTTCGGGGCGTTGGTTTCTTTCATCCCATTGACCAAAATCGTCACGGACGGAAAATATTCGCTCTTTGGCGCGTGCTTTCTCTTCATCCCTTCTTGCTCCTCCAATACAGGCATCAAATTTAAATTCCTCAATAGCATCTAAAAGTGTAGTGGTCTGTAGGGAATTTCTAGAGGAATATCTTCCGGATTCTTCCTTTACCTTACCTTGGTCAATGGAGTCTTGAACATTCCTGACAATCAATTCCAATCCCAATTCATCGACCAGTCTATCCCGGAACTCGATGGTTTCTGGAAAATTATGGCCGGTATCGATATGCATGAGCGGAAAGGGAATCTTAGCGGGCCAAAAAGCTTTTTGTGCCAAACGCACCAGCGTAATCGAATCTTTTCCTCCGGAAAATAAAAGCACCGGTCGTTCAAACTGCGCCGCCACTTCACGGAAAATATAAATGGCCTCGTTCTCAAGGGCGTTAATATGGGATGTATCTTTCATAAAAAAAATTCAAGTTCAAGTATCAAGTTCAAGCTCAAAAAAGTTTATACTTCGACCATGCTCAGCAACTGTGAGTTTAAAAGTTTAGTTTTCGTCTATTCTCTCTTTTCTATGCTCTCTTTTCTTTTCACGTGTGCAACCCACATTCCCGATTCTCTAAAACCTTCGTCGGATCGAAATAGTTGTGCTCGTTGGGCAAATGACGTTCTTTTAGGTATGCGTCCAATTGAGTATCGCTCCAATAATAAAACGGACTCACTTTCAATACACCATCTTTGCTCAGGCTTAAAATATCCAAAGAATCACGTAGCGCGGTCTGACCTTTTCGCAGATTGGTAAACCACACATCAGGTTTGTGCGCCGCCATAGCCCTTCGGAATGGCTCCAGCTTGACCTGCTCGGTAAACTGCACATGTCTCGAATCCTCGATTTGGGGAATTCCCATAACACTGTCCCGATGTGCCGTGGTCTGTTTGGGCACGTACAGATCGATGTTCAGGTTCAATCTATTGATCAGCTCTTCAGCATGCTTATACGTATTCGGCGTGTTATATCCGGTATCGCACCAAATGACCGGAATATCGGTCTTAACATCAGAAACTGCGTTCAAAATCGCTACTTCGTACGGACGGAAATTCGTCGTGACCACAGGTTTTGCGGAATGCTTGACCGCCCACGAAATAATCTCTTCCGGTGGAATGCCCTTGAACTGTCTGTTCAGTCTTTTAATCGATTCTTGTGAAAATCCCATATTCTAAAATTTTATCTGCCCCATCCAATGTTGTTCCAAATACGCTCATGGAAAAAGTACAAGAACATTTTCGTGGCAAAGTCAATGGAAGCTATAGATGCCGCTATCGCCACCTCACCTGTTAACAA
>RCMY010003853.1_pt1 | contig 13141 bp, 15 predicted proteins | sample 2041341 | NCBI WGS metagenome assembly RCMY01 (sample SAMN09708234, study PRJNA481090) | Marine sediment metagenome, whole genome shotgun sequencing project. | reverse complement strand
CGGCCCGCTGGCGGCAGGAACAGTCGGCGAAATCAGCGAGGTCAGCTTCGATGGCTGACGTGTGTCTGGCTTTGTGACACAGATCAGCAGGAATTCAGCCAACATGGTCGGGTCCGGGTTCTTGGTCATCTTGCCGTGCGGTCTGGCGGGTGTCCACCCGTCGTTGTCGTGCCCGGTCCAGCCCCACGCGGCGGGCCTTGCGGATCGTCGGGCCACGCCCGGCGTGTTCATCGTTGGGGGTCACGTAGCCGATGCCCTGATGCAGGCGGGTGGCGTTGTACTCGGCTTGTGCGGTGTGGAGCTCGGCTCGCAGGATTGCGGGGTCGGTGATCGCGTTCAGGTGGGGCCGCTCGCGTTTGAGATGTCCGAACAGCGACTCGATCCAGGCCTGATCTGTTGGGGTGCCGGGCCGTCCGAAGTGCTGCGCGATCGAGGCCAGGGTCATGAACTCCCGGGTCGAGCCGGACGTCATCTGTGGGCCGTTGTCGGACACCGCGAGCAGGATCGGGCGTCGCTCGTCGTCTTCGTCGATGGGCACGAGCCCATCGAGACGTCGGTTGAGTTCCTCGTCGAGGCCCTCGGCCTCGAGCGCGGCGGTGAACACGATCTCGATCTGGGTGGACGTCTCCTCGGACGAAACGTGGTGGCCGAGCCACTTGCGTGACACCAGATCCTCGACCACGGTCACGGCCATCTTCGATCGCGGGAAATGGGTCGTGTCGTAGATCCAGATCGAGTTCGGTGTGCGGTCCACCCAGTCCGGAAACGGTGTCCGGCGGGTCCGGCCCGGACTCGGTGGTTGATCCAGAACCAGCCCTTGGGTGGCCAGAACACGCCGAACTGTGGATGGCGACACCCAGACCCGTGCGAGGTAGGAACCGCGGTGAGCGAGCTTGCGGTGGGACCGATCGATCTCGCCCCACTCGTGAAACAACGCAACGATCTGGGCGATCTCGTCATCCAGGACCCCATGGACAGCACCACCACCAGACGGCCTGTCATCGAGGCGGCCATCCGCGCGGCGGTGCTGCCACCGCCACAGACGACGCTCGGTCAGCTCCAACGTGGCCGCGCACCGACGCACCGTCCAGCCTGCGGCGACCGCTTCACCGACCAGACCCAGCAGCGCGTGCTTCGTGGCCGTGTCCACCCGACGGGGGATCCGGCCACTCAGCCCCAACCGTCTTTTCCCTCCAGCAACATCAGCTTCACCGCGAGCTCCTTCACCGCCTCGCCCAGCCTGGCGATCTCCGCGTTCGCCGCTTCTAGCTCCACATCGCGCTGCTTCGCGGGCCGGCCCGGACGAGACTGCGACAACGCCGCGAGCGCGCCCTCTTTCGCGACCGACCGGATCCGCATGATCGTGGACCGGTCCACCTGCCAACGGTCGGCTGCCTCGCCCTGGGTCATCTCCGAGCGGACCAGCTGCAACCAGATCTCGTACTTCTGCGAGGGCGAGAGCCTCCGCTTCTTCCGTCGTCCAACGCTGTCCACACCACGCTGGTTCTCGGTCATGATCACATCCTCCGATGCAGGTCATCGACCCAACCAGATGTTGTGTATTCCATACCGCAGTCCGTGTCACGAAGTCAGACGCAACACAGTGGCGGCCACGGAACGTGGCGGGCAAGGTCGGACATGGACCTGGAACTGGCCTTCGAAGCGGGCGATCTGGCGACTGGATGCGGCGCCCACAAGACTTCGTGGGAGGCAGTCATGTCGATGAAGGCCCCCGGGGAGCTCTGGAAGGTGATCGCCGAGTCGGATCGCGCCCGGTTCTGGGGGACACTACGTCTTGGACACCAGCTGTGCGTGGGCTGCTTTGGGGGCTCGTCAGTGTCGTAGGCTCGGGCGGAAACTGACCGAGCTCTGGACTGCCCGGTCCGGTCAACAGCTGGGCCCCTGAGAAGCCGATCCACCGAGATCGACACGGTGTACGTCGCGGGCGGGACCGCCCGGGTGAGTAGCTCGGTGTTTGACGAGATCGCGGGGGCCCTCGGATGCGAAGCAAAGCTGACACTTCTTGGCTGGTCGGCGCAATCCTGCTGTGCTGCCTCACGCTCGTGGGCGCAGCCTCGGAGGAGGCCGTCAGCTTCGAGGTCGTGGCCCGCGGCAGCGGCCGTGTTGACGCCGACGTGGTGTTCGTTGCGGACACGCAGGCGGACCTTGATGTCGGTTTCCGGGAGGTCGGCAAAGACCCGCCGGACGATCGGCTCGTCGACTTCGATCGAAGCACGGCGTTCGGATGGAACTTGGGGACCGGCGGTTGCAGCTTTCTCACGGAAGCTGTGGAGGTGTCGGGTCAGGTCGTCACGCTGGTGATTGACATCCGATTGGACGAGCCGCAGTGCCCAGCCATCGACCGGAGCTACTTCCAGTTGCTGGTTGTGGCGCCCGATGTGCTGCCGGCTGGCGTCGTCCAGCTCAGGGCCGTTAGTCTCGACCGTGAGCTCATGGCGCAGCGCGAGGTGCGGCTTGGGCGGGAGTTGCCGAGCACGGGTGGTCGTGAGCGGTTGCAGCAGGTTGGTGTCGGACTTGCGTTGGTCGGACTGCTTGGTCGGCGACGTCGTCGGTGACGACGCCGCTCTGGCGATGACGACCGGTTAGCCGTCCGCTCGGTGGCTTCCCACGATTGTGTATGACAGGGCGCCGAACTGGCACCAGGTCATCAGGTTGGACCAGTTCGGCTGTTGAGCGCGGAGCCGGGATCACGCGGCGTCAGTGTCGGAGGTACGCGAACGGGAGTCGTCCGTGGAGGTGTTCGAACTGGGCGAGCATGGCTGACTCGACCTCGGCTGCGACGCCTTCGACGGGCTTCCACATGATGTCGAGATCGGTGTGGTCGGCGAGCTGCCAGATGAGCCGGCCGCCCCAGTGGCCGACGGGCTGACCGCGCCCGAAGTCGATGTACTGCTGGATGCGTTGTCGGAGTCGGTTGGCTTTGCCGATGTAGACGCACCGGCTCGACGCGACCCACTGGTCGGTGAGCTGTGACGGGTCCACGGTGGGGTTGCGGTCCTTGAACCACCCGGCGGGGCTTTCGGGGAGGAAGGCGACTGGCTGATCGGTGTCGCGGAGCACCACGTAGACACCGGCGTTGTCGGGCAGCGCGCTGGCGTCGAGCCGACCATCATCGTGCTCGGCGAAGCCCCGTCAGAGCACCTCCACTACTATCCCCGGGTTCACCACCCAGGGGGCTCAGGTTAGAGTCGCCGGCACGCGCACATGGCCATTGACAGCAGGTCAATCTGGGCTAGGCTTCCCCAACGCCAACCGGGGTCGTCTGAAGTGTTCTTGCGCAGGACTGCCATCGCGTCACTTGCCATTCTGTCCATGCTGGTCACGTCAACGCCAGCGTCGGCTGGCTACTCGACGTTGTTGGTTCAAGGCACCTTTGAGACGCGCTGGTTCGAGGCGGACGTCGGCGAGACGGGACCGGCCGCGCAGTTGCCTTGCGGTCAGCGTTCAGAAGGTTACCCAACGCGCTACCTCGCGTGCCAGACGACAGTTGTTACCTTCCCGGCGAATCCGAACGACAGCACGGACACGTTCCCTGCCGAGTGGATGCCGTCACTTGAGGCCGCCATTGCTGGGCTAAATTCTTCGAGTTTCGGCGACCAAGCTGTCACTCGGAGTCCGGACTTCCCAGCGATAGTCCCGACCACGGGGCAACTCTTCAACCTGCGGTTCGCGGGATCATGCCCCGCCTGTCGGCCGGCGATCGGTTCGATCTCAGTACGGCCGGTCGCACTGCCCTGTGGGGCTAACGATTGCACGCTGGGGAAGATTGACCCCCACGTTGGTGGCGTCCGTGAGGGGCGGTACGCGAAGATTGCCCATTCAAATGTGTACTTGAATTCGCGGGCACCGCATGACCTGACGGTGATCGGGCCGTCCTTGAATCCGCCGGCTTCGCTGGCGACGACAATCCTCCATGAGTTGGGTCATTCTCTTGGCTTAGCTCACCCAACCAAGTTCGGCGGGGAGGTCATGCAGGCCTGTGCCGGGGAGCGCCACCTTGTGTACACGGACGACGACGTTGATGGCCTTGAACGGTTGTATGGGCATACATCACGAGGGCGGTCCTTCGCGACCGGTTGCTAGACGGAGGATCCCTCGGACGAGGCAAGGGGAATGACCATGGACAAGACCGGACGATCGCGACTCCAAACCGGGTTGGTTACGCTGGCCCTGGTGGCTACTGCAGCGTGTGGAGGAGATGAATCGGCAGCAGTTGCTCCTGCGGCCGACGTCATCGTCGCCGGCCCAAGTTCCGGACAACGGACACTCGCCGGCGATTTCGGCAGCGATCCGGCGGCCTGGCTGCAGGGGCTTGCTGGCGACCCACAACAGCTTGGCTTCGTAACAGTCGAGGTCGTTTCTTTTGACGGTCGCGCTCAATGGACACGGCCGCCGACGAATGACCTCGAGGCGACGGTCACTGCAGGCGAGGACGTGATTCTCGGCATCGTAGACCGCTACTCTCTCAGAGTAGAGGGTTTTCTCGGCGGTTCAAATCCGGGCTATGAGGGCGGAGACGTCTTCGGTGCAAACTTCTTGGTTGACGGGGACATTGACCGTCTTGCGGTCGGGAATCGGTACGCCCTCTTGATCGCGGATTATGGTGAGGATCTCTACTACGGGGCTTTCGATCACACGAACTACCTCGATACTGGAGTCGGGCCGTCGGTAGTTGCGCTCGGTGGCTCACAGTCGAGCCGATCGGTCGATGCTCTAGTCCGTTTTTCGGTGTTGGGTCCGTTCGTGGAGGCGCTCGACTTCTCGGTGGAGGAGTTTTCTACCTTGGCAGATACTTTGGGTCGAGGCCGATGAGATCGGTAGTGTTGGCGCATTGGGTGTAGCGTCACGGCAGCTCGATAGGGTCTGAGGGTGCGCTTGCAACATGCGTGAACTGCGACATGGGGAGCACCTCCGCGGGGTGAGGTTCGAACCGAAGTGAGGTCTGTGGGTGGTTCTCGCGGGTACCTTTTTCACGGGCCAGGGGCGGCTTTTTTGGCAGGACGATACAGCCCGCCATTAGGGACGCACCCGCTGCCGCTCGCTGGCCTCGGCGTTCTGTTGCCTCCGGGCGGGTCGGACGTAGGGGCCCATTTGGCTGTCAGGACGGCGGAGATCGGCAGCGTAGGTCGCCACGCTCCTGTGCGGCGCCCGTCTCACCTGTTGACGTTCGAGAGCTGTCCTCTCAGGGCCACCCAACGCCGTGCGGCCACGACCGTGATCGCCTCGGACGAACCGCTACGGGCGTGGCTGCGCAAGTGGGCCGCGAAGCACCCACGCTGGGATCGAGGGCCCCACGATCGCTGGCGCCTGGTTGTGTGTATGACGGCCCAAGGGCGCCGACGATGGCGGGGACGCGCGGCGAGTTCAACCGGTCATCGCGACAGCTGCAGTGTAGAGATCGTTGGCGCAGCGCCACCCGAGTACACGTCGCGGGATCATGTTGATCCGTAGCTCGATCGCGCGGAGACGGTCTGGGGTGAACCGACGCAGGTCGGTGCCCTTGCCCACGTAGCGCCGTAGCAGCGCGTTGCCGTTCTCGTTGGTGGGCCGCTGCCAGGGCGAGTGCGGGTCCGCGAAGTACACCTCGATCTGGCACAACCGTTGCAGCATCCGCCAGCGGGCCATCTCGCGGCCACGGTCCCACGTCAGCGTGCGCCGCAGCCCGGCCGTGATCCGGTCGCAGATCTCGACCAACCCCGCAAGGGTGTCCTCGGCGGTGTAGCCGTTGGGCAGATCCGCCACCCACAGATGTCGTGACGCCCGATCGAACACCGTGACCATCGCAGACTGGCCGCTCTTCCCGATGATCAGATCGCCCTCGAGATGGCCGACCTCGGTGCGTGCCAACGCGATCGCGGGCCGGTCATGGATCGTGACAACGATCCCCAACGGGCTCCCAGCCCCAGGTTGGTGACGGTTCTTGCGTCGACGCCGTCGGCGAGGCAGATCGCGCCAGCAGGTCCTGGACAGCCCACCCACGACCGGGTCATGGATCGCCCGGTAGATCGTCTCATGCGAGATCTGCGCCACGATCCCGTGGGTGCCACGGCCGAGCTCGATCGAGATCGTCATCGGCGAGTCGTGGGCCTTGAGTCGCCGCATCACGTGCTCGGCCAGAACCTCGTTGCCGCACAGCTTCGAGGGCTTCGGGCGAGCACGCCGACTGGCAGCCTGCTCGTGTGCGTCGACCGCGGTGTAGCTGGCCCGTCCGCCGTTGCGGCAGATCTCGGCGTTGATCGTGGTGCGGTGTCTGCCGAGCCCGTCGGCGATCCGGCCGTCGGTCTGGCAGGCGACGATCCCGACACGGATCTCCTCGCGTTCGCGCAGGGTCAAGGGCTGTGCTGGCATGCTGTGATCTCCACCGGTCGGCGGTCGTGTGTGAACACGGGCATCTTCGCCCGATCACGCTCCGACCGGTGGAACCTCAACCTCACCTGTAGACGTCACCCCTTGAACTCACCGTCTCTGTTGTCAGCCGGTGACGGCTGGAAGCGACGGTAGGTGGTTCTCCTCTCGGGTGGCGAGATCGGCCAGGGTGGCCTCGGCCATGTAGCGCCGCGGGGACGCGATGAGCTCGTCGTTGGTCTCGCAGAGCAACGCCCCGATGAGCCGGACGACCGACTCGGGGTCGGGGAAGATCTGCACGACATCGGTGCGTCGCTTCAGCTCCCGGTTGAGCCGCTCGATGGGGTTGTTCGACCAGAGCTTGGACCAGTGAACTTGTGGGAACGTGGCGTAGGCGAGCAGGTCATGCTCCCTGCCCTCGAGCTTCTCCGCGGCTTTGGGCTCGGTCGTAGCGAGCTGATCGACCACGGCCCGCAGCTGCGCTCGTGCGCCGGCCTCGTCGGGCTGGGCGAAGATCGTGGAGATCAACGCCGAGACCATCCCTCGGTGCTGATGACGCACCACGGCGAGGAGGTTGCGCTTGGCATGCGCCCTGCAGCGTTGCCACCCGGCGTCTTGCAGGACCCGTCCGATCGCTGCACGCAGTCCCGCGTGGGCATCGGAGATGACCAGCTTCACCCCACCGAGCCCACGATCGACCAGCGACCGGAGGAACTCGGTCCAGAACGTCTCGTTCTCGGAGTTGCCCACATCGACGCCCAACACCTCTCTGTAGCCGTCTGCGCGGCATCCCGTGGCGATCACGACCGCTTTGGAGATGACCTGGCCGTGCTCGCGCACGTGCACGTAGGTCGCGTCGAGCCACACGGACACGAACGGCAGATGGATCGAGACGTCGCTCACGTAGGACCTTGACGTCGTCGTCGATGAGCTTGCAGATCCGCGACACCGACGACCTCGACACCCCCGAGTCGCAGCCCAGCGCCTTGACCAGATCGTCGACCTTCCTCGTGGACGTGCCGGTGATGTAGGCGCGCATGATCACCGCCCACAGGGCCTTGTCGATCCGGCGTCGGGGCTCGAGCAGCTCCGGGAAGAACGAACCCTTCCGCAGCTTCGGTCGGTGACCGTTGCGTTGGGTGGTGCGCGTTGGGATCCGCTCGCCGTGCTCAGCACCGATCTTGGCCGAGAGCTCGGCCTCGATCAGTTCCTGCAGCGCGACCTGCAGGATCTCCGCGATCGTGCTCGTCAGGGTTGCGTCGCCGTGCGCCTGGAGGCGCTCAGCGAGCTGGAAGATGGCAGACTCGTGTTGGGTCATCGTGCGTCTCGTTCTGTAGTGAGTTCTGAGACTTGCACGGTGGCCCGCTCCACGTCGAGGACGCGTACGCCGACCTGCTCCTACACCACCACGTGGGACTCACCCGTAAGTACCTGCGGACCGACCGCGACAACACGCCGAACAACAACCTGGGGGATCTGCCCGGGCTGCTGACCCCACGCGGCGCCTGATGCCTGAGCTGGCAAGGCTCTCCGTCGGGCGCCGCCAGTGGCGCTTCGCGGCGGCCGGAACGCGTGATCCTGGCTCGGGTCGTGCGCAGCCCCTGCCGCAGCGCTTCGCAGGCGGCGGTCGTGGGCGCCGGCAGCTGGGGGTGACCTGAGCCCCCTGGGTGGTGCGTCGCGAGGTCAGGACACCTGTCCCATAGCCCACGGTCGGAGCGGTGGCGATCATGTCGAGACACCGAAGAAGCGTCAGGGCTAGGGGCAAACGGACATGATCGCAGCGGCGGCAACTACAAGCCTAAGGAGGGTCCTGGCCTTCTTGGCGACGCTCGCCGTCCTCGCGACCCCGCTCGCGACGCCAGCACACGCCGACAACGGATGGTCCGATCGGGACACCGGCTGGTCCAAGTGCTCGTGGAACTACAAGGACGCCGGCGTGGTCGCCCGCAAGGACGTCACCGTCGGCACCCGCGGCTTCCCCAACGCCGAGTTCCGCGATCGAGTCCGCGACGCCACGGTCCAGTGGGACAGCGTCTCGACCAAGTGGGGGATGTCCCACCGCAACCACTCGAACGTCGACATCCTGTTCGACTACGTGCTTCCCACCGATGTGCGAATCGAGGCCGCAGAGCTTCTTCTCGGGGGTCAGTTCAACGCGTACACATTCACCACGCTTCACCCGAACGCCGCCACCGGCGCGCTCGGTACAGCACCGAGCTACAGCTTGTGTATCGCCCACGGAGGGTTCGCCGGGAACTTCTTGGCTGCCCACATCGAGAGCGCACTAATCCTCGTCACGATCCGCGACGACTGGTTCACCCGCCCCAACGCCGACCGCACCTACTGGGAGCAACTGAACTGCGTCCAAGACGCCAACTCGCCCACCGGATGGCGAGCGACCAACGGAACCAGAGGCGCCAGCCAGGACAACTACCTCTGCCAGAAAGTGGGGGACATGGGTGGTCTGGCGGTCCATGAGCTTGGCCACGCCGTCGGCCTGGCGCACCCTCGCGACGTCGATGCGCTGACAACCTGGAGGATCCAGTGTTCGGCTCCCATCTTCGGGAACGCGAACCGCTGCGCAGCGAGCCGTGCCCACTGCCGCGAACCCAACGTCGCCAGCGACCGCAAGCGGACCGCGTCCATGTGCGCAGGTCAGGACGGCCGCCAAAGTACGGCACGCCGGACCCTCGCCCACTACGACATCGAGAGTCTGCGCTACCACGACCGAATGAACCCCAGCTAGCCCCGACGAACCCAGCGCTTGAGTCCCGAGATTCGAAAAGGCTCGAACATGATGAACCAAGACGCCCGCTTGGCAGTCGCCCTCGCCGCCGTACCCCTGCTGCTAGGCGTTGCAGGCTGCGGCGCAGAACCAGCCGTCGTCGTCGATGTGCTCGCTGCCCAGACCGAGTCCATCCCACTGCCCCTCGGGTCCGGGCCAGGCCGATGCGTGCAATTCCTGAGCTCTGACCACGGCGACCCGCAGGGCTACGCGACTCCGGGCGAGGCGTTCGACGCCTTCTCGGCCCGTCTGGCGGGCTCGGAGGCCCTCGGCGGCGACTTCGAGCACGTCCAGTCGCGGACCCTGCTCGCAGAACGGAACGTGGAGGCACCTGACCATCTGGCCGAGTGGATCACCGTCGAGGACGGGCACGCTGTCCAGGTGGTGTCCTTCAGCGAGTCACCCGAGGGCTCGTGGAAGCTGGCTCAAGTGGCTTGGGAGGTCAGCTGTGAGGAGAACCAAGCCCAGTAGGGCCGCCGCCTTGGCCTTCGTGGCCACCGCCATCCTGTGCTTGCTCGTCGTGCCGTCGCTTCCCGTTCGGGCATCTGACGAGCTGACCATGAGCACTCAGGAGCTCGGCGCCATGGCGGACTTCCGGATCGACACGGTGGTCTCGACCGGTCCGCTTCCTGTCGTGTGGACGCGTACGGTGATCGTCGAGTCGGTGTACTGGTCCCGAGACGGCTCCCCTCCGCGGGGTCCGCGTCAGCCGTCGGCGGGCTTCATCGGCACAGAGCGGCAAGTCACGACCAGCCTCCCGGGGGCGCCTCCGGAGTGGATTGAGGTGTACGACGTCCCGGGAGGCGTGCTCACCGACGCTCAGCGTCAAGCGCTTGAGGCCGAGTTCGGAAGTCCCGTCTTGATCTCCGGAGCGTCGGGCTGGACTGTCGCCAAGATGGTCCTCGCCTCGTGGTCCCCGCTGCTGGTCATCGCAGCGGCGCTGGCTCTCATCTTCCGCTTCGCGGGTAGTCACCCCGTACCCGTACAGCCACGCTGACGCGCGCGCCAGCTCATCCAGTCTCCTGCGGGGTTCCCGGGTTCGAGAGCTGTCTCCTCAGGACCACCACCTCGTATTCCTACCCTGACCTGCAGAAACACCGATCACGCCTCGTCTTCCCAGTCGGGGCGTTCGTCGTCTGCGGGGCGTGGATGACACGAAACTGATGCCCCGGCCCCCTGGGTGGTGCCAAGCGTTGTGCTCAAGTCTGAAGCTCCCGTCGGGAACGCAAGACGACCACGATGCCACGCAAGCGACACACCCCGAACAGATCATCCGCAAACTCGCCGAGGGCCAGCGGCTGCTCGGCGGCGGCGCCGCCGTCGCGGACGTCTGCCGGAAGTTCGAGATCGCCGAATCGACCTGGGCGCGCTGGTTGAACCAGTACGGCGGCATGAAGGCCGATGACGCCAAGCGGTTGATAGAGCTCGAAGGCAGAACGCCGAGCTCAAGCGGTTGCTCGCCGAGGCGGAGCTGGACAAGGCGATGCTCAAGAGGCTCGCCGAGGGAACATGGTGACCCCGGGCCGGAGACGGGTGGCCGTGGACCTGCTGGTCGACGAGTTCGGGGTGTCCGAACGGGGCGCCTGCAAGGTCGTTGGCCAGTCACGCTCGACCCAACGTCGTCCCGCAACCACGGTGGTCGCGCGCGACGAGCCGCTGATGCCACCTCACAGAGCGCAGGTTCCCGACCTCGCCCATGTCCGCCGCCTCATCGCCGTCCACGCATGCAAACAGACCGCGATATCGTCCGGCTCCGTGACAACGACGCCTCGGTCGGCGACGTCATCGTCACCCGGCGCAACGCGCGTACCCTCCGCACCACCGACGCTGCCACGATCGCGCTCCCGGCCGACTACGTCCGCGCCCACGTCGCCCTCGGCTACGCCACGACAAGTCCACCGTGCACAGGGCGCCACGGTCGATGTCGGCCACCACCTGATCGCGGGTGGCAGGACCCCATCCGAGCCTCTACGTCTCCCTGACCAGAGGCCGCACCGCGAACCAAGTCTGGCATGCCCGAACCGTCGAGGAGGCGCCAATCGAAGCAGCCCTGCGGGCGATCATCGAGCGCATCCAGCCAGGCGAACGACCAGCCAAGGCCATGGGGTCGGCCGTCCGGCACCCGGAGTACACACAATGAGCGCCGAAGCGCCGCTGCGTCAACGGCTGCCAGGCGTTGTGGACCGGCGGGCCGGCGAAGCCGTCGAACTACCCCGAGGACTGGGGCGGTCGCCCGCTGTGGGTCACCGACATGAGCGACCCGTACCACCCCGTCACGTCACCGCTGCCCATCGACCTGGAACGCCACGACGGCACGACCGACTACATCCACGACGTGCAGGTCGACGACGTCGGCATCGCCTGGGTGTCCGGAGCTGGCGGTGTCCGCGGATACCACACGTCCGGCGTCCACTTCGATCCGGTGCTGCGGATCACGCGCGAGGCGACCGCCTTCGACCCCGTGCCCGCGGGTGGCGGTGGCATCGCCGCGTTCAACAGCTCCTTCTCCCACAACTCGTTCCGCCCGGTCGGCGCCGACAAGGACCAGGGCGCCGATCTGTCGCTCGGGTACGAGGAAGGCGAGCTCCTCTACGTGACCGAGGAGGCCTTCACCGGCGGGTGCGTCAACGACGGCATCTTCGCGATCGTGCGCGTCACCGGCTCCGAGGACGGGCAGGGCTGGCGCTCGACATCCGACGACCCGTACCGGCTCGAGACGGTCGGTACGTGGAGCCCCGTCGGCAACCCCGGCACGTCGGCCGGCCTGTGCTCGGCCCACTACTTCGACATGAAGGATGGGCTCGTCGTCTACTCGTGGTATCAGTACGGCACGCGGTTCATCGATGTGTCGGACCCCGCCAACCCCATTCAGGTCGGCTACTTCTCACCGCCGGGGAACAACTCGTTCTCCCCGTTCTTCAACGGTGACCACGTGTACATCGGCGACTCGGCTCGGGGCATCGACATCGTCACGCTGAACGCGTCGATGGCGCAGAACCGCACGACGCGGACGGTGGTGGAGGCGGTGATCTCGCCGCAGAAACAGGCCGACCTGGACGCTGCGGTGTTCGCCAACTTCGCGCCCGACCCGGCGTACGGATGGGCCTGCCGCATCGATCTGAGCGCCCGCTGACGTCAGGCGTCAGCGGCCCCAATGACCCCGCGTCTGAGCAATTCCGTATGCATAATGCTACGTTTCTGCGGGGATGGGGGTGTGTGGTGCCTGGTGCGACGTGGAAGGCGATCTACGAGGTTGCTGCTGAGCAGCATGGGTTGTTCTCGACCGATGACGGGCGTCGCATCGGGGTGCCGGGGGCCTATCTGCGGCAGATGGTTGCGAGGGGGACGCTGGATCGGGTTGCGCGGGGGATCTACGGGGTGCCGGAGGTGCACGGCGGTCATGCGCGGCCGTTCCGGCTCGCGGTGATGTGGGCGGGGGACGGCAGCGTGCTGGAGGCCGACGCGGTCTTGTCGTTGCTGGGCCTCGCGGATGCGAACCCCCGGGTCTTGCGGGTGGTCTCGCCGCGGCCGGTGCGTCGGCAGGATCCGCCCGTCCCGATGCAGGTCCGGGTCGCTGCGGTCGCACCAGCGGACGTGACGATGTACCTGCAGGTCCCGTGTCTTCGAGTCGGCGTCGCGCTGCGGGAAGCGCTTGACCGTGGGCTGGTGATGCCGTCGAGGATTCGCGACGCGGTGGGGGTGGCCGAGGCGGACGGGATGCTGCGGCCTGGCGAGGCCGAGGCGTTGAACGAGCATCTCGACGAAGGGCGAGAGGTGGAGTATGGCTGAGGGCCCTCCTCCGAACCTCCGGTCGTTCGATGCTCGCCTGCGCAACCACTGCGAGGCCGCGGGGCGTGACGTTCCCCACCACGTCACAGTGGGGGCACTTGACCTTGGGCATGATGCAGATCGCCCAGAAGCTGCACGCCGTCACCGCACCTGATGTTGACGGGTTCAGCAACGAGCGAGCACATGATCTCGTGGATCTGC
>RCMY010006207.1_pt1 | contig 13142 bp, 13 predicted proteins | sample 2041341 | NCBI WGS metagenome assembly RCMY01 (sample SAMN09708234, study PRJNA481090) | Marine sediment metagenome, whole genome shotgun sequencing project. | reverse complement strand
TAGAAAGAAAAATCACCGAATTGTAAGAGCGATTCATAGCGATAAGGAATCTCATAGCGATAAAGGATTTGGTCGATGAATACTTCGGATTTAGAGCGTAAAATGTTACCGGAAATACTGTGATAGATTAACTGGTCTTGATATTTAGTGTTGCTGCTGTAGGATTCTTTTGCCCACATGGATAATTCTTCAGAGAGATTGAGCGGTGTGTGCGGTAGAAGTTGGGGATAGATGGGGTGCGCCATGAATTGGCTGACATGAGACTTGAAATTTTTATATTGGCATAACTCTGATTTTAATAATTGTTCTTCAAATTTTAGATCAAAAAGAAGAGAAGAAAGATAGCGTTTGAATACAAGCTGCTGAGCAAGAGAGGAGTTCTTCTTGGAAATAGGAGTCTTTTTTCCATTTTCAGTTTTAAACCATTTGATGTATTTTCCATTACGCTTGCACAGTAAGTGACCGGAAGGGAAATTAAGGAGTTGCTTTTGAATTGTACAGATTTCTTTGGAAAGACACTCTAATTCTTTTTGTCGGATTGGATACACATTGGGGACCTTCTTTCTAGTTTTTATTTGAATTTTAACATGGATAACAATTTGATACTAATGAAAAAAGTATAAATCCCCATTGACGTCAAAGTCCACATATGTTATATTCACTAACAATAGTAAACGGAGGTAGCGAAGATGAGTCAGGGTCAACAATTTAAAATGTTGAATAGGGACGACGATTTCTAGCGCTTGTAACTGTGAGTAATCATAGGTGCAAGCGCTGAAAGTGTTGCACCTATGTGGAAGTGATTGGATGAGCCACATTGGTAAAGAATATTTACTTGTGTGCTTTGGAGTTTTCATTTATTAATTAAAAAAGCCAGTCACATTTCTACAACTGGCTAGTGAGGGGGGCAATCTTTACTTAGTAATTTTTTTAGTTTCATTCAATGATATTTCTTCCTCCAACCTCATCAAGAACATCTTAATTCTTAGTTGCTCATAAAGTTGTTTTTTACTAATCTTTTTGGATTGAGTATCTCTATAACAATCAAAGCCATGATTCAATTTTAAGTACTGCACTAAATCAGTTGATTTAAGTCCGTTTTCTTTCAAAAAGGTATCTATAACTCCGGTTCGTGTTTTTGTTCCTGGGTTGGCTTCCATGATTGTTTATTTAGGTTTATTCGCTCCTTTATTTTGTCTAATAATTGTTTGACAAGTTCCTCTGTGGGTATATATTTCTCTAACATTTAGGGGGTGTCTTTTTATGTTAGTGCCAAAAAAAACAAAAGGTTAACAATAATCATATTTTAAAACATTGATTATAATTATATTTGATTTAATTAATCTGTATTTTAAGAATGATAAAAATATTATATTTATTAATCTTGTATATGTCGACTTTATGCGTGTTTGGTCTAAATTTCAACAATCAAAAGGGGCTTCTAATAAAAAAATTGAAAGTTTATGAATAAAGAAAGTAATATGGCATTGGATAATATATTGTCAATAATCAAAGAGGATATGAAAAAAAATAAAATAACGCAAAAAAAATTAGCTATTGCTTTGGGCATTGATAGAACCACTTTATTTAGATTTTTCAAAAAGGACACAGAAATGCCCTTAGGAATATTCTTGCAAATTTGTAAATTACTATGCTATGATTTAATCCGCCCCAATTATGTTCCTAAAAGTCATATTCGGGAGATAATAAATAATCTATAATTTAGTCTATCAACTCTTCAAAATTAAGTTAATCAATATGAAATTCGGAATACGAACTCCATCCATAAAAAAAAGGATCTCAGCAAGGACATCTCCTAAAAGGTATATCAGACACTCATTAGGAGTTAAAGCACCAAGAGGCATGGGTGTTTTCACAAACCCAAAAAAAGCTGTTTACAACAAAGTTTATAATAAGACTACCAAAGGATGCATGTTGAATCTTTTAATCCCAATAATTCTAGGCGTATTAATGAGCTACTCCTTATTTAGTTGAATCAATTAGTCAACGATAAAAATCTGGATTATTGTAAATTTGTTAATCGCGAAGTAATAGATTATGAAAATAATCTATATTCTTATACCATTCATTTGGACTGATATTCTTATCTAATTCTTTTGGCAACATTTTTCCCATTTCAATTGATCTATCCATATTAGACTGCATAAAAAACCCAGATTTACCTGAAATATAAATATTCGGATATCTATCCCCAGCTATTTGCAGGACATCTTTCAAATGCTCTTTCCAGTTTTTATAATACATCGGATATATGTCCTTAATATTAAATTGAAAATCCGATTCCGTTTGGTTATATTCTCTGCCGTCAAGAAGCCCTGCTTCTTTTAAATCTCTATGACAAACTTCTACAGCCTCCGAAGTAGTCATATTCCATATTTCATCTCCTGGAGTACAAGGAATTTCACAAATAATTCCTGTGACTTTTGAATCTGGATTCATGCTACTTGAAAATCTCTTTGGGACCGATACTCTACCTAACTTATATTTAGATTCTGGCATGTAAAAACACTCTCCCTCTATTTGAACATCGCCATCGATATGAACAAATATTAATTTCAATCCTCTGAATTCCAAATTTTTAAAGAGCTCTCTTTCCTTAAAGCCAAAATCTAACATGCTCAATATACCTCCCAATGAAATAGTAGAAATTAATTTTTCAAAGCGAATCGTTTCTTCATTCTCCCCTTCATTTTTAATAATAATTTTGTTCCTTTCTATTCTGTAATTATCTATTGACAAACGAACTTTTACACCACAATCTTTGGCGATTTTCTCTAATCCTTCTGGGAGTTTTCCTATTCCACCATCCAAATAATAATAGTATTTATCATGTTGTTTTTTAATTGTGTAATTAATTAATTCCATCAAAAAAGTCCATGGCCCAACCATAGCCATTTGTCTCTTAATAGCAGTATTCGAAATTAATTTTGGATCACAATTCCATACTTTTAAGGCATACGGTCGATAAAAAATATTATATGCCCTAGTACCCACGTTCCTTTTTAGATCATTTTCATAATTTGAATTATGATTAATATCTAAAAATGAGAATAATTTTAGAAATCTATTCCATAACAAAGAAATTGAACACCTTATCGATTCGACAAATCCGAGCCCGGTCATAAACTTTATTGATTTCAAAGGGTATATAATATAAGCCTTTCGAAAAATCAACTTTCCGATTCGAACATTTCTTCTCAACAAACCTCCTGATGATTCATTAATATAATCTAAAACATCTTTTTCTACCTCATCGTGAATTATATGTGATCCAATATCATATCTAAATCCATTCCTTCTAATCGTTCTTAGTTGACCTCCAACTTCATTTTCTTTTTCAATCAAAAGCACTTCTCCTGGATGTCGTTTTGAAAGTTCTATTGATGTGATCAGGCCTGTAATACCACCTCCTAAAATTATGTATTTAAAATCTTGCATATACTATTCTGATGGAATGTTGTTAAATTGTTGAATCGAAGTAAACTTGAACTCATTAATAAGCTTCGTGTATTTTTTCAAGGCTCTTTTTGAATTATGATATAATATAAATTTATAAAATTTACTTATGCCATCAATAATTATAGGTTCAGGGTCCAGTTCCCAAGGATGAAAATACATAACAACTGGTTGGTTTCTTCTCCTAAGTGATTTTATCATCAACCTAACTAGAAAATATGGTAAAAATCGAAAATAAATTCCTCCTGAAAAGGGAAAGTTAAATCCAAAAAGTCGATATGTTGAGGGTGGGATTTCAACTATTCCAGATTCTTTTTCATGAATAATTCTTTTAGCTTTAGAGTCACCGTAAAATGAATTTTTCATGGGAAAAATACTAGAGTCATATAGTATTTTATTTTCTTTAAGCACCTTCCAAAACCAATGCATTTCTTTTTTATACGACCAGATAGGAGCCCTGTAGCAATCTACTTTGCCATTAATCGATTTATTCAAAAATGTCAAAGACTTTTTTAAATCACTTTCAAATTCCTCTTGTGTTAAATTGTAAATCGGAATATGATGATATCCATGGGATCCAATATGATGCCCATATTTTTCAATTTTTTTTATAAGTTTTGGGTTTCTTTTGGCAATTTCACCAACTACGAAAAAAGTTGCCTTTGTATTATCTGCCGCAAGGAGAGTATCAAGTACTAAATTAACCTGTTTTTCGATTAATTCATCCCAATCGACGGTAGTTATGACTCCTTTAAATGCCGGTAACGACAAAAAGTCTTCGCAGTCTATTGTTAATATATTTTTATTGATTTGTTTCAATTAATCAAAATAAATTCGAGTTAGAATATCTAGACTTTTCTCTAATTATTGTTAAATTGCTAACTTAAGTAAATTTCAATGAATGTAATATTATTTTATCTCAATTTATTACTGTTTTTATCATTAATTCTAGGAGGATATTATTTTATTATTTCCAAAAATATAATGAAGTTTCTAAGACAATATTCATTAATTGTCATATCCATTTTAGTGCTTTCTATTATTTATAAACTACCGTATGATTTAAATTTCTTTCTTGGTTTAGAATATGAAGATTCCTATTTAGCTAATTCGGTATCTCGATTTTTAATGTATAATAGATCAAACTCTAACGCTTCTTTTTTAGCAAATACCTGTGGCATTGGATCTTTGACAAATTGCAATGCAAGTTTTACTCATTCAGGAAATTTGATTGGCTTACCATCAATTGTTTGGGTCATTAACGAAATCTTTGGCTACAACCTCAATAATATTTCTTTTGTAAACTTTTTATTTTCAGTATTATCAGGATTAAGTATTTTTTTTATCGGATACAAAATCAATAGGAGTTACTTGTTCGGGTTTATCTCGTCAATAGTTTTTATTACTACCCCAATATTTAATAGTTTTCATACTTCTTCACTTTTTGAGACTAGTGCTAGTAGCCTAATCACATTATCATTACTGTTATTCATTTTATATTTCGAAAAATCAAATAATGAAAAGAATCGTTTCGTGTTATTCCTTCTACTCGTTATTATTAATTTATTGTCGATACATTTTAAAAGAGAAAACATTATCATAATATCCTTCCCTTTTATTCTTTTATTCATCAAGTTTCTAAAATATAAATGGGACCTAAAGAAACATATAGTTGACTTATTACCCTACTTGGCATTTTTAGTGGGTCTTTTATTTTACTATTTTAATACCTTAGATATTACTAGATCCCTGCATGTGGAGCAAGATTATGCAATTGGCAATTCTTTTCAATTTAAATTTTTCCCATCGCTGATAATGATGTTTTTCAATGGGTTTTCTAATTTTAGTTGGTTCTATGTTTTTGGATTATTTACCCTTTTAGGGATAGTATATATAGCCCTTGATTTTAGGAAAAAACCAAATTTATTGTACCCATTAATAATCTTTTTATCCTTCATTATTCTCAACACATTACATCACCGAAGTTATTATTTTGTGAGAAGCGGGCAGGTAACTGGTTTTGAGTCTTTAAGGCATATGAATATGTTATCTCCATTCTTTTCTCTCATCACAGGATATGGTATTTACAAGCTGATTCTCCTAGCAGAAAATCTAAATTTCCTTAAAAAGAAATTCAAAATCATACTTTTAGTATTAGGAATTCCCATTTTGATTCACCTTCTAATACTGACAATTAACGTAAGGAATGAAATGATTAGAAAGGAGCAAAATGATAGGATTGAACCTGTATCATTTCTCTTAAATTCAATTGATGTTCAAAAGGATGTCATATTAACAGATCAATCGATTCTGTTTCACAATTATTGTGACCCCGATCTTTTAATTATTGATTTTACAACACTAGGTGTTTATGTTCAGGAAAATGATTTAGAGAATCTATTAAGAAATTATAAAATACATTTTTTATGGAAAGATTATTTTGAAGAAGATGTTTTCCATAACAGATACAAGAACTCATTCAAAGTTTTAGAAAATTTTGATCTATCAAATTCTAGAAATGGCAATGGATTTAAAATTATTGATTTGAAAACAATTCCTAAATAGATATTAGTAATTAAGGGGTTTACTATACATAATCTTCATAACTATGAATAAATAATTAGAATATTCCGCTTGTATAAGCTTTTTCAAAATATTATGACGTATCTAAAACTTATTTCAATAAAATTTACTAACTTTGATAAAATACACTGTTTAATATTATAAGGTTGAACATTATGAAAAAAGAATCCAATTTATCAAAAAAAACCGCTGCTGTTGTTGCCGCTTCATTAGCATTGTTAATTGGAGTTAATAGTGTAACTTCTGCGGAAACCACTGATTTAAAAGACAAAACCGCTAAATCTGAAATATACTCTTCAAATAAACAGGTTAAGCCTCAACTTGTGTTGAATTCTAATTTTTCAAACTTGGAATATAATAAGGAAGCAGGACATACATCTCATAGTTCGCATTCATCTCACGCTTCTCACGCATCTCATGCATCAAGCGCTGGATAAATTATGAAAGAAGAAAAGTCGGCAATTACGTTTCTTTTAGATTCCAGAATTTTTTCAAAAAACGGCATAATTAAATGTTTGTATTGGTATTCGAAAGAATTCCAAATATCCGTTAACTTGAAGGATGATTTTTTTTATGACATTAGATTAGTTTCTAATATTGAAATGTCGGAAAATGAGAAGAAAAAATATAAGCAAAAATTAAACCAAGAGTTTATCGACTATAATTTAAGGGATATAGTTAGTCAAGAAACCAAAACAATAAGAGAACTAATAATTGCAAAAGCCTTTGCTCATGGAGAATTTGACGAAGAGCCTAAAGGTGATTTAATGGACCCTCTTGGAATAAAATTTTTATGAATCAAAAGGAGTTTGTTAAGAAGAGAAAAAAGTTTAGAAAGTTTCAAGATTTTAAACACTATGATCAATCTAAATCGAGCTACTATTTGATGCCATTTAATTTTCATAGATTAAATGAAGAAAAGGAAGTTCTTGTAAATGAAATTGGCGATTTTCTAATTGTACCAAACGGTATATTTGAAAGAATAGTCACTCGAAAAATTTCTAAAGAAGAAGATAACACCTTATATCAAGATCTAATATCTAATTATTTTATTTCAGAAGAAGTCTATTCCCCGAATATAGATGTAATCGCTACCAGATATAGAACAAAAAAATTATTTCTAGAAAATTTTACCAGCCTTCATATTTTTGTTATTTCTTTAAGATGTGAGCACACTTGCAGTTATTGTCAAGTTTCTAGGGTAACTCAAAATAAAGAAAAATTTGACATGAGTCGAATCCATATTGACAAAGGAATTGACTTTATGATGAAATCTCCAAATTCTCATATCACAATGGAATTTCAGGGAGGAGAAGCTTTATTGGCCTTTGAAAATATTAAATATGGAATATCAAAAGCTCAAGAATTAGCACCTATATACGGCAAAACAATCAATTATGTGATATGCACTAATTTAGCCTTGATAAATGAAGAAATGTTATACTATTGTAAGGAGAATGACGTGTTAATCTCTTCTTCTTTGGATGGACCTATTGAAGTCCATGATAAAAACAGAAACAAACCCAATAATAGTAGTTACACATTAGCAATTAAAGGAATTGAGCTTTCTAGAAAAATAGTTGGAAAAGAAAAGGTTTCAGCATTAATGACGACTACATCACATTCCTTAAACTATCCTGTTGAGATTGTGAATGAATATTTTGAAAAAGGTTTTGATGGGATTTTTCTAAGGAATATAAGCCCATATGGTTTTGCTTTAAGAACAGAAAAGAATGGCTACGAAACCGATGAATTTTTAGTTTTTTTTAAAAAAGCATTAACCAGAGTTATTGAGTTAAATAAGGAAGGTCATTTTTTTACGGAAGATTTTAGCAAAATTCTTTTAACTAAAATTTTGACACCCTTTAATGTCCCTTTTGTTGATATGCAATCCCCTGCAGGTTTGATAAATGGGGTAATTGTTTTTAATTACGATGGTGGAATTTATGCAACGGATGAAAGCAGAATGTTGGCGGAACAAAAGGATATGACCTTTAAATTAGGACATTTAGAAGAAAACACATACGAGGAAATAATTTTTGGGGAAAAGGCGCAAAAGATTTCTAATGTATGGGCAAATGAAACCTTAGCAGGCTGTTCAGACTGTGCTTTCCAACAATACTGCGGAGCTGATCCAGTACACAATTGGGCAACACAAGGAGATATTTATGGTTTCCGACCTACGAGCTCCTTTTGCGCCAAGAACAAAGAAGTTATTCGTTATCTTTTTGAATTAATGGATTCAGATCATGAAGTGAAAAGAATTTTTGAAAACTGGGTCAATTGAGTTATGAAATTAAGAACTAAAGGAAAATCCTTCAATATAACTAAACCTTTATTATTAAAGGCTACAAGGTTTAAGCATAAGTTAAAGGAATCTAATTATTGTTTGATTCTAGAAAATGAAGAAGTTCTTTCGAGTCGATTTAATTCTGTAGTTACAATTACCACAGCTAGGATTATTTCTAAGATTTACAACGGGATATGTTTGTATAATGTGAAGGACCTATCCCATATTTCTGAAAATGACATTTTATATATTGGACTCGATGGCAATTTGAGATCAATGTATAGAGTTAATTCTAAACAGAATACATTATTATTGACAGAAAGATGCAATAGTAACTGTCTTATGTGCTCACAACCTCCAAAGGACAAAGATGACATTCATTTTATTCATGATATACATTTGCAACTTATCCCTCTCATACCAAAAGATTGTCATGATTTGATATTAACTGGAGGAGAACCAACTCTTTTAGGAGACAAACTTTTTGAACTACTTGAATTAATAAAAATAGAGCTACCGAGTACCGAAATACACATGCTAACTAATGGTCGAATGTTTGCAATTAATTCTATTGCCGAAAGAATTGCAAAAATTAACAACCCAAGGATTATGCTTGGAATTCCTTTGTATAGTGACTACTATCAAACTCATGACTATGTGGTTCAGACTAAGAACGCTTTCTATCAAACAATTATGGGCATTCATAACCTGAAGCGATATAATATAAGAGTTGAAATTAGAATCGTACTCCATAAAGCAACAATTCCTAGGCTCTTGAAACTTTCTGAGTTTATTTATCACAATTTAACATTTGTTGATCAAATCGTTTTTATGGGATTAGAAGTTATTGGTTTTACTAAGACTAATTTGACCGATGTATGGATTGACCCGTATGAGTATATGAATGAATTAGAAAAAGCAGTATCCTATTTACACAGGAGAAAAATGAATGTTCTTATTTATAATACTCCACTTTGTCTTTTACCACAAGAATTATGGAGTTTCAATAGAAAATCAATTTCAGACTGGAAAAATATTTATTTTGAAGAATGTAATTCCTGCACAATGATTAATGAATGTGGTGGTTTATTTGAATCGTCCACAACTAAATTTAGTGAACATTTAAAATCTTTTAACTCGGACCCAAGAATAGACAACCCTTGTTCAATCCTTATTAAATAAAGTGGCTTCAAAAGGAGTTAATCTTAGCTAATCAATCATAATCGAGATTTTCAAATCTTTATTAACTTCTACGATATTTTGAATTACTAAATCCAAGTTATTATAAAAATCAATGCCAGTGATTTCCTCTATTTTATCAATAGATGTTTTATATGAATAAATTGATTTGTTTGATGATTCCTTAGGGAACGAAAAGGCTATTCCTTTCATTTTTCCGTTGTTAAAACCAATTATTGTTTTAATTACTTCGAAAAGTAACCTCCCAATATCACTGAGTGGTTGGAATTAGTTGACTCTATCTTTTAAATTTTCAATAACCCAACCTCAAATTAAAGAGATTGAGCTTCAATCAACACAAGAATCAATGATGAGATTTACCACCATTGAAAGTTTTTGCCAACCCCTTTAAAAATTCAAAAGCATTGACATAAAATTCAAAAGCATTGACATTTCTTGACAAAAATGAGTATATATAAGAACGTTTATTTGCTGAAGTAAGCAGATTATAAACATTCCATAGATTTATATCACCTTGGGCATTTCTACAAAAACTATCACTCAAATAATAATCTTTGCAATTGTAGAAATCTGTCCATCATTAATCAATAACTCTGGTAGTTGTATCTTTTCTTTCTTAGGCAAATTGTTGTTCCGTTAAGTTTTGCTGAGTTAACTTCTTCATGTTTTGAAGATGCCCTTTAACCTGATAGTTTTGGATCAATTCCTCCAAAAGAATTATTGCATGAAATGATGAAGATCAGTTGGGAACAATAGAAAGAAAAAACTCGAATGAAATTCATTTGGAATGTATTTTTTACAACGCTTTAATTATAATTAAATATTTAACTTTCGTTCTGATAATTCATTCTGCATACCTTCAATAAGTTTAATTATTGTTGAAGAGTATTGAGATTCAATTTCAATTTGTGATTTAAGATGATCAAACAAGAGGTAAATTTCTTTATAACTAATATAAGTGATAGTCATTTGTTGTGCAATATCTAAGATACTTTCCTTAACTTCTTTTAAAGAGATTTTTCCTTTTTTTGTTATATCTGGTATCATATCCAATGACATTTCATCTTTAAGACTTTGAATGGTGGTCTTGTTATCCTTGAATAAATTATGAAATTCACCACAGCCAAAGTATACAAGATGGTTGTTCTTATTTTTATCATCATTCGTTTGACTAAAATGATAAAGCATAGCATATTTCATTACCTGATCTAAATTAGTTTTAGCTCCTACTTTTAACTCAACTCCTATAAGGTTGTTATTGCCCTTAAAGAATATGTCCGGTTGGGTGGCATCATTTAAATTTAGTATTTTCAGATTCTCTAATGATTGATATTTGTAATCATCCAATTCAAGATTTTGAACAATTGAACCAAAGAATTGATGGAATAACTCATTAGGTAATAATTGAAAGAATAGGTTAAACTGATGATTCAAGCTAACCTCCATTTTCTTTAAATGCGACAATACATCCTTAACGTTGTTATATTTTGATTTAGGATTTTTTAATTTTCCAAGATGTTGAGGTTCCCAATAATAGAAGCTAAGGGCATCATAATATTCTTTATTCCAAGTTGTTAGCATTTTTTTAGGTAATTTTAAATGAGTTGATTCTAATTGGCAGATTTCTTAACAAGTTAATATATTTAGGAATACAACCATTATGTATATCAATTAATTCAATTTTTCACGAACAAATATGTGCTAATTGGAAGTGAAGATGTAGAATCTATTTATAGATATTTTTTATAAAACTATATTCAATTATAGCTCTGTGATGCAGCTTTATAAATATTTGAAACGGTTAAAAAGGAAGGTGAGAGTCTAATAGGGTTGAGGTTGAAGGTGATTAGATAAGAGTTATTATTCATTTCAATTATGCTATTGAATTAGTTTTAAAATTGTATTTTTAAAACTTTCTACCCTGCCTAAACCAAACAGTAATGTCGTTTAAATTATTTCGCAAGAATAAAATTAAATTAAAGCCAACTCCTCCTACTGGAGAAGAGCTTTTTGTTCAATATTATTTTGATGAGAAATGGATAAGCTATAAGCGTGAATACAAATTAGGCAACTTAAAAGGAGATACGAAATCTTACCGTGTTGTAGATTTTTATTTGCCAAAGTTAAATGTCTATGTTGAATATTTTGGAATGTACAATTCAACTAAAGAAATTAGGAATGAGTATGATAAAAAAGTCGAAGTATATTTAAAAAATCATATTCCAACTGTGGTCATATATCCTCATGAATTAGGCTTTTTAGATTTTACTTTTCATAGGAAAGTTTTGAATGTTTTAAGAATGCCTAAGTTTAAAAAATGGCACCGATTATTTTTTTACAAATTGAATAGGTATTGGTTTAAAGGAAAAAGCTATTACCTATTATTATCAATTGTATCTCTTATACTTGGTGGTATATCGTTAGATGCTTATGAAAATACAGTTAACATATTCTTTGTGTTATACGTTTTCTTTTTTTCAATAGCCGGTGTTTTGATTTTTAAATTTTTCTCATGGATTGTTTATGTGTTCTTTTATGATCATTAAGATATAAAAGTTAATTCGCGAAATAATTGACTGTGTAGATCATTATATTTTATTCCTTTTATTAAAGTTTGTTTGGAAATATGCCAACTTCGATATTTTTTGAACGGGGTCTAAACTAAATACCTAATTTTAACCTTATTCATAATAGTTGAAATTTTATCGTTTTTACAATCGATTCCCCTTTGAATAAATACCTCTAAAGACAATTTCATAATTGTATCATCCTTTTGGAGTAAATGTGATTTCAATACATCAATTTCATTTACCGATTGATTATCATCCTTTGGTGAAATAACAAGATTTACAAAATGTTTAAAATGGTGCTTCTTAGCATAAGTATAGGTGAGAAGGTAATTTCGATGGATTTGATTATATCCCTTATCCTTTAATTTATTAACAAGAACTTTATCAAATATTTTATTGTTTGCAATAATATTATTCTTTATAATAGTGTTAGAAGATGAATTGCTTCCAAGAAGGTCTGTGTACTTTGTTTCAATACTAATTAAACCTTTTTTACCATTTTTATCCTCAACAAAAATAACCGCATCAAATGCCGTTTTATCATTGGTATAGTTTGAAATGGGAACCGGAATGAATTCAACATCTATGTAAGTAACTTTATCAATCCAAGTCAATTCTTTAAAAATATTTTTTATACTATTTGAAGCTTCGATTTGATTGACAAGTAGTAACTCTCGCAGATCTGCAAACAAATTAAAACACATTGGCATACTGCTAAGCATGTTGTTAAATAGCCTATATTCTTCAATAGTTAAATCTCTATTCACTTGTTTATCCAAAACCTTTTGTTTTGCAAATTTAAAAGCAGCATCTGAAACGAAGTTAGAGCCTGTTTCTTCTCCATCGATCAACATATTTCCATGATGATCTTTTGAAGTTTTATTTGGTCCCTTGCCACATGGTTCTTTCAAAACATTCTGTCTGTATTGAGATTGTATCTCACGGTACTTTGCTGTAATAGGATTATCTGATTTTGGCTTGCTACACATTTGATTGAGAATTAAACTTAACTTGATTTTATT
>RCMY010003852.1_pt1 | contig 13143 bp, 13 predicted proteins | sample 2041341 | NCBI WGS metagenome assembly RCMY01 (sample SAMN09708234, study PRJNA481090) | Marine sediment metagenome, whole genome shotgun sequencing project. | reverse complement strand
ACGAGGCGGGCAAGGGTGGGCGGGATGCGGCTTTCGCAGGGCACGCCCACTTGGCAGAGTCCGCAGCCATAGCCTTTGAAGTGCCAGGTATCTTCCACATATTTTTCCGTTTCGTCTCGCAAAAAGGCGCGGCAGCGCTTGCCGAAAAGCGCGCCATCACACGCCCTCTGGCCCGGCGCGTTCTGGACAAAATGGCCTCAGACGCGCGATAACCGTCATTGTCTCGTCAAAATTACCCGTTAGGCCTGAGTTCATGGCAATGATTACTGATTTTCTCACCGCTGATTTCCCCGTCGCCCAACACATCGAAGGCGTCGACGACCGATCACCGACCCGTTTCTTCAACCGCGAATTGTCGTGGTTGGCGTTCAATTGGCGCGTCCTGGAAGAGGCCGAAAACACCCGCGTTCCCCTTCTGGAACGTCTGCGTTTTCTGTCGATCTCGGCCACGAACCTGGACGAATTCTACACCGTGCGCGTTGCGGGCCTGCGCGAATTGTCCCACGCGGGCAACACCACGCCCGCCGCCGACGGCCTCAGCCCTGCCGAGCAGCTTGTCTTTATCAACGAAAACGCCCGCAACCTTCTGAACCGCCAGCAAGACGTCTGGTCGAGCCTAAAAGGCGAACTCACCACGGCTGGCATCGAGCTTTTGTCGAACGACGACCTGACCAAAGCCGACAAGATCTTCTGCGAGCAAACCTTTCTGGCCCAAGTTTTTCCCATCTTGTCGCCGCTGGCCATCGACCCGGCCCACCCGTTCCCGTTTATCGCGAACGCGGGCTATTCGCTGGCGCTGCAACTGGAACGCAAATCCGACAAACGCCCATTGCGCGCCCTGCTGCCGATCCCGGCGCAAGTCGACCGCTTTATCGCGCTGCCTTCCGACAACGGCAGCTACCGTTTTCTCCAACTGGAAGAACTCTTGCTCCTCCACCTCGACTCGCTTTTCCCCGGCTACAAAATGACCGGCAACTGTGCGTTTCGTGTCCTGCGCGACAGCGACCTCGAAGTAGAAGAAGAAGCCGAAGACCTTGTGCGTGAATTTGAAGTCGCCCTGAAACGTCGCAAACGCGGCGAAGTCGTGCGCCTCACGATCTCTCCCGACGCGCCCAAGGTCTTGCGCAAAATCATCACCGACGAACTTGGTGTCACCGAAGACGAAACCGTTGAGCTTTCCGGCCTCATCGGCCTGGCGGACCTCAAGGAACTGGTCCTCGAAGATCGCCCGGACCTGCTTTGGCCCTCATTCACCCCCCGCGTCCCGGAGCGCGTGCAGGATCACAACGGCGATATGTTCGCCGCGATCCGCCAAAAAGACATGCTGCTGCACCACCCCTACGAGACCTTCGACATGGTTGTTCGCTTCCTAAAACAGGCGGCGATGGACCCGAACGTCGTGGCGATCAAACAGACGCTTTACCGCACATCGCACAACAGCCCCATCGTCGCTGCACTCTGCGAAGCCGCCGAAGAAGGCAAATCCGTCACCGCGCTTGTGGAACTCAAAGCCCGCTTCGACGAGGCCGCAAACATCCGCCAATCGCGCACTCTGGAGCGCGCCGGAGCCCACGTCGTGTACGGCTTTTTGAATTACAAAACCCACGCCAAGGTTTCGACCGTCGTGCGTCGCGAGGGCGGCGAGCTTGTCACTTACACGCACTACGGTACCGGCAACTACCACCCGATCACAGCGAAGATTTATACCGATCTCAGCCTCTTCACCTGCAATGCCTCGCTGGGCCGCGACGCGACAAAGCTGTTCAACTACCTCTCAGGCTACGCCCAACCCGAAGGCATGGAGAACCTCTCCATTTCGCCAATTGATCTGAAAAATACGCTGCTTGAACGCATCGCCGAAGAGGCCGAATTCGCACTGGCAGGAAAGCCCGCCGAAATCTGGGCAAAGTTGAACTCTGTCGTCGATCCCGACGTCATTGACGCGCTTTATATCGCCAGCCAAGCGGGCGTGCATATCAATCTGGTGATCCGTGGCATCTGCGGCATTCGCCCCGGCATCAAAGGCCTTTCAGAAAACATCCGCGTCAAATCCATTGTTGGACGCTTCCTTGAACACTCCCGCATCGTCTGTTTCGGCGCGGGCCACGGGTTGCCACACAAAAAGGCGCGGGTATATATCTCGTCCGCCGACTGGATGGGCCGCAACCTCATACGGCGTGTCGAAACACTGGTCGAGGCCACAAACCCTACCGTCAAGGCGCAAATCGTAAGTCAGGTCATGTCCGCGAACATGGCCGACACTGCGCAAAGCTGGCTCCTGTCGCCCGACGGTACGTACCACCGACCCGAAGCGCCGGAAGGTGAAATGCCGTTCAATTGCCACCGCTTTTTCATGGAAAACCCGTCGCTGTCAGGGCGCGGTTCGGCAGGGGCTTCGGACGTGCCGGAACTTACTCACGACGACGACTAGACCGCGCGCGGTTATCGCAGCACGACCACCGAACACGGCGCATGGCGCACGACGCGCGCGGCGGTTGAGCCCAATAAATAGTCGCTCAAATCCGGGCGATGGGACGCCACGATGATGCAATCGCATCCATGCTCTTTGGCGTGCTCAATGATCTCATGCGCGGCCCGCCCGTGACGCACAAAAGTGCGAATTTCAGTGCCCTCACCGATATGATCGCGCAGCGCCTGCATTGCCTTTTCACCAGCCTGAACGCTGATATCTGGCCCGTAATCAGCCGGAATATGAAGCGGCATCGGCTCTACGACCGTCAGAGCAGAGATCTCAGCAAGCGTATCCGACGCCAATTTACCCGCCATCTGAAGGGCTGTGTCCTGTCGCGCGTCAAACGACGGATCAACTGCAACCAAAATGTTTTTAAACATCGAAAACCTCCTCTGAGTTTCCCCTAAATTGTCGCACACTCCAAGCCACCCCGCCTTGATGTTGATCAGCCAGCGCCCTTTTCAAATCGCGCCCGCACCACATATGTTTGCGATGACCTTGTCTCGCCGCTCATTTCTCACCACCGCCGCCGCCACCTTCGCCGCGCCAGCGCTCGCTCAATCCAAACCCTTCGCCGCCGCCTTTGAGCGCGCGCAATCTTTCGATCAACTCCACAGCCTGATCGTCCTGCAAAACGGCGTCACCCAGATCGAAACCCAGTTGCGTGGCCCCGCCCTTGACCGCCCCGCCAATATCAAATCGGTGTCCAAAACCATCGTCGCGACCCTGACCGGCATCGCAATCGACAAAGGCGCGCTCCCCGGCGTCACTGCCACCATTGGCGACATCGCCCCATCGCTCCTGCCCCGATCCGCCGACCCGAAAACCCGCGACATCACGGTCGAGGACCTCATAACCCTGCGCGCCGGCCTCGAACGCACATCAGGCCCCAACTACGGCGCATGGGTCGCCAGCCCAAACTGGATCGCCAACGCGCTGGCGCGCCCCCACGTCGCAACACCCGGCACGCGCATGCTCTATTCGACCGGCTCGACCCACATCCTCGGCGCGCTCCTCACCAAAGCCACCGGGGAAAGCCTTCTCACTCTCACCCGCAACTGGCTCGGCAGCCCCCTCGACATCGACATCCCCGCTTGGACCCGCGACCCACAAGGCTACTATTTGGGCGGAAACGAAATGGCCCTAAGTCCCCAAGCCATGGCCCGCTTCGGAGACATGATCCGCCAGCGTGGCACATGGAACGGCACGCGCGTTGTCAGCGAAACGTGGATCGACCAATCCCTGACCCCGGTCACGCGGTCGCAGTGGTCGGGCCTTCAATACGGCTACGGCTGGTTTCTGGGCCGCGCGGCAAACCACGACTACGCGCTTGCCCGCGGCTACGGAGGTCAGATTATCGCCGTCGTCCCCGACCTTGCCATGACCATCGTAGTCACCTCCGACCCATCGCGCCCGGCCCGCTCTCAAGGCTACTTCGGTGACCTTCAACGCCTCATCGAACAAGACCTCATCGCCGCTGCGGCCTGAAACAGCGCGTCCCGGCCAATCCCCCGCCCAATCCACCGGCCAATCTCCCCGCACACCAACCCTACGTACGCTCCATTCCCGCACTCCTCCCCCGCACACCGGCCCTGCACTCCATTCCCCGCACACTCCTCCCTCGCACACCAACCCGGCACGCCATTCCCTCGCACTCCTCCCCCGCATTTCGCCCCCGCGAAAAGCCGCCGCCGGCATTAACCTTAACCTCCCTTAACCTTAACGCGCCCAAACCCGTGCTTCTCTGGCGGAATACCCAACCGGACGGCCAAACAACGGCCACAGCCCCCCTCACCAAACAGCCGAAAACCCACCCGGCCTCACGTTCGCATCACCAATCCCGCGCCACCCCTTGCGCGATGCCCCCTTCCCGAATACATACCCTGCGACCCGAGATACCCGATCCGAAAGCCTTCCATGGAAAACGTCGTCCTCATCGTCCACCTGATCCTCGCGCTCTCCCTTATCGGAGTGGTGCTCCTACAGCGTTCAGAAGGCGGCGGCCTTGGCATGGGCGGCGGCGGTGGCGGTGTAGTAAATGCACGCAGCGCAGGGACAGCACTCGGCAAAGTTACATGGATTCTGGCGATTGCTTTCATCGCGACCTCGTTGACGCTGACGATCTTCGCGGCGCAAAACTCCGCTTCCGGTTCGGTCCTTGACCGCATCGGCGCAGGCGGCGGCTCGGTCTCTGAAGTGCCGCTTTTGCCTTCCGGCGACGCGCTTTTGCCGCCCGTTTCTGGCGGAACCGATGGCACGCTGGACCTTCCAAGCGCCGACTAACCACAAGACCTTGGAAAAAGACGCCGAGTGACCCCATATATTGGGGTCGCACACTTGGCAAAGTCCCGCGAATCCTCTATGTCTCAAATCCCGTGATGATGCGGATTCGGAACCCCCGAACAGCAGCCTCAAGCAAGACTTCACGGGAAGGACCCCAAGATATGGCAAGGTATATATTCGTCACAGGTGGCGTTGTTTCGTCGCTTGGAAAAGGCCTTGCCTCAGCAGCACTTGGCGCACTCCTACAGGCCCGAGGCTACTCGGTCCGCCTGCGAAAACTTGACCCTTACCTTAACGTCGACCCCGGCACGATGTCGCCCTTCGAGCACGGCGAGGTCTTCGTTACAGATGACGGCGCTGAAACCGATCTCGATCTCGGCCACTACGAACGCTTCACCGGCGTGGCTGCGCGCAACACTGACTCGGTTTCATCAGGGCGCATCTATTCCACCGTTCTCGAAAAAGAACGCCGCGGCGACTATTTGGGCAAAACCATCCAAGTCATCCCGCACGTTACCAACGAAATCAAAGACTTCCTCCTTATCGGCGAAGACGAGGTCGACTTTATGCTCTGCGAAATCGGCGGCACCGTCGGCGACATCGAAGGCCTGCCGTTCTTTGAGGCCATCCGCCAGTTCTCCCAAGACAAACCGCGCGGCCAGTGCATCTTCATGCACCTCACGCTCCTGCCCTACCTCGCCGCCAGCGGGGAATTGAAAACCAAACCGACGCAACACAGCGTCAAGGAACTTCGCTCTATCGGCCTTCAGCCAGACGTCCTCGTCTGCCGATCGGAACACGAAATCCCCGAAAAAGAACGCGCGAAAATCGCCCTGTTCTGCAACGTGCGCCTCGAAGCCGTGATCCCAGCCTACGACCTCAAATCGATCTACGAAGCACCTCTCGCCTACCACGGCGTCGGCCTTGACCAAGCGGTCCTCGACGCCTTCCAGATCTCCCCTGCGCCCAAACCAAACCTGTCACGCTGGAACGACGTCAAAGATCGGCTCGACCACGCTGAGGGCGAAGTCAAAGTAGCCATTGTCGGCAAATACACGCAGCTTGAGGACGCCTACAAATCCATCGCCGAAGCGCTCACCCACGGCGGCATGGCCAACCGCACCCGCGTCAAAGCCGAATGGATCGACGCCGAAATATTCGAACGCGAAGACCCCGGCCCCTACCTTGAAGGCTTCCACGCCATCTTGGTCCCCGGCGGCTTTGGAGAACGCGGCACCGAAGGGAAAATCCGCGCCGCAGAATTCGCCCGCACCCGAAAAATCCCCTACCTCGGCATCTGTCTGGGCATGCAAATGGCCGTCATCGAAGCCGCGCGCAACGTCGCCGGAATGGACGCCGCTGGCTCTGAGGAATTCGACCACGAAGCCGGAAAAAAGCGTTTTGAACCAGTGGTTTACCACTTGAAAGAATGGGTGCAGGGCAACCACGTTGCACGCCGCAAAGTTGGCGACGACAAGGGCGGCACAATGCGGCTGGGCGCCTACACGGCAACCCTCACCGCAGGCTCACGCGCGGCCGAAGTCTACGGCACCACGACAATCGAAGAACGCCATCGCCATCGCTACGAGGTCGACACGAAATACCGCGAGCAACTTGAAGCGAAGGGCCTGTGCTTCTCCGGCATGTCCCCCGATGGCCGCCTGCCCGAGATCGTCGAATGGAAAGACCACCCGTGGTTTATCGGCGTACAATTCCACCCCGAACTTAAATCAAAACCCTTCGCTCCACATCCGCTGTTCGAGGGCTTCGTGAAGGCGGCGATGGAGACATCCCGCCTCGTCTGACCAAGCAGCCGCAAGCGTATTTTCAAAGGACGTGACATGATCGAACGTATCGAAACCGGGGCCCGATCCTCGAAAATCGTCAAGCACAACGGCGTGGCCTACATCACCGGACAAGTCGGTGAGGGCGATACAATCCAAGCCCAAACCGAAGAATGCCTCCGCCGCCTCGAAGCTCTTTTGATCAAAGCAGGCTCCTCGCGCAACAGAATGCTTCGGGCCACGATATGGCTTGCGGACATGAGCGATTTTGCCGGACTGAACGAGGTCTGGAATGCATGGGTTCCCGAAGGTCATGCCCCGGCCCGCGCCTGCGGCGAGGCCAAACTTGCGCGCGCAGAATTGAAGGTCGAGATCATCGTCGACGCCGCTTACGACTAACCCGCCAACGCTGCGATCAGGGCAACCTCTACCCCTTCCGCGACCTCGGATGCATCGACGCCGCCAGAATATGATCCGCGCCATGCACAACGCTGTCCGCCTGATGAACAATCTTCGGATCCGGGCTGCCCACCACGAGAGCGTCCTTGTCAGGGTAATCAAGGCTCGACAAAAAGTGCCGCATACAATTCAGACGCGCGCGTTTTTTGTCGTTTGACCGGATCACAGTCCATGGCGCATCCGCCGTATCCGTATAAAAGAACATCGCTTCCTTCGCGTCGGTATAGTCGTCCCACTTATCCAGACTTGCGCGATCAATCGGGGACAGCTTCCATTGCTTCAACGGGTCGGTTTCGCGAGATGAAAAGCGGCGGAGTTGCTCGTCGCGCGTGACGGAAAACCAATACTTATAAAGCTTGATCCCACTGCGTGTCAGCATCCGCTCAAGTTCGGGCGTCTGGCGCATAAATTCCAGATATTCGTTGGGTTCACAAAAATCCATTACCCGCTCGACACCGGCACGATTGTACCAGGAACGGTCATACAAAACGACCTCGCCAGAGGTTGGTAAATGTTTGATATAGCGCTGGAAAAACCACTCTCCACGCTCATTATTCGTGGGTTTATTTAACGCAACCACGCGTGCGGCACGCGGGTTCAAATGCTCCATAAACCGCTTAATCGTCCCACCTTTGCCGGCCGCGTCACGACCTTCAAAAAGCATCACAATTTTCTGCTGCGTCTCTTCGATCCAATGCTGCACCTTCAGCAACTCAACCTGAAGCGCCGCCTTTTCAGCCTCGTATTGCTTGGAACTCAGTCGCTCGGCGTAAGGATACTCACCCTGCTCAAATCCGATGATTTGCGCCGCGCGCGCCTTGCCTTCTTCGGCAGTTTCTTCTGATGTCTGCGTTGCGTTTTGCGTCGTCATGTCTGGCCTTTCCCATTTGGCCAATCATACTAACGCTTTGAAGAGGCTTGCGTCTTTGACGTGCATCAAAACGACCGAAGACCTCCGCGCTCACTCTGCCCGATTATACCGCAGCCAATACTCGCGAAACCACGCTACAGGTCCAAACCAGACATGCGGCAACTCCGCCCGACTGCTCCGGCGCTCGGTTGCCACCTCCAAGGGCCGAGGCAACCCGTGAAACGCCAAAAGCGGAGACCCCTCCGCGGGTCGACGAGGAGGCAAAACCCAATCCAAAACCAACGGCTGACGCAAATGGTACTTAAAGCTCGTCACGGCCTGCGGACGCCACGCAGACCAGCTGTCTAGGTTATGCTCAATAAAATGCTGCTCGTTCTCAAAATGCGACAGGGCATGGGGAATGTCGGCCATCAATGCCTCATAGACCGACCCATGCGCGCCCGCTATATAGCCGAATATGCCCGTCCCCATGACGTTCGGCGCGATCACTCGCCCCGCCTTATCCGTTACCTCAACTCCGACCCGGCGCTCCTGCCCGCGAAACATCCCGACAACCGACTTTATCGCTCGAAACGCCAAGGGCTTGCGCGTGGTATCTATGTTCCAAGTCGTTGGCCCAATCGCGTGAAATCCGTCCTCAAAAGCGAAAAACTCATCCAGTGCGCCATTGATCATCGAGTCAAGATCAACAAACAAAACCTGCGCCCCGTCCGGAAACAATCCCGGCTTCAATAGCGAAATTTTCGGCCAAGCCCCGCGCGCCCAAGCCTCCGGCGGCAAGCCCATATCCGGGATCGCCATGACCTTGACCGCTGGATGCAAGCCCTCCGGCTCATTGGTCACGCAAACAAATTCAAACGACGCCGACAAATGATCCTGCACCGCATTATACAGCACATTCACATAGTCCGCCGGGAACGCCTTGCCCCACTTCATACACGCCACTATTTTCTGCGCTGTCATCTGGCATCGAACTCCCAAAACCTGCCTCGCAATTAATCGCCACATCCCTGCCCGTCAACGCCGCGCACAAGCGCATGTTCGCCCACACACAGTCCAATTATTTGCACAGGCTTCGTCGCACCCTACCTGATATCAAAGCAACCAAAACCGGAGTCACTCTCATGCCAACCCGCCGCCTCTTTCTCCAAACCGCAGCCGCTGCCGGCTCAATGACGCTTTTGCCGTTCGCCGCCCGCGCCGCAGGTCACGCTTCGGACGTCTTCACCACGGCCGACGGCGACATCACGGTCCACCCGGTCGCGCACGCGTCGGTCGTTCTCGAAACCCCGGTTGGCACGCTTTATATCGATCCGGTCGGTGACCCCAGCCTTTACGCCGACTTCCCCCGTCCAGACATGATCATCATCACCCACGAGCACGGCGACCATTACAACGCTGACACCCTCGCGGCCCTGAAAGACGACGACACGCCGATGATCACCAACCCTGCCGTCGCCGCCATGCTGCCGAACGGCCTCAAGCCGAACTCCAGCCAGCTCGCAAACGGCGAAGGCGTCACCCAAAACGGCGTCGGTATCCAAGCGATCCCAGCTTACAACCTCACCGAAGAACGTAAGAAATTCCACCCGATGGGCCGCGACAACGGCTACGTTCTTACCATCTCGGACTTCACGATTTATGTCTCCGGCGACACCGAAGACATCCCGGAAATGCGCGCCCTCACGGACATAAACCTTGCGTTCGTCTGCATGAACCTGCCGTTCACGATGGCCGCCTCCGCCGCCGCTGACGCAGTGCGCGAATTCGCACCAACCTATGTTTACCCCTACCACTACCGTGGCCGCGACGACGGCACCCAAGACCCACAGGAGTTCGCCGCCCTCGTCGGCGACGCCTCCGAGGTGAAGTTCGGCAACTGGTACGGCTGATTTATCTAAAATTTTCGAAACAACATGAATAGGTCAGTCCAAGCGGCTGGCCTGTTTCATTTTTCAGCGATCAGCGTTTCAGGTTCTATGACCAAAACGCACCGTCAATTTCCCAAAACCCCCAAGAGTTGCCTCGAAACCCCGCGCCCGTTACCGGCCCCCTAACACACCGAACGGGCGCACCGACGTAATACCGACGTTGCACCGACGTTGCACCGACATTGCAAGATATGCCTTTTCGCGCCGCCCTGGGGACCCTATATCCTACCTCATGTTTGATGCATTCCTGCGCCGCCTGACGGCCCCTGACCCCGATCCGCTCACCGGCGATGACTGCCGCCTCGCGCTGGCCGCTCTTCTCGTGCGCATTGCGCGCACTGACGGTGATTACGCCCGCGTCGAAGTCGACACGATAGATAACATCCTGAAAACGCGTTACAATCTCGGACCATTCGAAGTCTCGAAACTGCGCGCTGACGCCGAACAACTGGAACAGGAAGCCCCCGACACGGTCCGTTTTACCCGCGCCATCAAAGACACCGTTCCGTTCGAGGACCGTGAGCAAATCGTCGAAGCACTATGGGAAGTTGTCCTCGCTGACGGCGCGCGCGACGACGACGAAGACGCCCTCATGCGCCTTGTCGCCCCGATGCTTGGCATCAACGACCGCGACTCAGCACATGCGCGGCAAAGGGTTGCAAACAAAGGATGATCGCCAGCCTACCGATGTATGACCGCCCCGAAACACGGGCGCCATACGACCGGCTTTGGACGCGGATCCGCGATGAACTTCGCCTCATGTGGAAGGACCTCCCCGACGTCGGCTATCCGCTCCCCCAAACGCTTACCCACGACGCCGACCCTTGGGACCACTGGCGCGCGCGCGATCTCGTCCTCAGCCAAACCTGCGGCCTTCCCTACAGAAGCGAACTCCACCCTAAAGTGATCTTAATCGGCACCCCCGATTATCACCTCCCGGGCTGTCGCCCCGGATACTACAACTCGGTCCTCGTCATGCGCGCCGAAAACGCCTGCGATGACCCATGCGACTGGATCGACCTCATACTTGCGATGAACGACGCCCGCTCGCAGTCCGGATGGGCGGCGCCGCAGACGTTCATGGACACCCTCGGGCTATCGTTTTCCAAAACAATCCTAAGTGGCTCTCATCGCAATTCGGCAAGGGCCGTCGCAAACCAAACCGCCGATATCGCGGCCATTGACGCGCAGACATGGCGGATGATCCAACGCTGGGACCGGTGGTCGGACAGCCTTACCGAGGTCGCACGCACCGCCGAAACGCCCGGCCTGCCGCTTATCTCCGCGATGCCTGACGGCCGGAACGATCTTCACTATGCGGTCGGCCATCATTTTGCCAATCTGCCTGCACAGGACACGGCCCTTCTCGACGTCCGCGGCTTCGTCACCATTCCCCAATCTGCCTACCTCAACGTCCCCACTCCAAGCGCTAACGCAAAGTAAAGCGTTGCAATTTCGACGGTTTTCCCCCTTACTCTGTGCTTGGGGATATACACGAAGCTACATGACGTGACGAATACCGCACCAGTAATCGAGATCAGAGACCTCCACAAAAGCTACGGCGCTTTAGAGGTTTTGAAGGGCGTCAGCATGACAGCCCCGCGCGGTCACGTGATCTCACTCATCGGTTCATCGGGCTCTGGCAAGTCCACGCTTTTGCGATGCGCCAACCTTCTTGAGGACAGTCAACAAGGCGACGTTGTCTTCGAAGGCGAGGCCGTCAAATGGCGCGGCAAGGGGCTTAACCGCCATCCATCCGACCGCGCGCAGGTCACACGCATCCGCACCAACTTGTCGATGGTGTTCCAGCAATTCAATCTCTGGTCCCACATGACGGTGCTGCAAAACGTCATGGAAGCCCCTGTCACTGTGATGAAACGCGAGCCTGCCGAAGTCGAAGCCAAAGCGCGCGACTATCTCGACAAGGTCGGCATCGGTGACAAATGCGACGTCTGGCCCGCCCAACTGTCCGGCGGCCAGCAACAACGCGCCGCCATCGCCCGCGCCCTGTGCATGGAACCCCGCGCGCTGTTGTTCGACGAACCAACCTCGGCGCTCGACCCCGAGTTGGAACAAGAAGTGATCCGCGTCATCAAGGCGCTGGCAGGCGAAGGGCGCACGATGCTGATCGTCACCCACGACATGTCACTGGCGCGCGACGTCAGCGATCACACGGTGTTCCTGCATCAAGGCAAAATCGAAGAAGAAGGCGCGCCCGATGTCCTGTTCGGCGCACCGAAATCCACGCGACTACAGCAGTTTCTATCCGCTGTTTCCGCATAAAACCAAAATGTTACCAGTAAGGGAGACTACAATGAAAAACCTAATCCTTAGCACCGTAGCTCTGGCATTCGCAGCCAGCGTTGCCTACGCAGAAAGCCATTCCGTTGTCCGCATGGGCACCGAAGGCGCTTACCCTCCGTGGAACTTCATCAACGACGATGGTGAAGTTGACGGTTTCGAGCGCGAACTTGGCGACGAGCTTTGCGTGCGTGCCGAACTGAACTGCGAGTGGGTCACGAACGAGTGGGACTCGATCATTCCGAACCTCACTTCGGGCAACTACGACGCCATCATCGCCGGCATGTCGATCACCGACGAGCGTGACGAAGTCATCGACTTTACCCAGGCCTACACGCCACCCGATCCGTCGCTGTACCTTGCAGCAGCGGATAGCGTCGACACCATGGGCGGCGTCATTGCCGCGCAAACCGGCACCATTCAGGCGGGTTACGTCGCCGAAAGCGGCGCGACCCTGGTCGAATTCGCCACTCCCGAAGAAACTGTCGCGGCGGTGCGCAACGGCGAGGCTGACGCGGTATTGGCCGACAGTTCCTATCTGAAGGCCATCGCAGATGAGGACGCCGGTTTGATGATCGTCGGCGAACCAGTGATGCTGGGTGGCGGTGTCGGCCGCACGCCTCGTCCAGGTAATGAGTTTGGTGCGCATCCGGTCTCTAGTATCGTCGCTGGTCTGGTCAGCATAGGTCGGACGGACTACGTTGAGTAGCGGTGCAAGCTGAGGGTGGCACTCAGGGTGGCGGTACCTCGCGCGCCATCGACGAGTAGTGGCGAAGCGGTGCTGTGGCCTCTGGCCTCAGCATCACTGGCGGAGGAAAACAGACGGTGGTTGAGCAAGATCGCGCGGGCGACGCGCGACAGATGGTGATCGGTGTCGTGGGCTGCGGCTACTGGGGCTCGAAGCACGTGAGGGTCATCAGCGGGCTCCCCGGCGTGGAGGCTGTGGTCGTCGAGGCCGACGAGAACCGTCGGCTCGAGTTGTGCGGAAATCTCGGAATCGAGCGCTCGTTCGCCTCGCTGGAGGAGGCCGTCGGCATCGTC
>RCMY010003851.1_pt1 | contig 13146 bp, 7 predicted proteins | sample 2041341 | NCBI WGS metagenome assembly RCMY01 (sample SAMN09708234, study PRJNA481090) | Marine sediment metagenome, whole genome shotgun sequencing project. | reverse complement strand
CGATCTTCCATCGCTTCCGAAACGCGGCAAGGTCAGTTTCCGACGACGGGTGGGTGTGGGCGAGATCTACGGGGGGCTCAATCACGTGGATCCGCTGTCTCCCCGCAGCCTGCTCGTGCGCCGAAATTTGCAGAGTGCCGACGACAAGGGGAAGTCTTCTCGGAAGGAATGGTGCAACCGCCATCGACATCACCGTGCAGACTGAAGCGACATGTGGAAGACGCGATGCTGCGGCCAGCGACTCGAGACCTGGCGGCCATTCGTACCCGTGGATCACATCCGCGCCCCACTTAACGGCCAGAGACCTCAGTGCCTTTGCAACCTTTATCGATGGCCGGTGTCCGGGAGTTGGCGACTCGATGAACTGCAGCCCGAGCTCGTCAATTCGAGAGCAGAGAGTTCCGGCCCTGCCAAAGATGATGCACTCGTGACCAAGGGGCTTCATCGCAGCAGCAATCTCGATTGCGTTGGTCTGGCTGCCGCCCAGGTTCAGATCGTGGGGGTAGACGATGATCTTCATGCCATCTCCTTCGCCGAAGAGGATTCGCGAAGCTTTCGCACGTCATCGCGCAGCCGGTAGACCAGAACAGCAATGACAGCGGCCGCGAAGGCACCCGCAGCTCCGGCGGCGATCAATGGAAACTCGATGAACCGCGCGAACGCCCAACTGACCGGCCACACGACCAACCCAGCGAGAACTGGAATCGCCACCGCCCTGGCCGAATCACCCGCTCGGACACCGGAACGATGCAGGATGATCGCGTAGAACGGCAGCACCACCACGAGCGCGACGAAGAATTGGGCCGCAGCCACGCCCGCCTCGCCGAACGGGTGCACGGCGAGCAACATGATGGGTAAGCCCACAGCGAATGAGCACGCCTGAATGAGAAGGACGCTGCCCGACTTACCAATGACCACCAGATAGTCGTAGGCGAGTTCGAACCAGATCTTCAGGGCTGCGAATGCCGCCAGCCAGAGCAGGACATCGGCTGAAGCGTGCCAGGCGCTGCCGTAAACGAAGCTGACGATCGGTTCTGCAGCACCGCTCACGGCCAGGCATACCGGCACCGCAACGCACGAAAGCAGGGCGAGAACGCGCGAAAAGTTGCGCGACATTCGCGGCGGATCATGTTTCAAGGCGGAGAAAGCGGCGGGAGCGACGGCCCTGAGCGGCTGTGAGAACACGGAAACAGGCCAGCTCGCCAGATTGAAAGCGAGAACGTAGAACCCCAGGGCTTGCGCGCCAAGTACCGAGCCGACGATCATCTGGTCCGCGTAGCCCGAGGCAAAAAGCACGATGCTCGATAGTGCGAGCGGAGTCCCGAATCGAAAAAGTTTGCCGACAATGTGTTTGTCCCAGCCAAAGCGGTACGGCACGGGTGACCAGCGCCACAGCATCGCTGCAAACACCAGGCTCGCGACCAAGCGGCCGATCGCGAGGCTCATTGCTCCCCAGCCCAACAGGGCCAACACGAGGGAAAGCCCCGCCCCTAGCCACGTGTTCACCTGATCGGCAATGGTTCGCTGTTTCTGCATGAACTCGCGCTGGAGGATGGCAGCCGGCGTGGCGACCAGTCCGTTGACGAGGATCGAAATGGCCATCACCTGGACGACCGGGGTGGCCTTGACATCCCCGAGCGTGGTTGAAATCCACGGCGCAGCGATCATGACCATGGCAGTCAGCGCGAGACTGCTCAGCGTCGCGATGGTGTTTATCGTCGGCGCGGTCGTGGCCGGGTTGTCTCTCCAGCGGATGATGGCGAGGCTTACCCCGAGCTCATTAAACGCCAGGACGGCCATGAGCGTGACGGTGGCGATGGCAAAGACACCGAACTGCTCTGGTCCGAGAACTCTGGCAAGGGCAATTCCGATGACAAGCGGTCCCAGTCGAGACGCAATGGTGTTGAGGAAGCTCCAGCGAAACGCGCGGGAGGCGCGCTGTGTGATTGACCTGTCCCCTCTGTCTGGGTCACTCATGACCCACCGCGACACTCAGGCTTTGGGAGACCATCTGCTGCTGGTTAGCCGTGAGATGGGGGAACATCGGAAGCGAGAGGATGCGCTCGGCGGCAGCCTCCGCGATCGGAAACTGACCTTCCCGGTATCCGAGGCCGCTGTACGCCGCGGTCAGATGCAGCGGTGTCGGGTAGTGGATGGCGGCACTGATCCCCGCTTCGCCCAGCTTCGCCATGACACGGTCGCGCTCACCGAGTCTCCCGTCACCGAGCTGCACAACATAGAGGTGCCAGACCGAGCCCGCCCGCCCTGACGGCGGTTTTATTTGAGGTTGATCGACGAGTAACTCTTGGTAGCGGCCGGCGGCGGCGCGGCGCATCGCGTTCCAACCGTCAAGTCGCTTCAACTTGGCCGAGAGCAATACGGCCTGAATCGCATCCAGCCTGGAGTTCATGCCGATTCGGTTATGTACATACTTTACGGAGCTGCCGTGTGCGCCAAGTTCGCGAACGATGTGAGCGAGATCGGCGTCGTCAGTTGTCACCGCTCCCGCATCGCCGGCGGCCCCGAGATTCTTGCCTGGATAAAAGCTGGTCGCGGAAATGGTGCCAAGTGAGCCTGTGCACCCTGAGCCATCGGATGCGCCTTGCGCCTGAGCGTTGTCCTCGACAATGGGAATGCCGTGTTGTCTGGCCATCGCTAACAGGCGGGAGACAGGCGCAACCTGGCCGTAGAGGTGCACAGGTATGATCGCCTGGGTTCGGGCGGTAATCGCGTCGGCGACAGCATCCGGATCAATGAGCAACTGGTCTGGGTCGACGTCAACGAAGACCGGAATCGCACCGATGCGCGAGACGGCCTCGGCCGTCGCGATGAACGTGTTCACGGGAAGAATGACCTCCCCGCCTTGCCGAACGCAGACCGCCCGGAGCGCGAGTTCGAGCGCATCGGTGCCGTTGGCGACACCGACGCAATGGCGCACCCCGGTGTAGGCCGCGTAGCTCCGCTCGAAGTGCTCAACGTGTTCGCCACCGACAAAACCGGCACTTCGCAAAACTTGCTGCCATAGCGGCAGCACCTCTGCAGCCACCTCGGCCTGCTGGGCGACGAGATCAACGAAAGGCACTTTCATGATCCGACCCGATCTATGCGCCGCGCGGGAACGCCGGCCCAGGTTTCGCCAGGTGGCAGATCTGTGAGGAGAACAGCGCCCATTCCGAGAATGGAATATTTACCCACCCTCACTCTCTCCTTCACGCTCGAGTTCATGCCGAGATATGCCCCCTCGCCGATGTGAGCGCTGCCACCGAGTGATACTCCTGCGCACACCGTTGCGAATTGCTCGATACGGTCGTCGTGCGTGATCGTTGCGTTTGGCATGACCACGACGTGCCGACCAAGCACGGCGCTCGCCGTGAGCACCGCCCCTGCCAGCAGAATGGAGCCAGTATCGACGCGGCAACTCGGCGCGACAGAAACGCTCGGGTGAATGATTGTTGCGTAGTCGGCGTCGTGACCTCTGCCCAGGGTGCTCAATCGCTTCGCGATCGTGGAGCGGGAGGATCCCGAGCCCGTGCAGAGAACGAGTTTGGCGGCCGGGAACCGTTGCACTTCCTCAATTCCACCCTGCACCTTCACTGAGTCGAGTTGCTGATCCCACAGTGCAGGGTCGTCGTCGAGGAATCCGATGACCTCGTGTGCTCCAGACGCATTCACAGCAGCGAGAGCCTCTCGAGCGAGGCCACTGGCACCGAGCAGGAGAAGCTTGCTCATGCCGCACCCCTGTTTCGGCCGACACCCCGCACGGTCATCGCCTCGCGAATGGTGTCGACGACGCGATCCTGTTGGGCATTCGTCATCTGATGAAAAAGGGGCAGTATGAGCGTGCCGTCGGTGAGCCGCTCGGTGATCGGCAAGGGTGTCGTACCGTGGTCGCGGTCGCGATAAGCAGGTTGCCGGTGGGCAGACATGATGCCCCTTCTGGCCGAAATCTCTTCCTCGGCCAAGGCGGAGAGCAACTCGTCTCGAGTTCTTCCGCTGTCTGGTAGCACCTCCACCCAGTACGACTGAAAGTTGCACTCGCCCCACTCCGGGTCGGTCACCGGTCGGATTCCGTCGATCGTCGCGAGCGCCTCTGCATAGGCGGACGCAAGTTCGCGGCGGCGAGACACGATCGTCGGGAGTTTGGCCAGCTGCACAAGCCCGATCGCCGCCTGCAGGTCCGTCATCCGGAAGTTGAAGCCAATCTCCAGGTACTCCTCCGCGGGAGCCAGCACACTCGCCTGTCGGTCGGCTGCCGAGAGGCTCATCGAGTGCTCGCGCAAGTGGCGGGCGCGCGCCGCCCATTCCGCGTTTGCGGTCGTGAGCATGCCGCCTTCGCCGCACGTCAACAACTTGCGCGGGTGAAACGACCACGCCGTGAGCTCTGCCCCTCTGCCTACCGGGTGGCGCCGGTAAACGGAGCCCGCCCCGCACGCGGCATCCTCGATCACGACGATGCCGAGCGGATCGCACAGTTCGCGGATGGGGTCGAGATTCACAGGCACACCGCCCTGATCCACCACGATCACGGCACGGGTTCTGCGTGTCAGTGCGGCGCGAATGGTCTCCGCGGTCACGTTGCCCGTGTCAAGCTCGACGTCCGCGAAAACAGCTCGAGCGCCCACGTAGCTTGGCGCATTGGCCGTGGCAATGAACGAAAACGACGGCACAATCACGTCGTCGCCATTCGTGATCCCCGCGACGATGAGCGCGAGGTGCAACGCCGTCGTGCAATTGGATGTCGCCACAGCGTGGTCTACCTGCATCGCCTCCGCGAATGCTTCCTCAAATCGTGCGACTCGGGGCCCCTGGGCAACCCAACCCGATTCGATCACCTCGGTGACAGCGCGGATCTCCTCCTCGCCGAGCCAGGGCTTCATCACGTCGATGCGCGTCATGAGACACTCACGCTCCGTCCGGCAGCGATCTCTTCGCGCAGCGGAGTCCACCAGCCGACGAGCTGGCGGAGCCCCTCCTCGAGCGTCACTTCCGCGTCGAAGCCGAGATCACGGCGGGCCGCCGAGGTGTCGGCAAGTCGTCGAACCACACCGTTGACGGCGCGGGCTGGCCCGTGCACGACGTTCAGATCTGAGCCCATCACACGCAACAGGCACTCCGCGAGTTCGAGCAAACTCGTTTCAACACCGCGGGCGATGTTGTACTCGCCTTCGCGGATGTCGCTGCTCGCGGCAAGCAAGTTGGCCCTCGCGATGTCGCTCGTGAAGACAAAGTCCATGGTCTGGTGGCCGTCACCGTCGATAAGCGGGGGCAGACCATCCGCGATTCGTTCCATCCACCGCACCAACACCTCCGTATAGAGGCCGTGCACATCCATGCGCGGACCGTAGACGTTGAAGTATCGAAGCACCACATAGTCGAGACCGTTCATTGCGCGGAAGCTGCGCAGCATCCCTTCGTTGAATGACTTTGCGGCGCCGTAGAAGGTGTCGTTGTTCAAGTGGTGGTGGCGTTCAGTGGTGGGGAACTGCTCCGCCATCCCGTAGACGGATGCGCTCGACGCGGTGATGAGCTTGTCGACCCCGCTCGCGACCGCCGCTTCGTAAACATTGAAGCTGCCGTCGACCAACACTTCGAGGGCGAGGCGAGGTTCCTCAGCGCATTGCGTGATACGGATCGCCGCCTCATGAAAGACGAGGTGCTTGTCTCGCGTGACATCGTGCACAAGGTCACGGTCGCGAAGGTCGCCGTCAATAAGTGTGACCCGGTCGGAGGCAAGCGCCTGGTCGAGGTTGGCCCGCCGTCCGCGCACGAGATTGTCGAGCACGTCGATGTGGGCGACACCGGCATCCAGCAGCTGATCGACGATCGCTGATCCGATGGTTCCCGCACCGCCCGTGACGAGTACGCGTGCACCCTGCAGTTCGCTCATCGCTGCACCTCCAGTTCCCGCTCGCGACCATCGACCGATGTGGGCGCGCCGTCATCGGCGAGGCTGCGCGCGGCGGCCTCGAGCACGGAGAGCACGCGCATCCCCGCGAGACCATCCGTGCGAGAGGGAATGCCTTGCCGAATGCTTTGGGCGAACTCCTGCGCCATGGCCGCAAGCGCCTCATGCTCAGGCAACGCGGGAGACCACGTGTCGCCCAGTCGGTAGGAGACCGTAGATGCGCGGCGGTCGGCCCCGCGCAGCGACTGGCTGTGCAGATCCACCCCGCGGTCGTAAACGCTCACTCGCTGTTGGGGGTTGAGGTCATCCCACACGAGGGTCTGTTTGGTACCGCCGATCACCATTTGGCGAATCTTGATCGGGCTCAGCCAGTTCACGTGAATGTGCGCGATTGCCCCGCCATCCAGGGGGATGGTCAAATAACCAACGCACGCTTTGCCCGCGCCGAGCGGGTCTGCACCCTGTGCGCTGACGCTCAGCGGATGCAGTCCGCCAGGCAACACGAAATCGATGATCGAGAGATCGTGAGGGGCGAGGTCCCAGAAGACGTCGACGTCGGGTTGCACGAGTCCGAGGTTGATGCGCACAGAATCGACGAACAGGATGTCCCCGAGCGCTCCATCCTGGATGAGCTCCCGAATCTTGAGCACCGCGGGCGTGTAGCAATAGGTGTGATCCGCCATCAGTACGAGGCCGCGTTCATCGGCCTCCCGCAGCATGTCGAGACCCCCCTCGCCGCTGTCGGCAAGCGGTTTCTCCACCACGACGTGTTTGCCTGCGCGCAGCGCCGCAATCGCAATGTCGTGGTGGGTGCGGGCTGGTGTTGCGATGGCCACGGCATCGAGCCGTTCATCCGCGAGCAGTTCGTCCAGATCGGTGATGATGGGCACACCGCCGACGAGGTCAGCCACGCGCTGCGCGCGATCCCGATCGATATCGCAGATCGCGACCAACTCCCAGTCCGGACTGCTGCGAAAGTTTCGGGCCAAATTGGGACCCCAATAGCCAGCACCCACGACCGCAATGCGCAACTTGTCATCCATGCGTGTTCCCCCTTTTTCAGTTGGCGCGGTCGGTATTCGGGGCGACCGCTAGCGTTGGTGCGTCACCCAGCAGGGACAAAGAACACGTCGACCCAATAGTTGTGGGAGCTCAGATTGGCTGGGAAATCGGTACCGTACAGATAGATGCCGCCTTTCGCCGGGGTGGACAATGGGCCGTTCGTGACGGGATTCGCGAGAGCGTTCAGGTTTACGGCGTAGCGGCCGACCGTGCTGTGGTAGCTGGCCCGGTACTCGACCCCTGGCTGAATCGTGACCGGTTGGTTGAAGGTGGCGGACTGCCAACCGCTGGCCGTCTCGGCCGTGAAGTTGACGGTCGCCAAAAGAGTGCCGGTGCTTGACCAGAGGTAGCCGGTATGCGTCCCAGAATTCTGGGTGCCCTTGTAGAAGCGGATACCGGTGATGCTTCCTGCGACGGAGGATGAGAAGCGAACCCCGACCTGCACAGCATCGGTGTCATTCCAGCTGGGGGTGTCTGGAACTCCGTTGGCGGCGAAGATTGTCAGCGCGTCAACCGATGGCGGCTCGGTGACCGTGGTGAAACTCCAAGATCCACCACCAGGCGTCGCCCCGGCGATAGTCACCGTTGCCGTATGGCTTGCCGCCCAAGCCAGTGGTTGGCTCGGGGTGAAACTGACAACCCGAGTTGCCGCATCGTACGCGGATGTACCCGCGACTGACCCTGCCGGACTTGTCACGCTCAATGCTGGTGTCGCGCTCGGCACCGCCGACAGTTGTGCGGTGATCGTGAGAGTGGGATCGACTCCGCTCGCGCCCGCAGCGGGAGTGGTCGTTGTCACTGTAACCGGCGGTGGCGGCGGGGGGGGTGGTGGCGCCGCGGCGGTGGTGAACGAGAAGGTGCCGCTAGCCAAAGGCGTGCCGGAAACAGAAACGGTAGCGGTGTAGTTCGTCGCTGTCGCCAAACCAGCAGACGGAGCGAACGACACAACGCGGGTAGTTGGGTTGAAGCTGGAAGCTCCAGCAACGGCGCCCGTGGCGGTGGCCAGCGTCAGGGTCGGTGGTCCGTTGGAGGGCACGGCGGAGAGTTGTGCCGTGATCGGGGTATTCGTGGCAACCCCCGTCGCATCCGCAGCTGGAGTGGTCGAGGTCACTGTGACCGCTGGCGGTGGTGGAGGCGGTGGCGCCGATGCGGTGGTGAACGACCACGTGCCACCCGAGAGCGGCGTTCCGGCCACGGCGACGACCGCCGTGTAATTCGTCTCCGCCGCCAGCGAAGCGGCAGGGGTGAACGAGACAACTCGAGTCGTCGAGTTATATGCGGATGTACCAGCGACATTGCCCGATGAACTTGCGACCGTGATCGCCGGAGTCCCGCTGGAGGGCGCGGCGGAGAGCTCTGCCGTAATCGGGGTGTTCGTGGCGACGCCCGTCGCAGCCGCAGCTGGGGTGGTCGACGTCACGGTCACCGCTGGTGGTGCGGTGGAGCGCACGGCGAAGACGACATCGACGAAATAGTTTGATGCCTGCCAAGTCGAGTTCGGGAATCCGCCCGAGGATCCGTAGAGGTAACGCCCGTTAGTTGCAGTTCCCGCCGTGAGGGGACCATTGGTGAGAGGAGTCTGGAAGAAGTTGGTCGTGTACGCGTAGCGTCCGTTCGGCGCGAAGTACGACACCACATAGGTCTGCCCGGCGGTCAACTCCACCGGTACTGTCAGCTGGGCGCTCTGCCACCCGGTCGCAGTCTCACCGGTGAAGGTGACGGTCGCCAGGCGTTGGCCGGTGGACGACCAAAGCGAACCGGTGTGTGTTCCGGTATTGCCGGTGCCCTTGTAGAACCGAATTGCGGTGACCGAACCGGAGACGGAGGCGCTAAACGACATGCCAAGTTCGACGGGTGATGAATCGTTGGTGGCCGCTGGGACGGCGGGTGTCTGAGTGGAGAAAAGGCTGTGGTTCGTATACACCGGCGCTGTCACAGCGGTGGTGAACGACCATGATTGCGGTGGCAAGGTAGAACCGGTGGTGGAGCTCAGGTTGCTGAGCGTTACATCCACTTTCGTGTTGGTGGGTAGGGAAGCTGAGGGAAGGAAGGTGATGACGGTGCGATCGGAGGAGAGGGTTACCGCACCGGCGACCGGTGTGCCCGCGATTGAAGCCGTGAGCTGGTAGCCGTTGGCCACAGCCGTCGACAGGACGGCCCGCACTGCCGTGGCCGGGTCAACATCGGTGGTTCCGTTCGCCGGACTCAGACTCACAACAGTGAATGGCACGGGCGTCGGCTGGTAGATCACGTCGACCAAATAGTTTGTGCCCACCCGGGAGTTCGGGTACGCGTCCGCATAACTGTATGAGCCGCCGTTCGATGGCACCGCGAGCGGGTCTCGGGTATACCCACCGGAGAACGTCCCGGTGGTGACCGAGTAGTGTCCAACGCTGGTTCGGTAGGCAGCGGTGTATTCGGTTCCTGCGGTGACGGTGACCGGGCTGGAGAAATTGACGCTTTGCCACCCTGCGCTGCTCTCACCGGTGAAGGTCGCGGATGCCAGCAGCGTGCCGGATGCGCTCCACAATGATCCGACGTGAACACCTGTATTGCCCGGGGCTTTGTAGAACTTGACACCGGAGACCGTCCCGGTGTTCTCGGCAGTGAAACGCACGCCGAGGGTGACTGCATTGGGGTCACCCGAGTCGAGAATTTCCGGGACGGTGGTGTCATCGAACAGGCTGCACGGGCACGCTCCAGCGGGGGGTGCGGTTTTCGCTGTCGTGAAGCTCCAGACACCCCCACTGGACAGGGTCGCACCCGCGGAGTCGGCGGCGACGAGGTTGACGTTGTATTTCGTGTCGACGGCAAGAGCCGCGGCAGGGGTGAAAGTCGCGGTCCTGTTCGCGGAGTTGTAACTGGTGGCTCCTGAAACGGTGTTGCCACTTTCTGTCTTCACTGTGAATACGACCGAGGAGGCGACAACCGGCCTCGACATGGTTGCGCTGATGACCGTCCCGGTGGGAACGCTGGTCCCTCCTGGCACCGGCGTCTGGTTGGTGGCGATGATCGGGCTGCTGTCCGTCATGCTGAACAGCGCATCCACGAAGTAATTGGTCTGCTGAAAGTCCTGGGTAGGGAACGTGCCGAGGTTCCAGGCGAAGAGACCGGTCGGCGGCGCGCCGAAACCACCGCCAACCGTCAGGGGGCCGGCATCTCGACCGCGGTACGACCAGTACCGGGTTGTGGCGGAGTAGTGTCCTTTCGGCGCAGAGTACGACACGACGTAGCTCTGTCCTGCAGTCACGGCTACGGCGGACGTGAACGTCGCCGACTGCCAGCCACTGGCACTTTCATTGGTGAACGCTACGGTGGCGAGCAGGGTTCCCGAGTTGTCCCAAAGGGAGCCGGTGTGGCTGCCGATGTTTGCGGTCGACTTGAAAAAACGAACCCCGTTGATGAAGCCGCTCACGGATGGGGTGAACCGCAACCCAACCTCGACTGCCCCACTGTCGCCGGAGTCGACGTTGGAGGCGGCGGGTGGCTCCTGACCGAAGACGCTGAACGGGCCGGTCACCGTGAGGCTGCGCGATGCTGGCGCCGCCGGGTAGTTTCCGCTGTCATCGATGGCGCGCACTTGAATGCTCTGGGTGCCCGATCCTTGCTGGTAGTAGCGGTACGTCCAGCTGGTGGTTCCGGTGGCTGGATGCCAGCTTGTGCCACCGTCGGTGGACACCTCTACTCCCGAGACCCGGCCTCCTGCGTCGGAGGCGGTACCGCTGACGATGACGAGGCTTCCGTTTGAGACACTGCTTCCGGATGCTGGTGTTTGGATCGTGGCTTGTGGGGCGGTCGAATCGGTGGTGGCGATGGCAGCGACCAGTGGGGCTACTAGCGAGGAGGGCTGCGCCCCCATGTCAGCAAGGAGGTTGACTTGAGCTTGGCGCATTCGCGAGTCGGGCGCGGCACCGTCGCCGTCGTGTTCCTGATCCAGCCCCCAGGTCCATTGGACGCTCCCGGCCGAGAACACTAGCGCCCCGCTCGGCGCTCGGTACAGCGTCACGTGGTGGGTCGTCGTGCCTGGTGCAACTGCGTTTCCGAAGTCCTGAAGGTATTCGGGTACCGCGCCGACGGTCGTGGAGAGTCGAATCAGTCCGGCCGGCCGGAAGCCATTGTCAATGTCCTCATTCGATTCGTAGCCAACCGTGTGCGGTGCGAGCGCTGCGCTGGACCCAGACGCAAGGGACGACAGAGTGGTGTTGCGCCACAGTCGCATCTTTCCCTGCTCAGCCGTGACGGTCACCGGCAAGTCGGTGAAGTTCGACATATACATGGTGCCGGTGGTGCCGTTTTCTGGTTGCCCTGCACCGTTGGCCGACGAGGCGAATCTGGGGTCTCGCCACGTGCCGGTCCATTCGGCGGAGGGATCGACTTTCGCGTTGCTCCACGTTTCTTTATAGGAGACCAATGTGCGGTACGGGGTCGCACTGGTGTCCGCGGATGGTTCATACCGGGTGCGCCAGTACATTTCGTTTCCGGAGAGGAATTGGAGGTTGACACCAGCATCCCGGGCGGCCATGACGTTGGCGCGCTGTGCGCCGGACCAGTACTCGTCATGGCCAACAGAAAGTATTACTTTGTGGTTCAACAGTGCCGAGCCGAACCGATCGGTGTCCACACCGCTGAAATAGCTGACGTCGTATCCGTTCTGCTCCAGGAAGCGAACGGCGGGGTACTCGCTTCCGAAATAGAAATCTCGTTTGGTCACGCCGCCCCGAGTGGCGAATGGTCGGTTGTAGCTGATCTTGTAAGCGCGCCCATTCACTGAGCCCTGATAAAAGTCCGCACCCCCGTAAATGTTGTATGCGTGCCAAGTCGGGTCGGAGGTTTGGAAAAGAACGTCGGAATGGTTGGCGAGGTCCCGCACGATAAACATGATGTGGCTCTGCCCGCCGGTGTCAGCCCGGGTCAGCAGGGCCAGATACACGCCGGACACCGCAGTGGATGGAACATTCCAGGATGCAGAGACGCCCCACGTGCCGCAATCGTAAAGTTCCGTCGTGATATCTGAAATGCATTGCGGTTGACTCTGTGGGAGGTTCGCAGAGGGGGTGACGCTCGCGACCTTGCGAGCGCCAAGGCCCTGGTACCAGCCGGTGCGATAGATGTCGATCGAGTAATTGCGCGCATTTGTGTCGATCTTGAAGTCGATCCGGTTGCCCACATTGACGCTGATATCGGTGGCGAATCCCTGGATGGAGGGGTCGCCGGATCCATCGATGTCCCATACATACGGATCGGTGCCCGGCTTGCTGTTTTCACACGTGATTTGGTTTCCGGATGACCCGCACGGATCTGCCGCATTCGCGGAGTCCGAGTTAAAACCGCTCAACAACGCCGCCGACAAGACGATCGGCAGCCCAAACGCGAGTACTGCACGCCGCCGTGAACGCCACTCCCGTACATCCCAGAATCGGATTCTGTTCGGTCGGACGGTGTTCCGAGTGAATTCCCGATGGTTGGCACGGTGGCGGCTTCCAGCGAGGCTGGGCAGCGCAGGGATGATTTCCTTGCCACGCGCGAGGTAGGACTCGCCTACTCGGGAATTACTAGTGTCACTCATGTTTAGTCCTGTATTTCGGGGGGTTACAGGCATAACTGGGCCGGCCGTGTCGTGAACCGGGACATCGGGAACTAAGTGCGGTGATCTTGGTCGGAACAACGACCTCAATCCCAGATCCGGGAATTGCTTTCTTTGCTTAGCCGCCATAAGACAACTAACGCACGCAAGGATACGCCCACCCTTTTTGCGTGGCACACCCCCCTTTCGGGGGGTTTGCGGCGTGTCGTCTTGCGCTTACCGCGCGACAATCGATCGAAAACAAGGTTTTATCACTGTTTTCTCGTAAAATGGAGCTATGACTACAACTGGCAGCACGATTCACGCCACAGCGGATGTCGCCGAATCGGCGTCGTTGGGGGCTGGGTGTACCGTCTGGCATTACGCCCAAGTGCGCGAGAACGCCGACATTGGCGCGAACTGCATCCTCGGTCGCGGTGCTTACATTGGTCCAGGTGTTGAACTCGGCGACAACTGCAAAATCCAGAACTACGCGCTCCTGTACGAACCAGCGAAGCTCGGCCACGGTGTCTTCATCGGGCCGGCCGTCGTGTTCACGAACGATCAGTTTCCGCGCGCGATCAACCCGGATGGAACCTTGAAATCTGGTGACGAC
>RCMY010003850.1_pt1 | contig 13146 bp, 11 predicted proteins | sample 2041341 | NCBI WGS metagenome assembly RCMY01 (sample SAMN09708234, study PRJNA481090) | Marine sediment metagenome, whole genome shotgun sequencing project. | reverse complement strand
TTCGTCGTCGGCATCAAGGTGGCCGTCGTGCTGTTGGTCATCGTCGTCGGCGCGCTGCACGTCAAGACCGCGAACTACACCCCGTTCGCCCCGGCCGGCTGGACTGCTACGTCAGCGACGCCCCGGGCCGCTTTTCCAAACTGGCGGGCATTCTTTTGGGCGAAGCCGTGTTCACCCCCGCAACCCATGTGAACATCGAAAGTAGCGAAAAACAGGGATTATGAGGCATTTTTATCCTTGTGGCGGAGTATCCCTCCGTCTCCGCCATTAATTTTTCTGATAAGCAGCAATTTAGATATTTGGTGTGGAGTCCGCTTCCTTCTGCGGTCTCAGGCCGGCCGCGCTCTGTTCGACCAGGCCCGCCATTTTCTTTGCAAGCGTCGCTTCCCGCGATATTCCAGCAGCGCGAGTGCGGGGATCAGCAGCTGGAGAATGATCGCTCCGAACAGCACCCCGAAGCCGAGACTGGCCGACATCGGAATCAGGAATTGCGCCTGAAGGCTAGTCTCGAAGGTGATCGGCGCCACGCCCAGAAAGGTTGTCAGCGAGGTCAGCATGATCGGCCGGAAGCGTGATTTGGCTCCGTCGACAATGGCTTCTTCTATCGCCATGCCGTTCGCGATATTTTCGTTGATGAAATCGATCAGGACCAGCGACCCGTTCACGATGACGCCTGACAAAGCGATAATACCGAAGATGCTGAGCACGCCCAACGGTAGGCCCAGCACCAAATGGCCGATCAGCGCCCCGATAATTCCGAAGGGAATGACCGCCATGATGATCAGTGGTTGCACATAGGAGCGGAACGGAATTGCCAGCAGGGCATAGATCATCAGCAGCGCAGCGAGGAATGCGATGCCCAGATCACCAAAGGATTCCTGCTGCTCCTTCTGTTCACCGCCAAATGTATATTGCAGCTGCGGATAGTCGGCCTGCAATTCGGGCATGATCTCGTTCGCCAGAGCGTTGGCAATTTCCTGGCTGGTGACGACATTGTCGTCGAGATCGGCGGTAACGGTGGTGACCCGGCGCCCGGCGGTACGGCGAATGACTGACGGGGCCTGGCCAAAGGAAACGTCAGCCAGCGAAGAAAGCGGTACTTCGCCGCCCGGGACACGGACCCGGAAACGTTCTACATCGGCGATTGAATTTCGTTCTTCTTCGGGTAGCCGGATATAGACCCGCAGATCTTCCTGTCCGCGCTGCACTCTGAGCGCCTCGCTGCCGAAGAAGGCGGCGCGCACCTGAAGCGCGACATCCTGGAGCGTCACACCGAGCGAGCGAGCTTCGGGCTTTAGTCGAAGCTGGATTTCCTTCAGCCCCTCGTCCTGATCGGTTTCGATATCGAACACGCCGGAAAAGCGGTTTAGTTTTTCCATCAATTTGACCGAGGCCGCTTCGATAACCACAGGATCGGGATCGGAGAGCTGGACATCCACCGGCGCGCCGACCGAGAGAAGATCGGACGCAAAAACAACCGAGCGCGCTTCCACAATCGGACCGACCGCGTCGCGCCAGGCGTTTTCGAAGTCTTTTGATGCCAATTCCCTCTGATCACCGGGAATGAAACTGAACTGGACGCTGGCAATATTGGCAGAAAAGCCTCTGCTCGCGGAAGCTTCCGGCCCGTTTACCCGGGGCCCCTGACCCACCAGGGTGAATATCCCGCTGAGCGGCGAAGTTTCACCGTCTTCCCGGTCCGCGTCGAATTTCGCAAATGTCTCGCGGCCCCGTTGTTCGATCAAGCGGGCAATTTTTTCGGTATCTCCGATTGTTGTTCCGGCGGGCATCTCCAGACTGGCCGTGACAATGTCTGCTTCGATAGCGGGGAAAAACGAACTTTTGATGATCCCGGCGGGTACCAGCGAACCGACGACGATGAGCAGGGCAACACTACCGGAGATTATAACGAAAGGCATGCGGACGGAAAAATTCAGCGCGCGGTCGAGAGGACCGTTGACGAAGGCCTGAAAATGGAAGTCCACACTGGTTTGCACGCGCTCGAAAAAGCGGGTGACGGGATTGTGCGTTGGTGTCCCGGGCGCTGGCAGATGGCTAAGGTGATTGGGCAGGATCAACAGGCACTCGACCAGCGATAAAGACAGAACAGCAACGACCACCAGCGGGATATCGAACAATATTTTCCCGATGACGCCGCCAATGGCAAAGAGCGGGGAAAATGCCGCGACCGTCGTCAAGACTGCAAAGATGACCGGCACGGTGACCCGCCGGGTGCCGCTGATCGCAGCGCCCAGTCCGGTCCGGCCGCTGCCGCGCTGCGCATAAACATTTTCGCCGACAACAATCGCGTCGTCGACCACCAGACCCAATGCCAGAATGAAGCCGAACAGAGAGAACATATTGAGGCTGGACCCCATCAGGTCCAGCAGGAATATGGCGCCGACAAAGGTCACGCCAATGCCCAGTGCCGTCCATCCAGCAAGGCGGATATCGAGAAACAATGTCAGCGCGAGCAGCACCAGAAACAGGCCAATTGCGGCGTTTTTCAGAAGCAGACTCAATCGGTCATTGAGCAATTCACTGTCATCGTCCCAAATCGCGTAGGATATCCCCTCCGGTAATGTCGGCGCGAATTCGGAACTCAAAAATTCCTTTGCAGCGCGCGCGACGTCCAGCACCCGCTCGTCGCTGGTGCGGTAAACCTCGACGAAGGCAACGGGTTGGCCATTGTAAAGCGACACCAGATCGGAATCCTGAAACCCGTCGCGGATATTTGCCACCTGGCCCAGCCGGATCAGCGCACCATCCTGATTGCTCACTAATATGATATCTTCAAAATTCTGCTGGTTATAATTCTGTCCGATGGTCCGAACACGGACTTCCTCGCTATCGGTATCGATCGAGCCGGCCGGGCTGTCGAGACTGCTGGCAGCGACGGTGCGGGAGATATCGTTGAGCGAGAGGCCGAATGCCTGCAGCGTATTCTGCGGAACTTCTATCGAAACTTCATAATCGCGAATTGAACTGGTATCGACAAAGGATATTTCCGGTAAGGATGCCAGCGATTCTTCCAGCCGATATGCCGTCTCCTTCAAGGCGTTTTCGGAAACGTCGCCGAAAATGGCGATACGCAGTACGCTTTGCCGGGTCGTGAGTTCACGGACAGAGGGTTCCTCGGCGTCGTCGGGGAAGGTCTGGATCTGGTCTATTTCGGCCTTGATATCATCCAGTGCCCGGTCGATATCCGTGCCCAGTTCCAGTTCGACCGAAACCGCACCGATATTTTCGGCAGCATTGGATTTAATTTCTTTGACATTCTCGACCGCTTCGACCGCTTCCTCGATCTTCCGGACAATCGTTTCCTCGACTTCATCCGGTGTTGCGCCGGGGTAAGCGACGCTGATTTGCACGGTATCGAGGCTGCTTTCTGCGAAAACCTCCTGAACGATCGTGCCATAGGATGAAATTCCGGCGACGAACAAAAAGATCATCAGCAGATTTGCCGCGACGCCGTTGCGCGCCATGAACGCGACCACGCCGCGCTGTTCCATGATCTCCTTGCTGGGTTTTTCGGCCATGGGTTCGTCCGCAGGGGACTGATCAGGATCAGATGGTATGGTCATTTAGCAGCGGTTGCTTTTGCGGGTGTCTTTGCCTTGGATGTGGCGGGCTTCGAAGCAGTTGCTTCCAGGCTCGGCTTTGCAACCCTGACCCGCAGTCCTTCCGTTGCAATTTTAAGGCTTCCGGTGATCACCAGCGGCTTGTCGCCAAGGCCCGAGGTGCTGATCAGCGCCGTCTTATCGGTTCGCTGCAATATTTCTACCGCAACAATATGAAGCTTGTTGTCGCGCACCAGCCAGATCTTGTTACCAGCTTTTAGCGCCGCAAGCGGAAGCACCGCATATTCCTTCATCGCTCGGCCGGTAATTTCGGCGTCGACGAAACTGCCGACAAATAATGGCGGCGCGCCAGAGGCCTTAGCAGCCTTTCCGTTGTCATTCTGATTTGCAGCGGGAGAGCCACCGCGCAACGGATTGGGGATACGCAAGAATAGATCGATCGTCCGTGTCTGCGGATTGAGCAGACGATTCACCCGGTCAACATAAGCCGACCAGCGATAGCGGGTGCCGCCATAATCGGAATAGACGGATGCTTCGATCCTGTTCCCCGTTCCGGCCTGGAACAGCTGCGGAATCAATGCGGCTTCCTTTTCGGACAAGGGAATGACGGCTTCATAATCTGCCGTACCGACGATCGTACCCAGCGACTGCCCGGGTTGAACAAAACTGCCCAATGCAATCTGCTCGGCTTTGACCACTCCTGAAAAAGGAGCATGAACAACCGTTCGCTTCAACGCGGTCTGGGCATCGGCCAATTTTGCCTGGGCTCTGCGCAGGCCGGCTTGCGCCGATTTCAACTGTGGTTCACGGGTTGCCAAACCATTGGAGCTTATACTTTGCCCGGATAGCTGCGGGTTGGCTTGTGATTTTTGGACCAACATATCCGGTGGCAATATCTGCGCGGCATAATCGCTGCTGTCGACACTGGCATATGCATTGCCGGCGCTAGCGCCGCGCTGCTGGAAACGGGCTAGTTCCGCTTTCGCCAAGGCGACTTCTTCGCGCGCCTGCATCACCGACACGCCTTGCGACGCGACATCGGCTTGCGCGGTTTGCACGGCATTGCGATAGTCCGAAGTGTCGATCCGGAACAGGGTTTCCCCGCGCGCTATCAGCTGACCTTCACGAAGACCGGGATTTACATAGACCAGCTTGCCGGCAACCTCGGCGGCCAAGGTCAGTTCCTCCCGCGCACGAACCGTACCCGCGCCGCTGATCATCAAATTTCCCGAGCGGATTTCCACAGGCTCTGCTTGCACCAGAGGAATTTGTTCCACCGGCGGTTTTTCTTCCGGTTCGGACCGGAGCAGGATCAGAGCTGCGGCAATCAATATTGCCCCAAGCAGGATCAAGCCGCCTATAACGCGTTGCCGGTGCACTTATTGTTCTCCCTGAATGGTTGAAGCCGCTGGCTGTGGGGATGCGCCCGGAGTTTCATCCCAGCTGCCTCCCAGCGCCCGGTGAATAGCCAGCCGCGACAGGGCGACGTCGCGGGCTGCCGATGACAAGGCGGACTGGACCTGATATTGCGCGCGCAGGGCATCGAGATAGTCAACATAGCTGCCCACGCCATTTGAAAAACGCCGCGATTGTAGCGCTGCAGCCGCCTTGGATTCGTCCAGTTGCGAGAATAGGAAACGGTAACGTTGCCGCTCTTCTTCATAGCGTGCGATGGCCGAGGAAACCTCTTGATATGCGGTCAATACAGTGCGGGCATAGACGGCGGTCTGCTGGGCATATTGGGCATCGGCGACTTCGATATTGGCACGGATGCGGCCACCCTGGAAAAGCGGTGCAGTGAGGTTCGCCCCCAGGTTCAACACCCAATTGTCGAATATATCAAACGCCTGGGAAGGGTTGCCGCCTTGCGTGCCGGTGCTGGCGGAAAGGCTTAGCGACGGAAATCGTTCGGCGCGGCGCGCGCCGAGATTATATCTTGCCGATTCCAGCCGCTGGCCTTCGGCATATATGTCGGGCCGCTGGGCCAGCAGATCGATCGGCAGTCCGGCAGGAACCGATTCAAATATCAGTTTTGGTGCAAGCTTTTTGCCGATAAGGTCATCCATATTGTTGGAATATCGACCAACAAGCACAGCCAATTGCCCCTCAATCGCCGCCAACTGGCTCTCGCGCTGCGGCAGGCCGGCCTGGATATTGCGAAATTCCTGTCGCACCTGATAAAGTTCGAAAGACGTCACCAGCCCGCGACGATATCGATCCTCGGTCTGTTCCAGCCGGTCACCCAGCACGTCGATAATCTTTGTTGCCAAAGCAATTTGATGGCGCGCATCGACAATGTCGAAATAGCTTGTGATGGTTTCGGCCAGAACAGCAAGTCGCACCGACTGCAAGTCCGCTGCAGAAGCAACCGCATCAGCACGCCCTGCCCGTGCATCGTTGCGCAGCTTTCCCCAGATGTCGAGCTCGTAGGAAAAGGACAGGCTTGAAGAATAAGTCTCGTTCTGGATCCGTGTTGCTCCGGCACCCGGTATCGAGCCGAAGCTTGTGCCCGCGGTGGGAGAGTCGGAATAGCTGCTGTTCAACCCGGCATTAATCTGGGGGAAAAGCCCGCTCTTTGAAATTTTCGCTCGCGCTTCCGCTGCTCTCAGTCTCGCTGAAGCTTCGGCAAGATCGAAATTTTTCTCCAGCGCTTCATCCAGAAGAGCATCCAGAACGGGATCCTGAAAGGACTGCCACCAGCGTGCTGGTTGGTAGTCGCCCTCTGCATCGAACTGTGCAAATTGCGACGGTATGCCGGCAGCGATTTCCGGAACCGTCGACTGAGGCGCCAAGCTTACGCAGCCGCTAGTCGTCAGCGCTATCAAAAGAAGCGATGACTTGATCCCGATAGAACATTTAATCACAATATCTTCCGCCATCGCATTGGCCCGGACCTTACCAAGCCTTTGCAAAATGCCATTCATGAAATTGAACGTCAACGTTTTATTTGAACGCTACCGTTCATTTTGATAGAAGCGCATTATCGATGAAGGGATTGGACCGTGGAAAACGCGGATGACAACAACGTGCTTTTGCACACTGACAGGCCAGCGAGCCAGCGCAAGATTGCGGATATTCTGGCTGCGGCCCGAGTGGAGTTTTTTGTAAATGGCTTCTCGTCGACCAGCATAGAAGCTGTCGCGGCGCGCGCCGGCGTATCCAAGGTCACTGTCTATTCCTGGTTCAAGAACAAGGAAAATCTGTTTGGCGAAGTGGTCAAAGCGGAATGCAGTCAGATGCGAAAAAATTTCGTGGTCGAAAATCTGGAAAACAAGAAGCTCCGGGATATTTTGATCTTGGCGGCAGAGGGGATGCTGGAGTTCCTGATGCGCGACGAGATGGTTCGATTTGAACGCGTTCTTGCCGCCGAAGTGAACCGCGATCCGAAAATCGGTGAATATTTTCTCGACAACGGCCCCCGTGTTCTGCTGGGTGACCTGACCAATCTCCTCCAGGTAGCGATTAAAAGGGGAGAGATTCAAAGCGAGGACGTGACTGCATCAGCGGAAATGTTCGCGGGCCTGATCATGGGCAGAATGGATCTGTTCCTCCGCTACGGCCACAAAATCACGATGACCCGGGAAGAAAAGAACACACGGGTTCATCGCGCCGTCGATGCCTGGCTGATGATCCATCAGATCTAGAGTAATAGCCGCGACATCCGATTTCGGCTTATGCTAGATATCGTCGATCATCTCGGCCAAAGTCGCCAGACATTCGCGCGCGAGCAAATTGCTGCGCTCGGGAGACCATCCCTGCTCTGCATCGGGCAGGTCGCGATTATCCTTGAACGGCATTTCCAGCGTCATCGCAACCGCGCCGAACCGTTCGGCCAATTGATTGGTAGACATCGACAGATTGGCCTTGCCCTCGGCAGCAGTGGGATAGCCCAATGTGGTCTGGAAATCCGGCGTGCGTTGCGCAAGGCGATTGCGGAAGCCGTGATATTTTTCCAGCTGCGCGTCGGTGATCGAGGGTATACCTTCAAAGCCGGCGATGAAAACTGCCGGGATTGCTTCATCCCCGTGGACATCCATGGCAAAATCGACGCCGCTTTCATCCATGGCGTTGCGGACACAGAGAACCTCGGGAGATTTCTCGGCGCTCGGCTCATGCCATTCGCGATTGAGATTGGTGCCGACAAAATTGGTTCGTAAATGACCCATACGCGAACCATCTGGGTTCATATTGGGGACGACATGGAACCTGCATTGCTGTAACAACAGCCGCGCCTGGGGGTCGGCGGGATCGGTCAGCATCTCCAGCGCGCCTTCCATCCACCATTCGGCCATGCTCTCGCCGGGATGCTGGCGAGCGTAGAGCCACACCTGCTTGGCACCGCTACCCAGTTCGAGACAGTCAATCGGCTGGCCTTCGAGACTATGGCCGAGCGTCTGAACCGAGACGCCTTCAAATCCCGCCGTTTCGGCGATCAGGTCGTGGTGACGCTCAATGCTGTAGGGCGCGAAATAGGCAAACCAGATGATATTGCTGGTCGCGGTATAGCGGATCGACAAGGTGCCGCTCGCTTCATCGTAGCTGCTCGGCGCGCGGCCCCAATATTCCCGGTCTTCGCTGACACAGGCATTATAATCAGGCCAGCCCTGCGGATAAGCCGATTCTTTGAGTCCGCCAATATTCAGTTCCAGTTCGTCGCCGATCTGGCAGGCCACCCGGAAATGGAACCATTGGAAAAATTCGCTGTCTTTGTCCTTGCGGATCGACAGTTTTGCGGTGTTGCCGGTGATGGCATGGACTTCGATATTGCCGCTATCGAACGCGCTGGTGATCTGAATGTTCATGGCACCCTGATAGTAGCTCCGGACTCTCCGGGGAAGTCCTTGAATAAGGCCTCTGCCAATTTGGCTGCCGCAAGGCCGGGTTGGGACGCCGGTGAGCCTTGCTTGGCTTCGACCGACGCGCGGCCTTCCCAGACGACATTTCCATTCATACGCTTGGCAATCCGGACCGACAATTCGGTGGCGATCTTGTCTTTCGGCTTACCGCCGAGGTTGATGCCAATGCCCAAGCCAACGCCCGAACCATAGCTTCCGGTGCTGCCGCCAACCCCGACCGACACCGGTGATCGCGATCCGCCAGCGCTTATTTGCGCCCGGTCAATGGTGTAGCGCGCTACATATTCGCTGTTTGCGCCGCCGTCTCTTGCCTCTGAAAAGCCGACTCGCTGCAATTCGCGGAGCAATGCTGCGCTGTAGGTCGCATATTCAATGCTGCGACTATCGCCTTCATCGGTGACATTCGCCTTGATCACGACGCTGCCCGGCACGATCGGCGCTGACAGCGCATTGTGAAAACGGGTGACATCTACCGGCGGGGTCATCGCCGTGCATCCCGATAGCGCCAAACTGGCCACCGCCATCGTCGCAAATGATTGAAAACCGTTCATAAACATTACTCCTAGTCAGGCCCCAAAGCATAATAGAGCATAATCCACGGCCTCGCGGCAAAAAAATTGCATCCATCGGCTACCGCGTTTAACCGATTGGAGTTATCGGCGCGCTAAACCGCCGATCTTGGGAATTTAGAGGGATTCAGGAATGATGGCGAAACCGTTCACAATATTGGTCACCGGCGGGGCCGGTTATATCGGTAGCCATGCGGTACTGGCGCTGCTCGATGCCGGATGGCCGGTGGCGGTGATCGACAATCTGACCACCGGTTTCCGCTGGGCAGTTCCGGAGGGCGTCGCCTTTCATGAAGGCGATATCGAAGATAGCGCTCTGGTCGCGCAGATCATCAAGGATGAAAATATCGGCGCGATCATGCATTTCGCCGGTTCGATCATCGTGCCCGAATCGGTCACAGATCCGCTCAAATATTATCACAATAACAGTGCCAAGAGCCGCAGTCTGATCGAATCAGCGGTGAAGGGCGGGGTACATCATTTCATCTTCTCATCAACCGCAGCGACTTATGGCATTCCCGAGGAAAGCCCGGTCAGCGAAAACACGCCGCAACTGCCGATCAATCCTTATGGCATGTCCAAGCTGATGACCGAGCATATGCTCCGCGATGTCTCGGCGGCCCATGACCTGAATTTCTGTGCCCTGCGCTATTTCAATGTTGCCGGCGCTGATCCGCAGGCGCGGACCGGGCAGTCGACCGCTGGCGCCACCCATTTGATCAAGGTTGCGGTTGAGGCTGCGCTGGGCAAGCGCGACAGCGTTGCTGTTTTTGGCAGCGACTATGATACGCTCGATGGCACTGGTGTCCGCGACTATATCCACGTTTCGGACCTGGCGGCGGCTCATGTGCTCGCGCTCGAAGCCCTGATTGCCGAGCCGAATCAGAATCACCTGCTCAATTGCGGTTATGGCCGCGGCTTCTCGGTGCTCGAGGTGCTCGACGCTGTCGACCGCGTCACCAACCTGAAAATCGTCCGGAAAATCGAAGGCCGCCGCGCCGGGGACCCCGATTCGCTAATTTCCGACAATCGCGCGATCATGGGCCGTTTCCCGTGGCAGCCGAAACATGCCGATTTGGACATAATTGTGGCTCATGCGCTCGCATGGGAACGCAAACTCATCGAAATTCGCGGAGAATAGCGCTGGTCGCTTGACTTTAACGGTTGTCGACCGTAATTGCCCTGCTTCAACGCAGCATGGCTGCTTTCAAGAAATTCAAAAAATCAAGGCGTGGTACCAAAATGAAAGTCCGCAACTCACTGAAGTCGCTTAAAAACCGTCACCGGGATTGCCGTGTCATCCGTCGCCGTGGTCGCACCTATGTGATCAACAAGACGAATCGCCGGTTCAAAGCACGCCAAGGCTAATTGCCTGTTTATGGCGGATAGCTCTGCCATTTCCAAAATTGACACCGTCATCTTTGATATAGGCAATGTCCTGTATCGCTGGGATTTGCGCTGTCTGTTTGCAAAGCTGATCGACGATCCCGAAGAGCTGGACTGGTTTCTTGCCCATGTGGTGACGCCGGAATGGCATTTTCAGCACGACGCGGGACGGCCATTTGCCGACATGGTCGCGGAGCGAAGCCGCGAATTTCCAGAATATACCGATCATATCGTCGCTTATTCCGAGCGGTTCCCGGAATCCATTCCCGGGCCAGTCGAAGATATGCTCGATCTGGTAGGCGCATTGGCGAATCGCGGGGTACCGCTATTCGCAATCAGCAATTTCGGTGCAGAGGCCTGGGCGCAATTCCGTCCGACAGCGCCAATATTCGAATCATTTACCGATATTGTCATTTCCGGCGAAGAAAAATTGATCAAGCCGGATGCCGCCATTTACGAACTGGCGCTGAAACGATTTTCCCGCCGCGCCGACCAATGCCTGTTCATTGATGACCGGCTGGAGAATATCGAGGCAGGCGAGGCCATCGGGATCGTCGGCCATCATTTCTCAAACGCTGTGATTCTCGAAAACAAGCTAAAGGCTTTGGGGTTGTTCTAGCTGCCCTTGAGTTCGTCTCCGCTGAGACGCACGATATGCAGCAGGTTGGTCGAACCCGGCGTTCCAAAAGGCACGCCTGCACAGACGATAAGGCGCGAACCCGCCTCGCCAAGCTTGTGGCGCAAGGCCATCCGCTTGGCCTTGGCGATCATTTCCTCAAAATCGGAAACGTCGCGGGTGACCACGGCATAGGCACCCCAAAGCAATCCCACGCGCCGGGCGGTGTGGCGGTTCGGGGTCAGTACCATCAGCGGAACCGAGGGACGTTCGCGCGCCATCCTGCGAGCGGTAGAGCCGGAGGCGGTATAGCAGACGATCGCCGACGTCTCGATCGTGCGAGCGATATTATAGCTGGCAGCGGCCAGGGCATCTGCTGTGGTTTCATCCGGAACGGTTTCGGTGAAATGCACTCGATCGGCGTATGACGGATCATTTTCCACCTGCGCCGCGATTCGGTCCATCATCGTTGCGGCCTCAATCGGCCAGTCTCCGACCGCCGATTCTGCCGACAGCATGATCGCGTCGGCGCCGTCGTAAATCGCGGTTGCGACGTCGGACACTTCAGCGCGAGTCGGGGTAGGCGATTTGATCATCGATTCGAGCATCTGGGTCGCAACCACCACCGGTCGCCCGAGTGCGCGGGCCGCTGCGACGATCTTCTTTTGCAACGGCGGCACCTGTTCCGGCAATAGTTCCACGCCCAGATCCCCGCGCGCTACCATCACGGCATCCGACAGTTCCAATATCTCGTCGAGCCGGTCGATCGCTGCTGGCTTTTCGATCTTGGCCAGCAGGGCTGCTTTCCCGCCTATCAGTCGCCGCGCTTCTGCGACATCTTCGGGGCGCTGGACGAAGCTCAGCGCGATCCAGTCAACATCCTGTTCCAGTGCGAAGGTCAGATCCTTGCGATCCTTGTCGGTCAGCGAACTGACCGGCAGCACCACTTCGGGAACATTGACGCCCTTGCGGTCGGAAATCTCGCCGCCGACGATCACTTTGGTCTCGACGCTCTTGCCGTCCGCCTTGGTCACTTCCAGCCGGATTTTTCCGTCGTCCAGCAACAAGGTGTGGCCCGGCTGCAGGGTGCTCAATATCTCCTTGTGGGGTAGAGTGACGCGTGTCGCGTCGCCCTTTTGCTTGACCATATCAAGGGTGAAGCTTGCCCCTTCTTTCAGCATCACCGGCGGTTTGGCGAAAGTCCCGATGCGAAGCTTTGGCCCCTGAAGATCGGCGAGAATCGCAATCGGGCGGCCGATTTTCTTCTCCAGCGCCCGGATCGATTTGACGTTGGCGGCATGGGCCGCATGTTCGCCGTGGCTCATATTCATCCGGAATGCGTCGACACCGGCGCGGTACATTTTCTCGATCATCGCCGGGCTGCCGCTGGACGGACCGAGCGTTGCCAATACTTTGACTTTGCGATTACGGGAGAAGATCGGCGATGCCATGTACAATTCCTCGGTGGCGCTCTATCTGCGCGTTGGCTATTTCTATTTCATGACAGGTTCATGATAAAAAACAACGGAAACGAACATGATCGACAATATTTCTGACGCTACAGCGGCCGCGGCCTTTCGCCATTTGGTTACACATCTTCAGCATCGCCATGACGCGGAGAATATCGATTTGATGGGGCTGGCCGGTTTTTGTCGCAACTGTCTTGCCGACTGGGTGATGGAAGCAGACAATGCAGCAGGTGGAACGATGGCCAAGGACGAGGCCCGCAAGGCAATCCACGGTATGCCAGCCAGTGAATGGAAGCAAAAATATCAGACCGAGGCGACGCAGGAGCGGCTCAAAAAGATGAAGGAAAGCGTGGCCAAAAACGCCAGCGCATCTTAAAGACAGGCTTCGAATCCGAACAGAATATTTCAAAGGAATAAGAGAATGAGCGAAGGCAATGTTGCCGCAGACCAGCTGCGTCTGTTTATCGAACGTATAGAGCGGCTGGAAGAAGAGAAAAAGGGCATGGCGGACGATATTCGTGATGTTTATTCCGAAGCGAAATCACAAGGCTATGATGCCAAAATCATGCGCCAGATCGTGCGTTTGCGGAAAATGGAAGCCCATGACCGTCAGGAAATGGAAGCCATTCTCGACACCTATAAAGCGGCGCTTGGCCTGGCCTGATCAAT
>RCMY010003848.1_pt1 | contig 13147 bp, 13 predicted proteins | sample 2041341 | NCBI WGS metagenome assembly RCMY01 (sample SAMN09708234, study PRJNA481090) | Marine sediment metagenome, whole genome shotgun sequencing project. | reverse complement strand
ACACGCTGGGGCTGAAGCGGACGTCCAAACAGAACATTGTGATCGGTGGCGCCGCTGGCGCTGCACCTGCCCTGATCGGCTGGGCGGCAGTGACCGGATCCCTCGGTTGGGCGCCCTGGATCATGTTTGCCATCGTCTTTCTGTGGACGCCGCCGCATTTCTGGGCCCTGGCTATTCGCTACCGCAGTGACTACGCCGCTGCGTCGGTCCCCATGCTTCCCGTGGTGGACGGCCATCGACGCACGGCTGTACAGATTGTCGTTTACTCAGTGCTCGTATTTGCGGCGACGCTCCTCCTCTGGCCGGTCGCCGGTCTGGGTTGGATCTATGGGACCGCCGCTGTGGTGATCGGCGTCTGGTTCATCCTTGGGGCAGTAGACCTGCTCCGGGAGAGCGACGAGGCCCTCCTCGAGGTAAAGGCCATTCGCTACTTCGCATTCAGTATCACGCACTTAACGGTCGTTTTCGCAGCGATGGCCCTGGATGTCCTCATCCTCTGATTTTGGGCCCTGGATCCGTAGTTTGGACCATGGCAATTACCGGAGGTGACCTGCGCCAGCACGCTGACTAATTCGGCGACATCGTAAATGCTTCGCTACACAAGTTCGTCACTGGCAAAGTGCGGGGTTACAGTGTGAGCCGACTCTGGCCACCGTCCCTGGGGACGCGCCCACTCGATGCGTAGAGGTTCCACATTTAATGTCTAACGATCTTGCTCAAACCGGTGTCATCGACAGAACCATTGGTACAGGCGACCACAAAACCGTAGGGCGTCTATGGATCTTTGGGGGGCTCGCCGTGGGCATCGCCGCTCTGGTCCTGCGCCTTCTCGTCGCGCTCGAGCAACTTGACCTCGGCTCGATCGCTCTCTTCGCCGATGGGAACGAAGTGGTGCAGGTCTGGTCGATCAGCCGCGACCTCCTGATCTTCGGGAGCGTCGCCGCTGTCCTCGTCGGACTGGGCACCTTCATCGTGCCCCTCCAGGTTGGTGCCAACACCATCGCCTTTCCACGAGGTGCAGCTGCTGCTTTCTGGCTGTGGACAGCCTCGCTCCTGGTGATGGCGGCGTCCTACCTCGCCAACGGCGGCCCCGGCGGCGGAACACGAGATTTCGTCGTCCTCTGGGCCACGGCCCTCGGTGGAATGATTTTCGCCATCGTCTGGGCGATGATCTGTATCGCTGCCACCGTGCTGGGCGCCCGTGCCCCCGGCATGACCCTGGAAATGGTTCCACTCACGGCATGGAGCTATTTCGTCTTTTCGCTGCTGGGCCTCCTGGCCCTCCCAGTCCAAATCGGGCAATTGATCATTGCGTTCCTCGACGTCCGGGGCAACTACCTCGACCTCCTGGACACCACACCATTGTCGGCGGTGATGGACACGATCACCTTGGCGCCGTCGGTCTACTGGCTCATAATCCCGGTTCTCGGGATGGTCCTGGACATCATCGGTGTCCACACCGGCCGCCCGCTTCGTTTCCACCGTTCAGCCCTCTCGCTCCTGGGCCTTCTCGCCCTAACGGCCTTTGCGGCCAGCGTGACTTCGTTCGGTTACCGACGGGGCCCGGTTGACTTCGACAACGCCTTTCTGGTTATCGCCCTGGTTGCCAGTGTCCTGCCGATTCTCGGATCCCTGGCGCTTGGCGCCGAGAGCCTACGGGCGGGGAAGCCAATGTTCCGGGTCCCGCTTCTGGCGGGCCTCCTCGGCGGATTGCTCGCACTTGGCGGCGCAACAGTTGCCCTCCTCGGGGTTGTGAAGCCGATCGTTGGCTTTTTTGCGGAGTTGGCCAATCAAACGCCAGATGTACCGGATGCTCTCACGGTCAATGGGACCACCTTCAACGCCGGCATCACTGTCTTCATTGTCACTGCCGCCCTGCTAGGCAGCCTCGCCGGCATCCAGCACTGGGGTCATAAGATCTGGGGCCACCAGCTGGGCGAAGGTGCCTCGGCACTCGCCCTACTCTCCCTGGCTGGTGGCGGAACAGCGTGGGGAATTGGCGAGATCCTGGGCGGCATGGGTGGCCAGCCGTCGCTCCCCGCGATCGAAGATGTCGATAGCGGCCTGGTCACTGTCGGCAACCTGCTGGTCCTGATTGGCGTCGCCGGCACCGCGGCGGGAATTGGCCTGCTGCTCGTGAACCTCGTGGTTTCCGGTGTCCTTGGCCGCGGCTCAGTGGCAGAACCCTGGCTTGGACGGACCCTTGAGTGGCTCACGGCCTCGCCACCCCCCTTCGGTAACTTCACTTCGCAACCAGTGGTGAAGTCGACCACCCCGCTTGACCATATGGAAGGGTTCGGAGGCTCGGATCTGCCAAACAGGGCAGGCGGTCCCGATCAAGCCGTCGTGGCGCGAACCGCTGAGTAGGTTTCGGCATGACCGACATTTCGGTACGACCATCGATAGGCAGCACGGCCCCGCCCGCACAGGTAGCTCGGCCCCGAATGCTGCTGGTAGGCACGGCGCTCGCTTCCGCAGCAACCCTCATGGGCTTCCTCGCCCTGGTCGGTCTGTATGTCGGCTACCGGCAGGAGATCCTCGCCACGGGCGAAACCTGGTTGCCCAGCGGTGTCGTGATTCCCCTGACCCAGCCCAACATGATGCTGGCCACTTGGAGCCTGGCGTCGGTCATTGTGCTTTGGGCGATCTTCGCCATGCGAAACGACGATCGTGCCAACACCTATATCGCCATCGGCGTGGTAATGGTCCTTGGCTTCGCCTACATCGCCCAAACCGCCTACCTCCTCTCGCTCATGGACATGCCCCTGTACCCAACCGGCGATGACGCGCTAGACACCCTGCTGCGCCCGCCGCTGTTCTACGGCATTATCGGCTCCCACATCGTCATGACCCTCACCGCCATGGGGTACCTGGCCAGCACGGGGCTTCGATCGCTGGGCGGTCAGTACAGCTCCAAGGACCTCGACGGCCTCTACGGCTCAGCCATGTTCTGGTTCACCACTTACGTTGCGTACCTCATCATGTGGTTCGCTATCTACATCACGAAATGAGGCACTAAACCTTGTTTACCTGGGGTCCCAAATACTTCATCGGCCTGTCCGTTACCGCCTGGATCGGTGCACTGGCCTACGGCTTGATTACTGGCGGCGACATCGTCGGCGTCCTGTCCTTAGGTTTCAAGGGCGGTGTGGGGGACCACCTGGGCTTCACACTCTTGGTAGGCGTCTTTGGCATCACCGCAGTGATGGCGGGCGTGCTGTTCGCCACCCGCGACGGCGAAGCCGAAACACTGGCCCGGCTGGCTGGCACCGATTCCGTCCCCCAAGTCACTCCGCCCGGGGCGCCCTCGTACTGGGGAGCGCTAGGCGGCTTCGGAGCTGCTTCCCTTATGCTGGGCGTGGCCATCTCACCGATCTTTCTCTACCTCGGAATCGCCGTCATCTTCGTGGTGGCAATCGAGTGGATCTCGCTGGCTTGGTCCGACCGTGCCACTGGTGATCCCGCCACTAACAGCGATGTGAAGGACCGGATGCTCGGCCCGATCGAGATCCCGATGCTCGGGGCCCTCGCAATCGCAGCCACCATGATCGGCCTCTCCCGGATCTTTCTGGCCGTCTCCAAAACCGGTGCAGTCATTGCCGGCGGGCTGGTGGCTACGGCCATCTTTGGCACTGCCGTGCTCCTCACCCAGACCGATGCTCCCAAACGATTTGTGTCTGCTGCGGCAGCCGCAATTGCGGTGCTCATCATCGGCGGTGGTGTGGTTGGTGCAGTGGTAGGAGAACGGGAACTGGACCACGGGGAAGAGGAGGACCACTCCGAAGAGGGTGAGCCCACTGAGGAAGGATTGCTGATCGATGAGTAGTTCGCCGACGAACGCCAATTCCGAATCCATTGCCCGCTCGAGTTGTGATCGGGTTGTCGACGGTGAGAGCATGGAGCTTGTGAAATCTCGCGCAAAGTCCCGGGCGTTCGCTGGAGCAGCTGGACTCAGCCTCCTCCTGGCGGCCTGCGCCGACGAGGGCAAGCCGCTCAACACGTTCAACCCTGAGGGTCCACAGGCCCAAGCGATCGATAACCTCGTCGCCCCAGTTTTCTGGATCGCCGCAGTAGTCGGTGTTTTGGTCGTCGGTGGCGGCATTGGACTGGCTATCAAGAACCGGGTCCATCCCGATGACTACGACCCCGATGACCTGCCCGAGCAGGTGCACGGCAATCCGAGGTTGGAGTGGGCGTGGACCGCTGCTCCCGCCGTACTTCTCGTGGGCGTTTCGATCTTCACCGTCTTCGGCATTTGGGACCTGGAAGAAAAAAACACTCCCGGGGGTGGCATACCAGCCTGTGGCAATGAGGGGGACCTCGATGTCATGGTGATCGGCCAGCAATGGTGGTGGGAATACCGGTATGACATCGACTGCGACGGCTTCTTTGAGGACTTCGACGGTGATGGTCCCAACAGCACTGACGAGTGGGACGCCGACGACGCCGAATGGCCACTGGAAATCGCTCTGGATGATGACGACGTTTCCGTAGCCAACGAGTTGGTCATTCCTGCCGGTCAGCAGGTTGATATTACCCTCACCTCGCGCGACGTGATCCATAGCTTCTGGATCCCACGGTTGAATGGCAAGCGGGACGCCGTGCCGGGTCGCCTTCACTATTGGAACTTCACCGCCACCGATCCGGGTGAGTATGTGGGCTGGTGCACAGAGTTTTGTGGGCTCTCCCATGCCCGCATGCGGATGAACGTCATCGCTCTTGATGATGCCGAGTTCGCTGAGTGGCTCGACAACCAGAGCACCGTCGCTGACGTGCCCACTGAAGGGTCTGAAGCGGCCCAGGGCCGAGAACTCTTCCAACAGCAGTGCGCCAGCTGCCACATCATCTGGGAAGAGGGGCTGGGCAAAGACGAGTTGTACAACGCCCCCCGGAACGAGGGTGACGAGAGCCGCAACGGCCGTGACTTTGAAGCAGCCCTGACCGCCAAGGCCGCCCCGAACCTCACACACTTTGCGACGCGATCGGTGATGGCCGGCGTCATCTACTCCACCTACGTAGGCTTGGATCCCAACGACAACGATCTGAACCCCGGGCAAGAAAACGCCGAATACCTTGCGGAGTACAACGATCTGCCGGACTTCATCCCCGAGGAAGATGACACGATCAACGAACTGCGCTGGAACCGGGCCCAGCTTCGGCGTTGGATTCGGAATGCTCCCAGTCAGAAGGAGATGGCTCCCGATCAACTGCGCGGTATGCCCGCCTTCCCCGGTCTCACTGATCAGGACCTCGACAACCTCATCGCCTATATCGCTACGCTCGATTAGAGGACTCAACTATGGCCATTATCGAACACGAAACCTCGATCGCTGCCCTGCCCTCGGGCGAGGTGAAGACCGCCGAGAAGCCTCTGGGTGCCTTCTCTCGACCCCGGAACCCCGTTGGCCTGAAGAACTGGCTGACCACAGTAGATCACAAGAAGATCGGCATCATGTACGGCGGGGCCGCCATGTTCTTCTTCCTCTGGGGAGGCATACCGGCACTACTGATTCGCCTCCAGCTGGCCCGGCCAAACCAAGGGCTCTTATCCGGCGCCGCCTACAACCAGATCTTCACGATGCATGGAACCGTGATGGTCTTCTTGGTCGTAATGCCCATGGGTGCGGCCTTCGCCAACTACCTCCTGCCGTTGCAGATCGGTGCTCGCGACGTCGCATTCCCACGAATCAACGCGTTCAGCTTCTGGGTGTTCCTGGGCGGTGGCCTGATGCTCAACACCTCGTGGTTCCTCGGTGGTGGAGCTAACGGTGGTTGGTTCAACTACGCCCCGAACAACGGCGTCGCCTACAACCCCGGCGTAGGTATCGACTTCTGGAATGTCGGTCTCATTATCGTCGGTATCGGCTCGCTTACCGGCGCCGTGAACCTGATAACAACGGTCCTCAACATGCGGGCGCCCGGCATGACCTGGATGCGGATGCCGATCTTCACCTGGATGAGCCTCGTGACCCAGTTTCTGCTCCTGTTCGCTATTCCTGTTCTCACCGTCGCGCAGCTCCTGCTCCTATTTGACCGGCGCTTCGAGGGCAACTTTTTCAACGTCGACCAGGGCGCCGATCCGCTGCTCTGGCAGCACCTCTTCTGGATTTTCGGCCACCCCGAGGTCTACCTGATGATCCTGCCTGCGTTCGGCATAGTGTCCGAGGTGATCCCAGCGTTCGCCCGAAAGCCCATCTTTGGCTATCCGTTCATGGTGTTCTCCGGTATTGCGATCGGCTTCATGGGCTGGGGAGTCTGGGCTCATCACATGTTCGTCTCCGGTATCGGTCCGCTTTCGGTCACCGCGTTCGCAGTCGCCACCATGTTCATTGCAGTGCCAACTGGCGTGAAGGTGCTTAACTGGCTCGCGACGCTGTGGGGCGGCAAGCTAATCCTCAACACAGCAATGTTGTTCTCCATCGGCTTGGTTACCCAATTCACCTTGGGTGGGCTGTCCGGCGTGACCCACGCCGTCGCCCCGGCCGACACCCAGCAGACCGACACGTACTACATCGTGGCGCACTTCCACTACGTGCTCTTCGGTGGCGCCTTGTTCGGCTTCTACTCGGGCCTGTACTTCTGGTGGCCCAAGGCTTTTGGCTACAAACTGAATGAAAAGATCGGTAAGTGGAACTTCTGGGGAATGGTGTTGGGATTCAACCTCACCTTCGGGCCAATGCATATCCTGGGACTCCAAGGAATGCCCCGCCGGATGCAGACCTACGATGCCTCGCAGGGGTTCAACACGTGGAACATGGTTGCCACCGTGGGGTCCTTTATTCTGGGGTTCGCCGCACTTTCGGTCCTATACAACGCCTTGGTCAGCTACCTCGGGTGGCGGCGGGCGGGACGCCCCGACGTCGGACCCGATCCATGGGATGCTCGCTCATTGGAGTGGTCGATCCAGTCGCCGGCCCCGGAGCACAACTTTGACGTCACTCCCACAGTCACCGACCTGGATGATTTTTGGCACCACAAGTATCAAGAAGACGACAGCGGCGTTCTGCGCCGGGTGGCTACCGGTAAGGAAATCGCCCAGCCCGGTCACCGTGGCAACGTGCACCTCCCCGCCCCGTCCTACTGGCCGCTCGTACTGGCGTCGGCCATGCCCATCATTGGCTACGGGCTTATCTTCAGCCTCTGGCTGTGTATCCCCGGTGTTGTGCTTATGGTGACCGCACTCTATGGCTGGAGTCTTGAGCCCGCCGATGACCTTGATGATGACCAGGGTCACGGCGACGACGACCACGAACCGGAACTGGTAGGGGCCAATGGCTGAAGCAACTGCATCTAACGACCTCGACCACGAAGGCGCAGCCGCCGCCGAGTTCGCTGACGAGCTGAACGACTCCCCGTCGGATTTCGTCGCCGAGGAGGAGCATTACACCAGTCTCGGGCTGAGCAATATGAAGTTGGCCATGTGGCTGTTCCTCGGTTCCGAGGTGCTGCTGTTTGGCGCGCTGATCTCGACCTACCTGCTGTCCAAGACCAGGTTCATCACTGAACTGGTGGCGGGAAATCCTTACGTCATTGAGGGGATCAGTAACGGGGAGAATGCCGCACTGGTCAATGAGATGATTGCCGAAGCCTCGGTCGAACCGATCTTCGACATACCGTTCACCTCGTTGAGCTCCTTCATCCTGTTGATGAGCTCGCTCTCGATGGTGTTGGCCCACAAGGCCGTGAGCGAGGGTAACTACAAGAACCTCCGCATTTGGTTGGGTACCACGATGTTGCTTGGCGGAACGTTCATGGCCGGCCAGGTGTATGAATTCACTACCTTCTATCGTGAAGGGCTCACCTACAACGGAAGCCTCTTCGGGACGGCCTTCTACACGCTGACCGGCTTCCACGGCGCCCACGTAACCGGCGGCCTTCTGATGCTGGCGTCCCTGGTGTATCTCAGTACCAAAGGCAAGCTGCAGAAGGACCGAGCCGAGACCGTTGAACTCGTCGGTCTCTACTGGCACTTCGTCGATATCGTCTGGGTCCTGATCTTTACGATCGTCTACCTGATTCCCTAGGGAGCAACGTCCATGAGCACTACCACAACCGCTGTCGCCGATGATCATGCTCCTAGCCACTCCGATGAGCACGAGCACCATCCCACCACCTCTACCTACTGGTTCACTTTTGTCGGGCTCGTAGTTCTGACCACAATCGAGGTCCTGTGGTCCTACCTCCCCCTTGAAGGAGTGCTACTGGTCGCACCGTTGCTTCTCATGATGGCGGTCAAGTTCGCAATCGTGGGTGGCGTCTTCATGCATCTGCAAACCGATATGAAGATCCTGAACGGTTACTGGTTCACCCTGGCCTTCGGGATCGCCATAACACTGGCGATCGCGGTGTACATCTCCGTGTATGCCACGTTCAAATTCCAGATCTAGCCGACTCCGGGGCATTGGGCGCAAGGGTGTCGACCAGCGGTTGGCGCAGAAAGGACGTTGATGGATATGCGAACACTCGTAGATGTTCCCCTCGTCCTCCATGGTGAAGTCTGGGCCCTGATTTTTGGGGCGTTGCTTCTGGGCTTCTATGCCGCGAAGGTGATCCAGCCCCAGGCAGTGGCCCTCGGATACCCGGCGATAACCCGCCGGCAGAAGGTCCTGTACTTCACGGCGGTTGGGGCTATGTGGCTGGCTTCGGACTATCCGATGCACGATGTGGCCGAGAACTATCTCTACTTCGTCCACATGCTCCAGCACATGCTGCTCAGCCTGGCCATTCCCGCCCTGTTCGTCCTCGCAACTCCTCGTTGGCTACTGGAGGTCGTAATTCCGAAGGACAGCCGTGTCTGGCGCCTTCTTCGTACCGGTTCGAAGCCGGTTTGGGGTCTCGTGATCTTCAACCTGCTGACCATCACGCTGCATTTTCCGGTCACTGTCAATGCATCCGCAGAGTCCGGCGCCCTGCACTTTGGCCTCCACCTCATGGTGTTCGCAGCGGGCCTCTTGATGTGGATGCCGGTCATAGGTCCGATCACCGAATGGCAGATCCATCCACTTGGCAAATGTCTGTACCTCTTTGGGATGTCGATCATCCCCACCATCCCCAGCGGATTCCTTGTTTTTGCCGAGGGAGTCGTGTACCAGCACTACGCCGATGCCCCGTTCCGTCTGTATGGCCTGACAACGATCTCTGACCAGACCGCGGCTGGCATCGTGATGAAGTTGGGTGGTGGATTTTTCCTATGGGCGACGATCATCGTGATCTTCGCCCGATGGGTGAGCGCCGAGTCCCGCAGGGACGAGAAGGCCCGTCAGGATCGCCGTGCGGCCGGCGTCAAGCCCCTCACGTACGCGCAGGTGGCCGAGGAGTTTTCGAGGAACCCGGCCGCCCCCGAACAACCCGCGGCGGGAAAGCCAGCTCCGGAACACCCGACGTCCTAAACGGCCCCTCGGGCCTTTTCTGCGGCGGGGTTGCCTGTGTAACTGGGTTGCATGGGTGGCCGTGACGGGCGTGGTTTGCAACCGGGTTGCACCGGCGGAGGGGTTGGAGAGGGAGGTATGACCGCTGGCTGAGCACGCATTTCTGAACGCGGTCGGGGTAGGCGGAAGTGCTGCTTCACTGGGGGACATGGATCTTGCCCGGATGCGCCGTGAGTATTCCGAAGTGGGTATCAAGGAGGAAACGTTGCTGGCGGACCCAATCGCCCAATGGCAGGAATGGCTCGTCACTGCCACCGATTCGGGGCTCATCGAACCAAATGCAATGGTCGTGGCCACCGTGGAGCATGGCCAGCCCAGGACAAGAACAGTTCTGGCAAAAGGTGTATCACGGGGTGGGCTGGAGTTCTACACCAATTACCTGTCGCAGAAGGGACGAGCCTTGGGGGAAATGGGTCCGGTGTCAGCGTCATTTGTCTGGCTCGACCTCAAGCGACAGGTCACGTTCATTGGCAGCGCTGCCCGGATGACCGACGAAGAATCCGACACCTACTTCGATCTCCGGCCCCGTGAATCCCAGCTCGGGGCGTGGGCCAGTGACCAGTCCTCTGTCATAGCCTCACGGGAGGTTCTCTCGGACCGCTTCGAAGTCTTTCGGGATCGTTTCAGCGCCACTGTCCCGCGACCTCCGCATTGGGGTGGCTACCGAATCGTTCCGGCCGAGGTGGAATTCTGGCAGGGTCGTTCCAACCGCCTCCATGATCGGATTCGATATAGGCGTACAGGCCAGGTCTGGGAGCGTGATCGCCTGTCTCCCTAGAGAGCGACGGAGGGCAGCGCTGCCCGACCTACGCCGACGCGGCAGAGGCGGGGTGACCGTGAGTCAGTGGACTGGTATCGATTGGGTCTTCGGTCCGTGGCCGGCACCGTCCCGGCGGTCAATCCTGCGGATCGATGCCGTGCCCGGTACCTTTGTCGGGTGCCAGAGCGGTCGTCGGGAACACGGGTCACGAAGGTTGATCGTTCCATGAGCTTCGCGGCCGTCCTGGCGGTACCCGGCGTGGAGGAAGCGTGCGAACTGCGATCTTCGTTCGGCTTCATGGCCTTCCACGGCGGCAACCTTGAGCGCCAGACCGATCTCATCGCGCAGCAGGCCGCGGAGCTCAGTGGTGCGTCGCTCTACGCCGTCGTGCAGCCAGACGACCTGCGGCAGCATTATCCATCGGCCTCGGTTGACCCCGCCTTCTCACCGGCGCTGGAGAAGTTCCTCGCCCACTGTGATGTAGTGATTGCGGTGCACGGGTATGGCCGCCACGGCCGTTGGGATGACATACTCCTCGGAGGTCAGAACCGGACCCTGGCACAAGCCACGGCAGGCGAGCTCCGAGCTTCACTGGCGATGGTGGAGCCGGCCGGTTATCGGGTCGTCACGGATCTGGATCAGATCCCAAAGCCGCTTCGCGGTCTACACCGCAACAACCCCGTCAACCTCCCCAGACTGCAAGGAGTTCAAGTGGAACTGCCCCCGGGCGTCCGAGGACTCACCCCACAGTCCACTCCCTATCCCTCGCCATTTCCCCCGGTAGCTGCGCTTATCGAAGGGCTGGCGTCGACGGCTCGCTCGTGGAGTCAATACTCTCAGGGCCCTCCGGCAACGCCCGGTTCGTGAGCGTCCGTTCGGCGAGCGCTGCCGCAGCCAAGGCGAGGTTCAGGGCCAGGAACCCCCAACCCAGTGGTGTGGAGTAGTTGCTGATCCAACCGGCGATGTCGCTTTGGATTCCCTCGGCGTCCAGGATGAACTCGTTCAGCCACGGCGTGACGCTGCTGAGATCGCCAAGAACCTGCCTCGACCAGATGCCATAGAGCAGCACATAGATGCCCACCGGAATCAGGATCAGCGCAGAAATGAAGTTGATTCGGGGGAGCAGCGACCGGAACTTCGTCACGATGCCCTGCTTGCCGAACCCCACGAACAGCGTCAGAACGGTGGCGAGTAGTCCCATTCCAGCGCCGTAGCTGACGAATCCTCCGAGCTGCTCGGTAAAAGAGCTCCCCCGGCTTGAGGTGCCCACGACGGCGAGGAAGACGCCGATCGTGCAGGACAGCGACGCCACCGCGTAGGACACACCGAAGAGGAACATGTTGGCCATGGAGCCACCGTTGGTGCCCTTTTGCATCTTGGGCAGGTTGAGCATCGGGGTGAACCCACCCAACATGGCGATTCCGAGGATCACCAGCGCAACGCCGACCAGGATGGAGAACCAGGGGAGAATCGGCGCTATTTGCGAACTAAGCCCGGAGAAGACGATCCCGATGATTCCAAACACGACAAGGAAGCCCAACGACATTGCCGCGCCAACCAACTGGGAGCGGCTGAGGGCCTGGAGTCGTGTCTCGGTCTTGCCTTCGCTCATGCCGAGGAAGTAGCCGAGATAGGCCGGGAGGAGGGCAAATCCGCAAGGATTGAGCAGTGCCACCATGCCAGCAGTGAACGCAATGGGGTTGAAGAGATCAGACAAGGAGGGTCCTTCGCTTGGGCCGGGACATCGTGTGGCCACAGGGGCGCCCGTGGCCACAGGACTGGGGAAACCCGGTGGCTGCCATGTTCATTCCCCACCGCTCCGCTGCTGGGCTGCTCACAGGGCGCCTAGAAGTCAAAGTGCGGTTCATGCGGCATTCACGACTCCGCCAGAAGAAACTCGTCGATGAAGTCCCCAAGTCGATCGCGGGACAGCGGACCGGAGTGGACCCGCTCCACGTTGCCATCCGCATCCAGAAAGACCGTCGTGGGCATGGCCAGACCGCCCGAAGCGAGGAATAGTTCCTCCGATGGCTGGGCGAAGGTTGGGAACGTGACCCCAGTGCTCTCCAGCAGTCCGAACCAGGCGTCGTTGTCGAAGTCACGGCTCACGCCGACGAATCTGACCTCACCTCCACGTTCCTGACTGACGGTTTGAAAGTCCGGCATCTCGGCCCGACAGGGTGGGCACCAGGACGCAAAGAAGTTGAGGACCACCGGAGTGCCTTGGAACTCTGCGAGTGAATGTGTTGCTCCGTCGGGAGAAAAAATCTCGGAATCTTCCGGAAGCGCTTCTTGATCTGCCGTGCACGCTGCCGCGACAAGGCCAAGGGCGAGAAATCCCAGTGCCCATCGGGATATCCGGCGGGGGCGGCCGTTCGTCTTCATGTGTCAGTCAACCTCGCAGGGGGAAGTGAGATTCCGCTTATCAGCTGAATCGGCCGTAAATCGCTTGACAGAAGCGGGGATGCGTAGTTCTTTCGTACAAGCGAGCGCAACCGGCGCCCGCGATTTCGAAGGAACCGCCAAGGTGTTTTCACCAGTCACAAGCGTAGAACCCAAAGCGATGCAATCGCTGTCGCGTTCCTGTGCACCTGCGGTTCCGGTTGTCTCTTCGGATCAGGGAACCCAGCTCGCAACTCGGAATGCGCCCGTTACCGCCTTCTGGACGCAGCGCCAGATCCTGGCAACGGAGACATTTGCTTTCCGCCCAGCGGTCGCACCCGTGGCAGCAAATCACCTGTGGAAGCCGATCGACGGCGGTGATCCCCCTCTCCCGGCGAGAGATTTACATCTGACCTGACCTGAAACCAGATCACGATCAGAGGTAAAGCCGCCGGGAGCACCGCTCCCGGCGGCTTTTGCGTATCTCCCGCCAAGCGTGCCCGTCACCGTAACTACTTTCGATCAAAAAAAGCCATTAGTAAAATTAAAGCCTGTCTCCTGACCGATATAAACGCCT
>RCMY010003847.1_pt1 | contig 13149 bp, 14 predicted proteins | sample 2041341 | NCBI WGS metagenome assembly RCMY01 (sample SAMN09708234, study PRJNA481090) | Marine sediment metagenome, whole genome shotgun sequencing project. | reverse complement strand
AGGAAGGCAAACCAGACGTTAAAATTTACGGTTTTTTTAGCCCCAAGAATTTTAATTGATATGGCCTCACTAAGGACAAACAAACAAATGTGTTAGAACGCCTTAAAATGCATATTCACGAAAATGCCGAGGGAAAATATCCCGTATTTTTATACGGGAATTATAATTCGGTGCGTTTTCGTAGTATATTTACATCAATAAATCCATTCATTATGGCACGACAAAGTTTTTCCGTTACCGAAAAAAACGACCTGTGGTTACGAAGACAGGTTAACAGTAAAGAATATTCAAGCAAAAGCGAGCTGGTGAACGACCTTATCCGACAAGCCAGGTACCAACAGAAGGAAATCGACTGGGTCCGGGCCAAACTCGATAGGGCAGAACAGAGGGGTTTTTCCAAGCGCACTCCGGATGAAATATTGGCAATCGCCAAGAACGGATCGTAAAATGACCTACCGACTTAGCCTTGAGGCCGAAGAGGATTTGATTAGGATCTACCGTTATGGGGAGAAGAAATTTGGGGTCGATCAGGCGACCAAATATTATTTTGGTCTGATCGAGCACTTTGATCAGATTGCCGAGAACCCTTATCACTTTGCTCCGGCCGAGCATATAAAACCAAATTATAGGCGGTGCGTTTTTAAGGCTGATACGATTTACTATCAAATCACGGATGAAGTTCAAATAATGGCCATTATTGGCCGACAGGATTACAAAGGCTCTTGAATATAAAACCGAACGTCACCGGGAGATCCTTAAAGAGCAATGAAAAAACCGTAACAGAGAGTTTGGGTGCTCACTTCAAAGGCTTATTTTCTATACAGTTAACATCTCGGCGTCGAGTAGGCAAGGGGGATGGGTTAATTTGAACTTTGAAAACTTGAACGTAGTCCCAAAAAACGTTCGTTTTACGGGACTCATGAAAACAATGAATTTTGATGGAATCTTGTCATTTTAACCGAGCCTAAAAATTCATGATTTTTTCCGTATAATTTTCTTTCGAACCTTGCTCAAAAACTCCTGTGAAATTCCGAGATAAGCGGCAATCTGATGTTGGGGAATACGCTGTTCAAGGGTCGGGTAACGTTTCTTAAAATCGAGATACCTTTTATCCGAATTTTTATGGAGGATATGTCCATCTTCCTGTAAAATCAAAAGGACTTCAGCGATGATGTCAGTGTAAGCATGTTAGTGCTTAGAGAATACAACCATCGCAGCTGTTCCCAGACCAGATGGGATTCTTGATGATCGCGCTCCGATTGCCCGTTTCCTGTCACACTTAACTCCATTTGTTGCGACTGGAATGTCGGTGACTGTTTCTCAAAAAAAGATGAATCTTCGGAAACAGATTGTGTGCCGTTCGGAACTTCTCCTTTCAATGATTGAAGAACGAGCGAAAGGTTTTCAATTATTTTGGCCGTTGCAACTTTGAACATTTCCGATGCCTCTGTAGTTTTGTGATGCTGTATATAGGTGCTCAACGATGCCAACGATGACAGAAATGTATGGTTCAGTTCGACCAGCTCGTAGATCTTATCCAGATTCTTTTGTTTTGACTTCGGTTCCTGTGTCATGCGCTGAAAGGCCGAACTCAAGTTCGAAGTCTCCAGAAAGGCGTTCTTGCGGGAAACTTTGAAGCTGGTGGGCACTTTACCTTTCCTTTGATAATAGTCAGAGATATGTCCCAGAAAATCTTGGTTTGCCTTTACGCTTTTTTCGATATCCTCCCCAATTTCAAGAAATCCCCATGCGGGCCAGAGCCATAATATTGCCACATAGGATAGACCCGCACCCACTAAAGTATCCAATATCCGGTATTGGATTACAGCCAATATATCGGGCTGTGAAATGGCATAGATAAAAATTATGCTCAAAGTAATGAAGGTCGCGGAGGTCTTGTAGTTTTTTTGCACCATGGCAAAGGCGATAACCAAAGATACCACCCCAAATGCCCCGTACACATACGGATTATGAATCAGGAAGACCATTCCCGTGGCAATTGCGCCCCCGATCAGCGTACCGATGATCCTGTCCTTTGAACGGGTCTTCGTAAGCCCGTAACTGGGGCGCATGATTACGATGATGGTCAGTAGAATCCAATACGGATTCTGAAAAGGGAAGATGTAACCAAGCGCATAACCTATCATAAGCGTTACGGCCAACCGCAGCGAATGCCTAAAAATATTGGATCGAAAACTAAGGTTACACACCAACAATTTGGGATCATAATCCTGCGATACCAAAAACCGCTTCGAGACATCCCGATCAATAAATTCTTCGGGATCTATATCGGGACCTCCCAACAGCCATTCTATCCTTTTCAATGTTTTAAATTGTTTGCCCTGATATTCCAGCAGGTTTTGAAACATCAGAAATTCTTCGTAGGCATTGGTTTCCTTCGTTAATCCAAAAGTTGTAATTTCGTTTTGCACCTTTTCAAAGCATGCTGTCAGTACTTTGTTTTTTTGTAGTTTCCTTGGGTCGTTTCCCACTTCAGCGATCATCCGCAGTTGACGGGCCATTTCGAAAATCAGGTCTTGAAAGCTTTTGATATACTCGGGGTGCCGGTTAAAAAGCGCATCCATCTTATCATAATTTATAGGGTTGGCGATGGCCTTTTCCAGCATCCCCACAAGTTCTGTGAAAATCAATAGCCGTTTGCCCATAAAATGCGACGTGCCGGAACTTTTACGCGATTGGATCAAAATTTCCCGCAGGGTTTCATGTCCCTTTGTCAGTTCGCCTTGCAGCTCGTACAAATTGGCTTGTAATTCGTCTCGATCGTTTCGGGGGGCGAACAATTTCCCTCCAGTTTCCAGAAATTCCGCAGTAAGTAGAAAGGTTTCGGATAAAATTTCCTCGGTCTGTCCTTTTGGGTTTATCCAGTGCCACAAAGTTGCCAACAACAGGTACCAAAGCCCACCGCAACCGACCAATAACGCATATTGATAGATTTCAAGTTCTTGCAATTCGTGCGCAAAACTTAGCACTAAAGCCAAAAGACCTGAAAAACTAATGAGCGAAGCCCGAAACCCGTACACCGAAAGAAAGGCAATGGCAAAACCTGATATTCCTAGAATAGGAAGGGAAAGCCATGTTTCATAATGCAGATAGCCTCCGATAAAACTTACGGCCATGACCAAGGCAGCGGAAAAAAGAATCCCGTACTTCTTGTGTCGTTGACTGCCGCTGACATCGGTGGGCGAACTCCAAAAGGCACCGAAACAAATTGCCAGTCCTACCTCGTAATGACCCAGCCATATTCCCAGGACAATCGGTACAGTAACGGCGATACCGATTAAAACGGCCTTTGAAAAATCGGTGCTTTTCAAAAACTGTTGCAGTTCTTGAAAGTTTTCGGAGATGAATCGGGTAGCCTTGCTCAAAACAGATCGGTTCAGACGTAAATATAGGGCTTTGTAACAAGACCCTATTTCCTAAAAAATTGATACTAGGAAATGCTCCAATATGCGGAAAACCATTTCAAGGAAATAGACAAAATTGAAAACTGAACACTATTTGACAATTACAGTCAAAGGCTACAATTCAGTATTTTAATTTACTCCCTGATACACGCAACTAATCATTCTCAGCTTCATTGCTGCCAATTCTGAAAATATCCTAAAAAATGAATTAGGCAGGGTTGCTAATTTTTTATAGCTTATTTGGATATATTTATGATGTTATAGCTTGCTACCTGTATCTTGAAAAAAATCCAGATGCCAATAGAAAACATACCTGAAATCTATATTAAGGACAAAAAAGAAAGTCCAGATTTATTCGTCTATGATTTTAAGATGACCAATGATGTTGTTAAAAGCAAGGTCAATCTTGGGATGGATATGTTTAGCTTTTTACAGGTGGGCAAAAAGCAGGTACACTTTGCAGGAACATCGGTTGCTGTAAATAAAGATCAATCGTTATTGCTTAAAAAAGGAAATTGGTTATGGACGGAGTTATTGGACACGGAAGCTATTTATTATTGTAAGCTCTTCTTTTTTTCAGAAAAAAAACTCATTGAATTTTTAGAGAAACACACAGAAAACAAACGAGCGGTAAAGGATGACATCCCTTATTTCATAATAGGAAATGATGCATACATCACTTCCTATTTGAATTCCCTATCAACTATAAGCGAAGCACCCGCGATTTTTATGGAGAATCTACTTTCGGTAAAATTCGAAGAATTGATGTTGTATTTGCTTCAGAAATACGGTAAAAATTTTGAGCTGTATCTTCACTCATTAATCGTTACAGAAACGTCTCCCTTTAAAAAGATTATTGAAAGTAAAATTCATTCTAATTTAAAACTTGAAGAAATAGCCTTTTTATGCAACATGAGTTTATCTACTTTTAAAAGACAATTTATCAAGCAATACAACGAGTCTCCTGGAAAATGGCTGAAGAACAAAAGACTTCAGAATGCCAAAAGACTTTTAGAGCAAGGAGTTTGTAAACCATCTGAGATCTATCTGGAATATGGGTATAATAACCTCTCGAACTTCAGCATAGCTTTTAAAAACAAATTCGGAATCAGTCCAAAGGAAGTTTGACGGTATTTTTTAATTTTTATATCCTTTTTATTATCAGAATATTAGACAATATTGAAGGCTGGTCGTTTTATTAAAATTGAATATTCGACCTTTTTTCATAATTATTGACCTTTTTTCATAACTTTTGATTGAAATCTTTTTGTTATTTTTAAAACTCAATTCTATTGTAACTTTATTAATCCAAACAAAATCAGAATATTATGTGCAAAAATCATGGTGTCTCCTATATGGGAGCAGGAAAAGTAGAAGTGTTGGAAATAGACTATCCCAAACTAGCATTGGGAGATCGAAAGTGTGAGCACGGTGTTATCATAAAGATAGTAGCCACTAATATTTGTGGTTCGGACCAGCACATGGTAAGGGGAAGAACAACCGCCGAAAAGGGGTTGGTCTTAGGACACGAAATTACAGGAGAGGTTATAGAATTAGGGCGAGACGTTGAGTTTATCAAAAAAGGAGATTTGGTTTCCGTTCCTTTTAATGTTGCCTGTGGTCGTTGTCGAAATTGTAAAAACGGTCAAACGGGTATCTGTTTAAATGTAAATGGAGATCGCGCCGGAGGCGCGTATGGTTATGTAGATATGGGTGGTTGGGTCGGAGGCCAAGCAGAATATGTAATGGTACCTTATGCGGATTTTAACTTATTAAAATTTCCTGATAAGGATCGAGCCATGGAAAAGATATTGGACCTGACCATGCTTACCGATATTCTCCCGACCGGATTCCATGGAGCGGTAATGGCAGGTGTGACAGCCGGTTCGGTCGTGTATATTGCTGGTGCAGGACCAGTAGGCCTAGCCTGTGCCGCAAGTTGCCTATTATTAGGTGCTGCAGTGGTCATAGTGGGCGATCTTAATGAAGAACGTCTTGCCCATGCCAGAAGCTTTGGTTGTGAAACCATTAATTTGACCAATGGTATTCCGGTGGAAGAACAAATCGCTATGATCGTCGGTATTCCCGAAGTCGATTGCTTTGTTGACTGTGTTGGTTTTGAAGCTAGCGGGCATGGTGCCAGCGCAGGAAAAGAAATGCCCGCCATTGTATTAAACCAGGCTATGGCGATTACGAGAGCTGGTGGATCTATCGGAATTCCCGGTCTGTATGTGACCGAAGATCCAGGAGCTACAGATGAGGCCTCAAAACAAGGAAGTCTGAAAATACGTTTTGGGTTAGGCTGGGCAAAATCCCATTCTTTCCACACAGGACAAACTCCTACAATGAAATATCACAGGCAGCTAATGAATGCAATTTTACACGATAAAATAGATATTGCCAAAGCTGTAAACGTGGAAGTTATAAGTCTGAAAGATGCACCTAGAGGGTATGCCGAATTTGATAAGGGAGTGGCCAAAAAGTTTGTTATCGACCCGCATGGTATGATAGCTCAATAATTTGAACTTTTTTCATAAGTTTTTGAGCTATTTCAATAACACGATAGATTGAATCTCACAGTATATTTGAAACATAATAATAATATTAAAACAGAAACTATGAATATTACATTAGCACAAGCTGAAAAAGCTATTTCAGCAGCAAAAGAAAAAGCGAAAGCAATAGATACAAAAATGAACATTGCAATTGTAGATGCAGGAGCAAATTTAGTAGCATTTGCTCGTATGGATGGCGCTTGGTTGGGCTCGCTTGATGTCTCCATTAAAAAAGCAAAAACAGCCCGTTATTTTGATATGAATACAGGGCTTGTTGGAGAATTATCTCAACCAGGTGGTTCTCTATATAACATCGAACATTCAAATAACGGATTGATCACTTTTCCAGGTGGCATTCCAATTAAAAATGCATCTGGTGAAATCATTGGCGCTATTGGAGTAAGTGGAAGTGAAGTTGAAAACGATCATGCAGTAGCAGAAGCCGGTACAAAAGCAATTTAAAAAATAGACTGATACTTATCAAGAGGATAATTAGTTTTAATTATCCTCTTTTTTATTAAGAATGATTATATGAAAGCAATACAACAAACAGGTTATGGAGAAATTTCAGAAAATATTAAAATTTCAGAGATAGACAAACCAACTAATAACGAAGACGAAGTTTTAATTGAAGTCTTTGCAGCAAGCGTAAACCCGCTGGACATTAAAGTTGTAAATGGTAAATTCAAGGGAGTAGGGTCTTATACATTTCCGTCAACAATGGGCCACGATATAAGCGGAAAAATTGTTGAAAAAGACAAGGATGTTACCAATTTTAATATTGGAGACGATGTTTATGCTTATATAGATAAACAAGGTTCATTTGCCGAATTTGTTTCAGTCAAACAAAACATTTTAAGCTTAAAGCCAAAAAACACAACATTTGAAGAAGCCGCAAGTTTACCTTTGGTTAGTCTCACAGCCGCACAAGCTTTAAAACGGGGAAAACTAAGGTCTGGCGATAAAATACTAATTCACGCAGGTTCTGGAGGTGTTGGTTCTTTGGCAATTCAATTGGCAAAAGCAAAAGGCGCTTATGTCTATACAACCACAGGTACAGATAATGTAAAATGGGTCAAAGCACTTGGGGCAGATCGTGTTATCGATTATAAAACAGAAGACTATAAAACCATTGTAAAAGACGTGGATATGGTTTTAGATACACTTGGGGAAGACTATACCGAAGACGCATTTAAAGTGATAAAAAACCGCGGAAAAGTAATCACACTAGTCGGTCCTGCAGATGAAGAAACGGCAGAACGAATGGGTCTGAATGCATCTGAAAAAAGCAAGCTAGAAGAGAAAAGAAGTAAAGTAACAAAGCAGATAAAGCTTAGATCTGCCTATTACAGTCTTCTTTTAATGAGAGCAAATGCAAAACAATTAAATGAAGTAACAGGTCTTGTAGAATCAGGACAAGTTAAAACTGTTATTGATAAAGTATTTCCTTTAAAAGAAGCTATAAATGCCGTACTTTATGTTGATAAAGGACGAACCAAAGGAAAAGTTGTGATTAAAGTAAAATAGATTATGAGCAGAGGATTTGTAAAAGAAGATGATCAGGAAGAAATTCCAATGGCACCACCAAGAGCCGATTTGCCGTTTGGAGTCGTCAATTATGTTACTCGCAATGGTTTAAAAGAATTGAAACAGGAGCAGAATTTGTTAGTAGAAGAACAAAAGATATTAATAGAAAAATCTAACGAGATTAACCGTGTTCCAATAAACTTTATTACAACCAAGTTAAGCTTACTTGAAGATCGAATAAACTCGGCTCGAATAGTTGATTTATCTACCCAACCTCAAAATGAAATTCATTTTGGAGCAACAATAACGCTCTTCAAACAAGAGGAAGATTGCGAATGTCAATATCAGATAGTTGGTATTGATCAAGCTGATGTTTCCCAAAATAAAATCTCATTTTTATCTCCAATGGCAAAAGTACTACGAAATAAAAAAGTAGATGATATAATTGCACTTGAAACCCCTAAGGCGAGAGGAATATGAAAATAGAAGTTATTGAATATTAATATGACGGACAAGAATAGTATAGACAAGGCTAGATTAGAAAATTTTAGCGATGGCGTAATTGCTATTTTGATAACCATTTTGGTTATGGCATTTAAAATTCCTGAAGATTTTTTAATTAGGGATTATTCAATTTTTGAACTACTGGAATTCTTGATTCCTCAATTAATCCCTTACGCAGTTAGTTTTTTGGTAATAGCAGTGCACCTATTCAATCATCATATTCTGTTTAACAAAATGAAAGCCGTAGATGCTACTTTTATTTGGCTGAATCTATTTTTTTTATTCTCGCTTTCGCTTATCGTTTATCCCACTGCACTACTTGGACAGGTTCATAATCAAGAAACTGCTGCAATGCTATTGGTTGGTGCTTACTTCTTTAAAGCAGTAACATTTAGATTGCTTCATCATTATGCAATATTCAAAAGTGGATTATATAAAACAGACAGAACAAAAAAAGAATTAAGAAATGACACAATAATAAGCTGGCTAAAAGGTCCACTTGTAGAAGTAATCGCTTTTTTCTTGATTTTTATTAATTTCAAATTGGCACTAGGACTAATATTTGTGGTTACGCTGACATATATTTTTCCTCCAAAAAAATTGTAATCATATTTTCAGATTCAGCTAAAACCAAAGGGAAAGTTGTCATCAAAATCAAGTAAGCCATGAGCAGGGGATTCGTAAAGGAAGACGATCAAGAGGAAATCCCGTTGGTACCACCCAGGGCGGACCTGCCGGAAGGTGTAACCAATTATGTGACCCAAACGGGCATGAACGAACTATTGACCGAACAAAAGCTATTGATCGATGAAAAGGACAATCTGGATAGTACGAACGAAAATGAAAGACGCATAGCATTGAACCATATCAATGCAAAATTGCAATTGCTGAACAACAGGATTTCTACGGCCAAAATAATCGATCTGAAAGAACAACCCCAAAATGAAATACGGTTCGGGGCATGGGTTACCCTCAAAATAGGGGATGTGAAGAAAACCCAAAAATATCAGATCGTAGGGGTCGACGAGGCGGATATTGCCAAAGGAAAAATCTCGTTTATTTCGCCGATCGCCAAAATATTGATCCATAAAAAAGTGGGGGACAAAGCCATTTTAAAGCTGGCGAAGGAAGACAGGGTTTTTGAAATTATGGGTATAACATATAGCTGACAACGAATCTAACAAAACATTAGAAAATGGAAAACACAATTAAAACAGGAATTCTTTCCTATGGCATGTCGGGCCAGTTATTTCATTCCCCATTCGTGGATGCCCATGAAGGATTTGAATTTATAGCCGTGGTAGAGCGATCCAAGAAACTAGCGAATAAAAAATATCCCGCAATAAAAAGTTACGATTCCGTTGACGCTCTTTTGGCCGATGACCAAATTGAACTGGTTATCGTAAACACGCCGAACAATACACATTTTGAATTAGCGCTCAAGGCACTTCAAATGGGCAAGCACGTATTGGTCGAAAAACCGTTCGCCATAACTCCCGTTCAGGCCGAACAACTTTTTGAAGCGGCCAAGAAGAACGATCGACACGCACTTCCCTATCAAAACAGAAGATTTGATAGTGATTTTCTTTCCGTAAAGAAAGTTCTTGATTCCGGTAAACTCGGTCGATTGGTCGAAGTGCATTTTCGTTTTGATCGCTATAAATATGAGATCGGGCCAAAAGCAGCGAAGGAGACTCCCGTTGCTGGCAGCGGTCTTTTGTTCGATCTGGGGCCACATCTTCTAGATCAGGCAATTTCACTATTCGGCATACCACTGAACTGGACAAAGACTTTAGGTCATTTTCGCCCTGGTACACAGGTGGACGATTATGCGCACATACATTTATCATATCCTGACGATTTGCAGGTTTTTATTACAGCCAGCCTTTTGGTCGCTGATACCAAACCGGCTTTTGTTCTGAATTGCACAAAAGGGTCTTACGTAAAACATCGCACGGATATTCAAGAGACACAATTGAAGGAAAACATGAGTCCCCTTGATCCTTTGTACGGTATCGAAGAAAACGGTCAAGAAGGTGTTCTCACGGCCATTGCCGAAGATGGAACGAAAAAGGTAGAAGACGTTGCCGCCTCCAAATCTACTTATCTAAATATGTTCGATGCGGTATGTCAAACCATACGAGAAGAAAAACCGTATCCTATAACTGCTGAACAGGTCATTAGGCAATTGGAGATTTTAAATTAATTCAATAATTGAAGTACTTACTCTCGGAGGTATTTGAGCAAAGATTGGTTCCTTAAAACGGCCGATTAAAGGGGCCGAATGAAGAATAAAGCAGAAGTCCCAAAAACCGTTCGGTTTACGGTACTATTTAAAATTTGAGATTTAATCACAGTACGAAAGGTAAATAGTCGGTGCAGATGAATCAAACTTTCCCCTACGCACTTAGCCAAAGCTTTTTCTTCCGAGACTTTGGGGTAGTGAATATCTTTCTTTTATAAATTGTCAAATTAAAAGATCCGGTGGTGTCATAAAATACGACCAAGCCAATGGTTTCAGCACTTACGGCCCTATTTACTATATGATTGTTAACCACTGGCGATCTCGCATTGTTTGTCCGTCAGTTTAATCATCCGTCTGTCAATCTTTTTGATGAATCAACACCTTTGATTAGCAACCATAAACATAATGAAATTTCGCCAATAAAAATCGGAATTGCCAAATAAGCAAATAATGGATTATCAAAACCTTTTGAAAGGAACATTATAAAACTGTTAAGTAGGTAACAAAATCCCGTAATGGCATATAGCAATCCGAGAAATTTTGGAAGCATTTGCGATTTGATAATTATATAACCGAATATTAAGCAATAAAAACCAAAAAATACTAATCCGAGTCCGTAACCTTGCGCTTGTATATTAAGCGATAGTAATGAAAGTGACGCTAATTGGTCAGGCCGAAACGAATTTAAGTATGCATCGTTGCCCAATATCAGCAAAGGCGAAATTTGATTTAAAAGATTGACTGCAATGATCGCTGTTTGGATTATGACAAATGCCAATGCAAGTTGAACCAAAAGTTTGTTTACTCGCTTGAACAAAAAGTACATAATCAAAACACTTGGCAACCCAATCACAAAATTTACAATGTCTGCCACAAATCCCCAACGATAAAGCATTTCGTGGGTCTGGGATATTGTTTGCCGTAGCCACAGCATCGTTCGCAACCCTTAATGCCTGTCGCACAAAAATTTCGGAAAATAAACCTGTAGCTATCACAATTAGATAACAAAGTCCGGCAATTCGAGCTATTCCGATTTGGGGATTTCATTTTAACTAGACTGAAACCGACTGAAAAGAAAATCTTTCGCACTAAAAAATAGACTTTCTTTTGAGTCCACCGATTTGATTATAATGGGGGAGGGGAAGGTACTATTTTGATAAAATAGTGATAAATTGACATTTTTGATATAATTGGTGTAAAATCAATGAATATATGCTGCCATTGTGCAACAGTTGTAAAAAATGAAAGTTATAGCCTATACTAAATATTTGTACATTTGAGTTGTGGACAAAATTGGAGAAATAGAAATACGAGTGGTAGGAAAATCAGGACATAAGGATTTAAGTCCTGACAACTATGATATAAAACAAATTGCATCCATACAGCAAAATGTAGAGGACTTGTTATATCCAAATAATAAGAAAGACCGACCTATGATAACTTATGATATTGAAGAAGGTTCGGTCAAACATAAATTCAAAACAACTATCCAAGCAGTTATAGGTTTTAGTGCTATATTATCTCAAATTCAAGTAAACAATTCAATAGACTTTCTAGAGTTAAAAACCGCAAGGGCAATTGAGGATATTCAAAATTTGTCTAGACAAAAGAACTATGAATTTCAAATTAAAACTTCTTTAAAAGATGACTACGAATTAACTATAACCTAAATTGAGCGATTGTTAATTTCATTTCCTACCATCTTACGGCAGATGCGGTTTTCAGGAAAATTTCAGGTCGCCCCTGGCATTTTTCCGTACCTGAACGGCCGGACTATGTGCCGTATATTTGGGTTTCCCCGGTTTTTCGCCCGTTTTCATGGCGGGAGGGCATGCCTCTCCCCGTTGGCCCCGTTTTCATCTATTTTTTTGTCCTTAACGTCTGTCGGCCCTTATTTTTAAGCGGCCCCGATCCGGGGCGGCGACTGGCAGAGCTTCCATAGTTCCCCGATGTCGATCGCCGCGGCGACGGCCCCGGTGACCTTCAATATTATGTTCCTTGCGTGCGAGGTTATCTTGACGGCGAAATCGATCAGCCTCCTCCTGAAGGTCGCCGGATACGATGTGGCCGGGATCGCCCTGGCCGTTACGTCCCGTTTGTAGGTCTCGAAAAGGAAATGCGAGATGGCCAGCATAAAGTAGTACGCCCTGTTCATCCCCATCCGCTTGAAGGGAAGCTGTTCCTTGGTGGCCAGTTCCTTTATGCTCCTGTGCACCAGCTCGTCCGCGCCCCTTTGGTGGGACCTTTCGACGATCGTACCGGCCTCGAAGAAGCGGTCGCCCCCTGCGGCCTTCAGTCTTTCGTCCGCTTCGGGGCAGTTGCCGATATTGGTGTAGATCAGGTTGTCGGGCCTGGCGAACTCCATCACCGTCTGTCCTTTTTCGTCCCGTTGCAGCCTGGTGAATATGCACCGGCGGAACTTTGTCCAGCTCTTCAACCTGTTGCCCAGCTCGGTGTACCCCCACGCGGCCCCGTCCTTCGTTATTTCGTCGAACGCCCCTTCGGGAAGTCCCCCGACATGTTCCTTTATGTCCGGATAGAGTTTCCCCGTCGTAATGAAATGGATGCCCAGCTCCTCCTCGAACACCCGATAGGCCTCCTGGTCGGCGAACCCGCTGTCCGCGCACAGGAGGATCGGTACCTTGTCGGAGTACCGTTTGCGGACAAGTTTTACGATCGCCCTTACCCTGTCCGTATAATCGGTCCCGTGGTTGGAATGGGCGCTTCCCTTGCGGAACACGATGTCCACCAGGTACGGCCCCCAGCAGATATGCAGGGGCTGGAACCCCTTCTTGCGCTTGTATGTGGGCTCGCAGCCCTCACGCTTCTCCGCACTGTCGTTGTCGAGCACCATGGTATCGATGCCCAGCTCCACGACCTTCGGCCTTTGGAT